>ERZ808246.907-NODE-907-length-23024-cov-5.046628_pt1 | contig 23024 bp, 17 predicted proteins | sample MGYA00521083_ERZ808246 | MGnify/ENA primary metagenome ERZ808246 (study PRJEB31516, sample SAMN03275577) | gut metagenome | biome: mammalia-associated habitat; material: feces | host: Papio cynocephalus | place: Kenya | collected 2012-07-07 ... | reverse complement strand
AAAAAATAACGCCCACATTTTCTGTGAGCGTTATCGCCAAAATATTGATTTCAGATACAAAACGCGGCATAGAGAGGAACGATTTTTTTGTTATCCTCAAAGCCGAAGTTTTTGGCAGAGAGCTTGATGGCATAAGCGGGCTTGTAGGTGTCCATATAGACCTTTAAGCTCTTGGCTCTGGTGTTGTCGGCAGATTTGACCTCAATGGGAATGAGCTGCCCGTCACGCTGAATGATAAAATCAATTTCAGCCCCACGCTCGGACTCCCAATAGTAGGTGTGGTAGCCGTTAATGGAGAGCTGCACATTGACATAGTTCTCCGCCATACCGCCCTTGAAATCGTTGATTTCCTCGACCATATAGAGAATGTCATTGGCGGCTAAGTCTTTCTTAGCGCAAAGCAGCCCTAAGTCGGACACATAAATCTTGAACGCATCAATATCACGGTAGTTTTCAAGCGGCTTTTTGATTTGCTCCACCTTGTAGACCTGTGACACGATACCAGACAGGCAAAGCCATTCGATTGCATTTTCAAATTCGGAAGCCCGTCCGCCTTTCTTAATCAGCTTATATTGGAAACGGGTATTCTTCTTTGAAAGCTGAACGGTAATGTTATCATAGGCAAGTCTGGTTTTCTTGATTTCATTCAAGTTGTTATACTTGCTCATATCATTAAGATAGCTTGCAAGTATCGTATCCTGCGTATGGCGGACAAGGATATAATCCTTTGTTTCGGCAAACTGCATCACGCACTCTGGCATACCGCCGACCACAAGATACTGACGGTAAAGCTGCATTGCGGCGTCGTGCAAGGCAGACGGCAGCGGCGTATCGGTTTGGAAGCACTTTTTAATCTGCTCTACCAAATCGTCCTCACCGAGCGCCAACATAAATTCCTCCATATCCATAGGATAAAGCGTTTTCATATCAACCTTTCCTACGGGAAAAGAGAATTTCGCTCTGTTGACCGCAACACCGAGCAAGCTGCCTGCGACAATGATGTGGTAATCTGGAGCGTTCTCGCAAAAGTATTTGAGCGAAGTCAAAGCCCTTTCGCAGAGCTGCACCTCATCAAAGACTATCAGCGTTTTTTCCTTTACGATAGTCTGACCTGCGATATGGGACAAAATCGGTATCAGATAATCGGGGCTGATGTTTTCCTCAAAGGTTTCGTTCAGCTTTGGATTGGTTTCAAAGTTGAAGTATGCCACATTTTCGTAATGGGTGCGCCCGAACTCCAGAATGGAATAGGTCTTTCCGACCTGTCTTGCGCCCTGTAAAATAAGGGGCTTGCGGTGTTCGCTTTCCTTCCACGCTTCCAAGAAGCCCATAATCTTTCTATACATAAGCAGTCCTCCTTAAAGGTACTGACCATAGTATAGCAGATATTCGTGTAAAAATCAATGAAATTTACTTGAATTTTCACACTAATCAACGCGATTATTTTTTCTAACCTCTCACGATACGACACGAACACCGCAATTTCTGCATTTTATGCCTCTCCGAACTTGGTCGTCATCAGCTTGTAAAGCTCAGTATTGCGAGGGATGATCATTATCAAATGTGCGAACGGATCATTCGCACATTTGAAGAAATACCGTCCATCTGATAAAACAGAAGCAGCGCAGCAATGCGTAATACTCTTGGAGGTGAGATAATGGCAGGAAAAAGAAGCAGGATCCCGAAGTACGGCACGGTCGAGATCAATGGACACACCTACTATCGGACGACGATAACGGATAGCGAGGGAAACCCGCGCGCCCTCTATGCCAAAACACGCGAGGAACTTTATGACAAGGAGCTGGACACGCTGTCACAGATGGATGATGACCGGCAGCGCAGGAAATCGCCTACGGTGGCAGACTATTGCGAAAAGTGGCTGGTGATGCAGTCCGCCCATGTGCGCACAACAACGCTGACAGACTATACCTCTAAAGTACGCCGAAACATCATTCCGTATCTCGGAGAGAAGAAGATCGCGGATGTGACCTTGGATGATATTCAGCTTGCCCTTGTGCCGGTTTCCCAAAAATCTGCATCGGTGTATAAGTCGGTCATCGTGATCTATAAGTGCATTTTCCGCGCGGCAGAGGAAAGCCGGATCATCAGCAAAAATCCCACAGTGTATTTGTCGCCCCAAGGCGGCGGTGTTCCGCAGGGAGAGAAGCAGCCGTTGACGGATGAACAGGTACAGCGGCTGTTGGACGCGGTTCGTGAATTGCCGCCCTATGTTTTTATCATGCTGGGGCTATACGCCGGTTTGCGGCGGGAAGAAATTCTCGGTCTGCAATGGGATTCGGTATACTTGGACGACGAAGCACCGTATTTGACTGTGCGCAGAGCGTGGCACACGGAGCATAATCGGCCAGTCATCTCAACAGAGCTGAAAACCGCTGCCGCAGAAAGAAATATTCCGCTGCCGGATCATCTGGCGGCTTGCCTGAGAGAAGCAAAGAAAAATTCGACTTCGGATTTTGTTGTGGCAAATCGGGACGGCGGGCCGCTCAGCTATACGCAATTTAAGCGGCTCTGGCAGTATGTTGTGACGCGGACGGCAAAGCCGAGGATCGCCCGCAAGCAGGTGGACGGGAAATATGTGAAGTATATGCTTTACCCGGAGCTGGGAGAAAAGGCCCGGAATAACGGTCATGTGGTGTATAGCCTGGACTTTGAGGTAACGCCGCATTTGCTTCGGCATACCTATATCACCAACCTGATCCATGCCTCTGTCGATCCCAAGACGGTACAGTATTTGGCAGGTCATGAAAACAGCCGGATCACCATGGACATCTACGCCAAGGTAAAATACAATCGACCGGACGATGTGGTAAAGGCTATGACCAGTGCTTTCGCAGAATGGGACGCTTCATAAATCGAGGCGGCCACACCGCGTCAAGGAAGGACGATAAAATCCATTATAGATGATGAATGGCGGTCTTGTCAGCCGCATTGAACGCCCCTTATTCCGGCTAATTTAATATTCAATGTTAAATCAGCCGAAGTTTTTAAAACAGTAAATAGCTTCATAAATCCAATGTGCTAAGGGCGAGGAAAAATTTCCTCGCCCTGTTTTCATGCCGGTTTGCACCTTTGCGCCAGGCGCTGATTTCTGGTAAAACGGATATGCCATCGCAAATACATAACGCCAAGAAAGGAAGGTCAATATGGCAAAGAAAAAACAAAACATACCGTCATACGGCACAGTTGAGATCAGTGGTGTCACCTATTTCCGTACCAGGATCACTGACGCCGACGGCAAAAGGGTTCCCATTTACGCTTCCACCTGTGAGGAGCTATACAAAAAGGAACAGGACGCACGGCAGCAGGTACAGGACATCCTTTTTCGGAAGCAAAACCCCACCGTAGAAGATTATTGTGAAAGGTGGCTGCTCATGCGTTCGGCCACGGTAACACAAGATACGCTGCGGAATTATCGCAGGGAGATGTATAAGTATATTGTCGAGCCGCTTGGGAACCTGTATCTTTCCGATGTGACGGCCGACGACATCAAGCTGGCGCTTGTCCCTGTGTCCAAAAGAGCAAAGCACACTTTTGATACCGTCAATATGCTTATCAAAAGCGTCTTTTACTCGGCAGAGCGCAGTGAGGTCATCGACTACAATCCTGCTGCTAAGATCAACGCCAAGGGCGGTGTGCCAGGTAAACCGATGGACGCACTGACGGATGAGCAGGTAAAGACGCTGGTAGATACAGTCAAGACCCTGCCGCCGTATGTGTTCGTCATGCTCGGCTTGTATGCGGGTCTGCGGCGCGAGGAGAGCCTTGCTTTGCAATGGGACTGTGTGTTTCTGGATGTGCCGACCCCATATATTTCTGTCCGGCGTGCATGGCGGGGAAGCCACCGGAAAGAGCCGGAGATCTCTACCGTATTAAAAACTCCGGCATCCAGAAGGGATATTCCCATTCCAAAGTGTTTGGTGGAGTGCCTGCGAGAGGCAAAGCGATCTTCCAAATCTGCCTTTGTGATTTCAAATCGTAAGGGTGGCCCCCTTTCTGAGGGAGAATTTGTGGGAGTTTGGTACCATGTTAAGAACCACACCGCAGGAGAGAAAATCAGCTACAAGTATGTGAATGGGGAACACATCCGTTATACGACCTACCCCATTCTCGGAAGCCATCGGAAAGGCTTCCCGAACCATGTGTATAGTCTGGATTTCCATGTGACCCCGCACCAGCTTCGCCACACATACATTACGAACCTCTTATATATGGGCGTAGACCCCAAGACCGTGCAATATCTCGCCGGGCATAAAAATAGTAAAACAACTATGGACATTTATGCAAAAATCAAGTATAATAAACCTCAGGAGCTTCTCCCTGTCGTAAACGCAGCGTTACGGCCTGTCGCAATGTCTTGAAAATACCCGTTTTTAACGATGTTTTCTGTTAATGTACGGGCTAAGTCCAGTTGCGACATCCTCAAAAGTGTTGGAATATCAAGGGGAATCGGGATTTTTTCAGCCCAGTACGGCCTCAAGGCAGCCCGTCGGGCTCCTCAGTTCAGCAAGCGCTGATCGGGATCTCAAAATGCTCAAAAACCCTGGAAACTCAACGGTTTCCGGGGTTTTTCCTTTTTGATTCCGCTGTTTCCCTTTGAGGAAATTTGATGCTCTCTATCCCGTTTTTAATGGGTTAACCATAGGGGAAAACCGGGTTCGGAGCGATGAATGGGTTAAAAAACAGGGGAAAATCCCCCTCCATTCTGACCCTTTAAGGCGCACATCCAGAGGCATTCTGTCCCTCCCGGTGTCTTTGTTTTGCTTTGAATTCTTTTGGCGAAGTGTATACCTATGGAAGTAAAATCCATGTCCTTGGAATGGAGCTTCTCCGCCCCGAGTTCCCTCACGTCAATCACCAGCTTATGCTTTGCACCGGCAGCTTTGGCGCGCAGGCAAATCTACAGACGGCTTTTCCTCTGCACGCAGGTTATGCGGATAACCTTTGACGAATTTGAATCTTTTGGATAGAATAGAAGAAAATACACTTACAGAAGGGGGCGGACGCTATGGCACAGCGGCGGGTGAGAATTTGCGACATTGCGGAGGAGCTCGGTCTGAGTACGGCGACAGTCTCCAACGTGATCCACGGGAAAACGAATAAAGTCTCCGATGAGACCGTTCAGCGCGTTACCGCTTTGCTGGAGGAGCGGCAGTACATTCCAAGCATGGCCGGGATCCTTCTTGCCCGGAACAGCTCCGGGATCATCGGCGTTTTTGTCCACGACCACGAAAAGTACGAGGGACACACGCTGGAGGATTTTTTCATCGCGTCTTCTCTCAACTGCCTGTCTGCGGAAATCGAGGCCGCCGGCCAGTTCATGATGGTGAAAAGGGCCAAGTGCGCCGAGGAGATCCTCCAGTTCGCCTCTATGTGGAATATGGATGGGGTAGTGGTCATCGGGTTCTGTGAGCAGGACTATATGGATCTGCGCAAGCATATGCGGATCCCCTTTGCCGTTTATGATGGATACTGCGCACATCCGGAGCGGATTTTGAACATCACCATCGACAATTTTAGCGGCGGCTGTCAGGTAGGGCGGCATCTCCGAGCGCTTGGACACGAGAGCGCGCTTTGTATCGCCGACAATGCCGTCTGCATGGATCTCGAACGATATCAGGGCTTTCGCGCGGGCTTTGCACCCGGGAAGGCGGAGCTGCTGGTCGTTCCCATGTCAAAGGAGCGTCGGCGGGAATTTTACCGGGCGAACATGGCGCGGTTTTACAAGGCGACGGCCGTTTTTGCGGTATCGGATCACTACGCCGTCGATCTCATGCAGCTGCTGCGCGAGGCGGGTTTTTCAGTGCCGGAGGACATTTCCATCGCGGGCTTTGACGACACGCCGATGTGTGAAATGGTATATCCGGCCTTGACGACCGTCAAGCAGGATGGCGCTCTGCGGGCCAGACTCGCCGTGGATGCACTGCGCAGGCTGCGAAAAGGCGAGGACGTCAGCCCCGAGATCAAGCTGCCCGTTTCTCTGGTCGTGCGCAGCAGCACCGGAAAACGAAACCGTTAAAATATACAAAAGCGCGCAACCGTATTTTGTATACGGTTACGCGCTTAACCTTTGCTTTTCTGCTGCCCGGCCTCTACAATGAAGGCAGATGACCGGGAGGTGCATTATGAGGCCAAAGGACAATTTCTTAAAGACGGTGTGCGCCCTGGCGATTCCTGTGGCGCTGCAATCCATGCTGCAAGCCTCGTTCAGCATGGTGGATCAGGTCATGATCGGGCAGCTGGGCGAGATCCCTGTGGCCGGTGTGGGCATGGCCGGAAAGTTTGCGTCCATTTATTCCGTGGTGATCTCCGCCAATGGCGCAGTCGCCGGAATTATGATCTCCCAATATCTCGGGCAGAAAAACAGGCAAGAGGTCCAGCGGAGCTTCTTCGCGAATCTGCTCTTCGGCGGCGGTATCGCGGCGGTCTTCACAGCGCTGTGCATCCTGTTTCCAAGGCGGATCACGGGCATTTACACAAAGGACGCCCAAACCCTTCATGCCGCAGCGGAATATTTACTGTTCCTATCCGGCACGTTCGTGCCCATGGCCGGGGCGACGCTTCTGTCCACACTGCTGCGCTGCCTGGAAAAGCCGCGTCTGCCGCTGTATGCCAGCATTGCGGCGGCGCTGCTGAATACGGGTCTGAATTACGTTCTGATTTTCGGAAAGCTGGGCCTTGCGCCCATGGGCGTGAAGGGTGCGGCCATCGCCACGGTCGCTTCCCAATGGGCCAATTTCCTGCTGATGCTGCGGATGCTTCCCCGCGGTCTGCTCACTCCGGAAAAGAGTGTGCCGAAAGCCGCCGTCCGGCTGAATTGGCGTCAGTTTCTGTCCATGCTGCTGCCGCTTCTGGTGTGCGAGGTGCTATGGAGCCTGGGCGAAAACGTCTATGCGGCGATCTACGGACACATGGGCACCGATGCAAGCGCGGCTATGACCCTGACAAATCCCGTGCAGGGTCTGGTGATCGGCGCGCTGTGCGGCCTGTCGCAGGCGGCGGGCGTGATCGTCGGAAAGCGATTGGGCAGCGGTGAAACGGAAGCGGCGTTTTGGGCGGCGAAAAAGCTGCTGCTTTACGGCGCAGCCGGGGCGCTGCTCCTTTCCGCTGCGGTCGTTTTGCTCAGCGGCATTTATGTAAATATTTATCAAGTGGACGCAGCGGTCAGGGCGATGACGCGGCAGCTTCTTTTTGCTTACGCGCTGATCGCGCCGTTCAAGGTGCTCAATATGATCCTCGGCGGCATCCTGCGCAGCGGCGGCCGGACGAAGTATGTGATGTTCATTGATATGATCGGTACATGGTGCTTCGGCGTTCCGCTGGGGCTGCTGGGCGCATTTGTCTGGAGGCTGCCGGTGGCCGGAGTGTATTTTCTCCTGTCCTTGGAGGAATGTGTCCGCTTTGGCCTCTCACTGGTCGTATTTCGCGGGAAAAAGTGGATGAGCCGGCTGGAGGCCGACGCCGAATCGTGAATATCTCCGGCTGCTTCCAGCAGCAAAGCAGCAGGAGGGCCGCTCCCCGGGTCGTAGTACGACAGTCTCCGTTATAAGCGCAGCAAAGCCCGTCCCCCGGTATCCGGAGGACGGGCCGCTGCGCGGAAAGCGCAGGTTTCCGCCGATCATTCTTTTGGGTCAAGCTCCCTGCGGTATTTTTTCGCGTCCTTCAAAAAGCTGGCCGCGATCAGTACAATGACGATACCGATAGGGAACGCCGCGACGATGCTCACCGACTGCAGGTTCGCCATGGAGCTTTCGGCGAACAGCAGCGCGATGGGCAGCAGGATGAGCAGAATGCACCACATGAGCTGGATCAGCTTGTGGGGCTGCCGGCCCTCCTCCAAGCGGTGATAGCTATAGCAGGAGGCCGTGAGGGCGATGGAGTCAAAGGAGGTGGCATAGAAGGCGATCATGGTCAGCAGCACCACCACCATGATCACCGGCGCCCCCGGCAGGGTCTTGATGATCTCCACGATCATGCCATAGATGTCATTGGTGCGCAGGTACTGGGCGATAAAGTCGGCCTTCCCGGTCACCTGCATCCCCATGGAATAGTTGCCCAGCACGATGAAGCTGACCAGGGTGGAGCCCACGCCGAAGCCGTAGCCGCCCAGGATCGTCTGGCGCACCGTCCGGCCCTGGGAGATATTGCCAATGAAGAACGGCGCGGCCACGCACCACACCATCCAGTAGGCCCAGTAATAAATGGTCCAGTTCTGCGGGAAGTTAGAGGTGCGAAGGGGATCGGTAAAGGTGGACAGGCCTACGAAGTTTTGGACCATCGTGCCCAGGGAGGACAGACCCGTCTCGATAATATACCGGGTCTCGCCGCCGAACAGGAGCACAAAGGCCAGCAGCCCGAAAAACAGGTAGATGCAGACGTTGGCCAGCTTGCTGATGCCCTTGAATCCGTGCAGGAGGGAGTATGTATATACAATGCAGGTAATGACAAGAATGATGATATTGACGGATACCCGGCCTATTTCCACATGGAACAGCTCCCAGATCAGGGACCCCATCAGCGGCGTGGCCACGCTGAAGGTGGTGGCGGTACCGGCCAGCAGAGCGAACACCGCCAGCAGGTCGATGATCCGCCCGGGCCAGCCGTCAGTGTGCCTGCCCAGGATGGGCCGGCAGGCCTCGGAATACTTCTGCCGCGTCTGTTTGCGGACATGGAGCATGAACCCGAAGGCTACCGCCAGCACCAGGTAAAAGCCCCAGGGGATAAAGCTCCAGTGAAACAGCGGATAGACCCCGGCCCACTCCTGGATGCTGCCCATTTCGGCCAGGTGGGGGTCGGTGGCGTACAGAACCCACTCGGAGAAGGAGTAAAACAGGATATCCGCCGCCAGGCCGCAGGTGAACATCATGGCGCCCCAGGCGAAGAAGGGATATTTGGGCTTTTCATTGGGCTCGCCCAGAACGATGCTTCCGTATTTGGACCCGGCGATGAACAGCGACAGCAGGAAAATGCCCAGGCCGATGACCAGGTAATAGACGCCGAAGGTATCACCGAAGAAAAAGCGCACCTGGCTCAGCACGGCGTTGGACTGCTCCGGCGCAAAAAAGAACACAACGCACAGGGCCAGAATGATCCCCAGGGGGACCAGGGTGATCATCCAATCTATCTGCCCTCGCTTATGAGATGCGGTCTTATCCATTTCCATTGTCTCTCTCCTCTTCATACTTTTTGTAGCCGGCGTCCAAAGCGGCCAGCTCGCTTAAATTATCCACCTCGATCACGTCACCCTTGTGCATGGGCCGTATTCCCAGGCGATACTCCTGGGGATAGCAGAACAGGGCGATGTCGTCCCAATAGATCTGCCGGTTCCGCTTTTCCTCAAACTCCATCTCCAGGTGCCGGCGCAGCCGCCGGCCGTCCTCCGGCGTCCAGCGGGAAATGCTGTACAGCTGCCAGCCGCCGCTGCCGCCGGTCCGGCTGCAGGCGGTCACGATGCCGTTTTCCACCGTTTGCAGCCATTCGTCCGTGGGCTCGTCCGTCCACACGCTGTTATAGCCGGAGCGGCTGAACTCCGGGGCCAGGACCGCCGGGTCATAGATGATCTGGTCGCCGTCCAGGATGATGGCGTTTTCAATGTGCTCCCGGGCCACATACAGGGAGGAGATGTTGTTGCAGGTGCTGTAATAGGGGTTTTCGATGAGGTGCAGGCCGGGGTATTCCCGCTCCAGCCCGGCAAACTGCTCCTTCAGATACCCCACCACCACATAGATTTCCCTGATCCCGTTGCGGTGCAGGCCCCGGATCACGGTGTCGATCATCCGCACACCGTTCACCGTTACCAGGGGCTTGGGCGTTACCAGTGTCACGGGCTTCATCCGGTTGCCGAAGCCCGCCGCCATGATGATGGCCCTTTCGGCCTTGAACATGCTTATTTTCCCTCGCTTTCCCGCCGATCCAGGGCGTCCCGGACGATGCGGTAATATTCCTTTGCATAGCGGTACTGCCGCAGGGAGTATTCGCCGAATTCCACGCCCAGCGTCCATTTGTACTCGCACCAGTTGCTCCACAGCAGGCCGCAGGCCGCGATGTAGCAGTAAATTTTCAGCCGGACCGCCTCGCTGCAGCCGTCCGGGAAGTAGGCCGCGATGGTCTCGTCCACCTGCCGGCGGTCATAAAGGGCGTAGATGCAGAACATGGCGATGTCCACATGGGGGTCCTGCATGCCGGCGTACTCCCAGTCGATGAGGCGGATCTCCTCGCTGCCGTCCTCTCTTTTCACAAACAGGAAATTATCCGGCACGGCGTCAATGTGCGTCAGCACCCGCTCCTGCACATGGGCGTCGATGTACTCCCGGAGGGAAAAAACGTTTTCCTTGGTCTGCCGGTAGTCCTTATACATAGACGTCGCGCCGTTCCAAAGGGACTCGTAAAACTCGATCTGGCCGAAGATATCAAAGGCGTGCGCCACGGTAAGGCGCAGCTCATGAAATCCGCGCAGCCGCTGCATGCACCGGCGCACATCCTCGGCCTTTTCCGGGTCACACACCCGGGCGCCGGTGAGGTATTCCGTAATTTTATAGCCGTTATCGGGGCTGATGTAGGCGATGTCGTCGCAGATCCTTTTCTCCCGGATGGCCTGGTATACGGCGGCCTCGTGGCGGCGGTCCACCAGCCGGTCCGTGCCCTCCCCGGGGATGCGCATGATGTAGCGCTTTCCCTTGCAGGAAAACAGGAACGAGCGGTTGGTCATGCCCTTTTTCAGCACCGTGACCTGGGTGATCTCCTCCATATCCGCGTGCAGCGCATCGCAGATGGTCCGGATGGCCTCGCTTTTCAGATGGTCGGACTGGCTGTCCAGCTCCCGGAGCTGCTCGAAGGTGTTGATGCCTACGACCTCCTCACCGTCTGCCACCCGGGCGGGAACGATCATGCGGCCCTTATCCCGCAGGGTCTCCTCCCAGAAGACGCCGTCATATCGCGGCTCCGCATTCATGGCCTCCAGCCGGGCGCGGACGGTGTCGGAATCCGGCTGCGTCAGATAGCAGATGCCGGTCATGGAATTCCCGCCGCCGCCCTTGGGCACGGTCACCAGCTCCCCCTTGCGGCTGACGCGGACCGTGCTGTCGTGGTCTGTCCGGTCCGTGACCATGTACCAGGAGTAGAGCTCCTCCCGGGAGAAGGGATTGCGGCTGCACCAGCTGTCACAGGGGATCACATAGGCGTTTGCCAGGTGTTCCCGGGCCAGGTATAGGGAGTGGAGGTTGTTCTTCCCCGCGTATTCGGGGTTGACGATCAGCTCCACGCCGTAGGCGTCCATCAGGTATTCGTATTTCTCCTTCATGAATCCCACAACCACATAGATCTCCCGGATGCCAGCCTCCTGCAGCTGGCGGATCAGACGCTCAATGAGCACCTCGCCGTTGACCTCCAGCAGGCCCTTGGATACCTCCGTGTTCAAGGGGACCATCCGCATGCCGGCCCCGGCGGCCAGGATCACCGCCTGCTGCGGCTGCCTGGTCCGAAATTCCGCTGCCGCCTTCTCCGTGATGCGGAAGTCGTCATCTATATAACCGGCCTCGCGCAGGCCCCTTAGGGAGCGGTTCACCACGCCCAGGGAATGACCTGCCGCCTGCGCCAGAATGCGCTGGGAGGAAAATCCGCTGCGCTGCAGCGCTATCAGGACGTCGCATTCAGTTATGTTCACAGTTTGCACACTCCTCTCTCTCGTGAACATTGTAGCGCTGATTTACCCGCTTGTCAAGAACCGCGGCCGCCCAATTGAGCGCAACAGGTCCGCGGCCAGTTGGCCGCGGACCTGTTTGTCTGCGATTCAATTCTGTCCCTTCAGCTTCTCCAGAGCCGCCCGGGCGGCGGACTGCTCCGCCTCCTTCTTGCTGTGACCGGTGCCGGTGGAATACGCCTCCCCGTTGAGCAGGGCCGCCGCCTCAAAGATCTTGGCGTGATCCGGCCCGTTGGAGCCCACCATCCGATAGCTCAGGGTGGAGCCGCTCTTGCGCTGCACCAGCTCCTGCAGCTCGGTCTTATAATCCCGCCGGCGCTCCTCCACAGCTTCCTCCCGTTCCTTGTCCAGCAGCACCCGATGGATCAGCGCCGCGGCGGCCTCCATACCGCCATCCAGGTAAACCGCGGCAAACACGGACTCCGTAGCATCCGCCAGGATGGACGGCCGCTCCCGGCCGCCGCCCTGCTCCTCGCCCCGGCCCAATTTCAGATACCCGCCCAGATCCAGGCTCTGGGCCACCTCATGCAGGCTCTCCTCGCACACCAGCGCTGCCCGGATGCGGGTCAGATCCCCCTCCGGCAGGTCCGGGTGCTTTTTGTACAGATAGTCCGCCGTCACCACGCCCAGCACGGCATCGCCCAAAAACTCCAGCCGCTCATTGCTGCCCATGCCGCTGCCCCGGTGCTCGTTGGCATAGGAGCTGTGCTGCAAGGCGTTTTCCAGCAGGGCGCGGTTTTTGAACCGATAGCCCAGCTTTTCCTCCAGTGTGAACATGAAAAAACTCCTCTCCACAGCTGAAAAAGGAAACCCCGGCGTGCCAAAAATGCTTTACGCCCCGCCGCATAAGCTTTTTAATCTTTGAAAAAGACTCAAAAGCTATGGATTTGAATGGCGCAGGACACCCTGCTTGGGTTTACCGCGCACACTCTTCCTTACCGTGGCTGTAAATTTCTGTTTTTACAGCAGCCTGTCCGACAAAAGGCCTCGCAGACGAATAAGAATTTTCGCCCACGCACATGCCGCGGGCGAAAATGATCTTTTGGGCGTCAGCAGACGCAAATTCTGCGAGGTCTTTTGAACGGTGGGGTCTCTTTTTCAACCGTTGATTTTATGATTCAAATACTGCACGCAGTCCCGGACGGTCTTGAGCCCGGCCAGATCCTCCTCATCGATCTCGCCTACGTCGAACTCCTCCTCCATAGCCATCACCAGCTCCACCAGGTCCACGGAGTCGGCGCCCAGGTCATCCACGAAGGAGCTATCCAGGGTGATCTCCTCCGCGTCGATGGCAAACTGCTCGGCGATGAGGTCCTGCATCGTTTTGAAAATTTCCTCTGCTGTCATATCGAATTTGTCTCCTTTCGGATATGTCTTGAAAAATAATACGGCATCGGCGTATGTATGTCAATAGTCAAATGGGCATTTACTGCTCAATTTTCATCAAATTTACATTTTCCTCAATTTTTTCAATGAGGCCGCTGCGGGCGAAGGCCGCCGCCTGGCCGACGGCATTTTCGATGGCCTCGGCGTTGGAGGCCCCGTGGGCCTTGATGACGGCCTTGGAGATGCCGATAAAGGCGGTGCCGCCCACCTTGTTGGGATCCAGCTTGGCCTTGAAGGCGTTGAGTCCCGGCATCACCGCCAGGGCGGCCAGCTTGGTCAGCAGGTTTTTCTTGAACATGCCCTTCAAGGCCGACCCGGCAAAGGAGCCCACGCCCTCCATGGTCTTGAGCAGGATATTCCCGGAAAAGCCGTCCGTCACGATGACATCGCAGCCGCCCTTGATGGCCTCCTTGGCCTCAATGTTGCCGATGAAGTGCAGGTGGCCCTCCTCCCCCGCCTGGCGCAGCCGGGCCAGGGTCTGCTTCTGCAGGTCCGTGCCCTTGCTGTCCTCGGCGCCGATGTTCAGCAGGCCCACCCGGGGCTTAGCCAGGCCCAGGACCTGCTGGGCGTAAAAGCTGCCCAGATAGGCAAACTGCACCAGGTACTCCGGCGTACACTCGGCGTTGGCGCCGCAGTCGATGAGCACCGCCTGCCCCGTGGTGGTGGGGATCACCGGAGCCATAGCAGCCCGGCGGATACCGTGGATGCGCTTGGTGATGAGGGTCGCCCCGGTGAGCAGGGCCCCGGTGGACCCGGCGGAGACCAGCGCATCCGCCTTTCCCTCCCGCAGCATGGTCAGCCCCACGCCCATGGAGGTGTCCTTCTTCCGGCGGAACACCGTGGCCGGGTCATCGCACATGTCCACGGTCTGGGAGGTGGGGACGATCTCCATCCCCTGGGGCAGCTCCCTTTGGCCGCACTGGGCCAGGGCATCCCGGATGGCGCTCTCGTCGCCGGTAAGCACGATGTCCACGCCCCAGTGCTTCTGTCCGGCCAGGGCGCCCTTTACGATCTCCAGGGGCGCGTTGTCGCCGCCCATGGCGTCTACAATGATTTTCATCAGGTCAGCACCTCCTCGCGCATTTGGTCAATGATCTGCAGAGAACGGGCGGAAAGCTCCGCGTTCTTGTTCCGTTTTCCCTTTACCCGGTGGTCCAGGGGCGGGATAATTCCGAAATTGATGTTCATGGGCTGGAACGCACCCACGGACGGGTTGCTCACATACAGGCCCAGGGCGCCGATGGCCGTCTCCCGGGGAAAGTCCAGGGGTGCCTGTCCCTTGAGCCGCCGGGCCATCTCCACCCCGGCCAAAAAGCCGCTGGCGCAGGACTCCACATAGCCCTCCACCCCGGTCATCTGCCCGGCAAAGGCGATACGGGGCTGGGCCTTCAGCCGGTAATAGCGGTCCAGCAGCCGGGGGGAATCCAAATAAGTATTCCGGTGCATGACCCCGTAGCGCAGGAACTGGGCGTTCTTCAGGGCCGGGATCATGGTGAATACCCGCTTCTGCTCCGGCCACTTCAGATGGGTCTGAAAGCCCACCAGGTTATAGATGCTGCCCTCGGCATTGTCCTTGCGCAGCTGCACCACGGCGTAGGGCTCCCGGCCGGTCTTTGGATCCTTCAGGCCCCGGGGCTTCAAGGGCCCATAGCGCAGGGTGTCCTCCCCCCGCCGGGCCATGACCTCCACGGGCATGCACCCCTCAAAGACCTGCCCGTCCTCAAAGCCGTGGACCGGGGCCTCCCGGGCCTCCGTCAGGGCCTTCCAAAAGGCCAGGTACTCGTCCTTTTCCATGGGGCAGTTGATATAGTCCGGGGTCCCCTTGTCGTAGCGGGAGGCGAAATACGCCGAATCCATGTCCACGCTCTCAAAGCTCACCAGGGGGGCGGCGGCGTCAAAAAAGTTCAGCGTCGTATTTTCCCGCCCCAGCAGGTCCAGGAGCGTCTCGGCAAAGGCGTCGCTGGTCAAGGGCCCGGTGGCCACCAGCACCTCCCCCTCCGGCATGGCCGTCACCTCCCCGGGGATCACCGTGATATTGGGGTGGCTGCATACGGCCTCCGTGACCTTCCGGGCAAAGCCATGGCGGTCCACCGCCAGAGCGCCCCCGGCGGGCACCCGGGTGGCGTCCGCACAGCGCAGGATCAGACTGTCCAGCCGCCGCAGCTCCTCCTTCAGCAGGCCCACAGCGTTTTCCAGCTGGTCCGAGCGCAGGGAATTGCTGCAGCAGAGCTCGGCAAAATATTCACTCTCATGGGCGGGGATCTTCTTCTCCGGCTTCATCTCCCGCAGCGTCACATGGATGCCCCGCTGGGCCAGCTGCCAGGCAGCCTCGCTGCCCGCCAGGCCCGCGCCGATCACCGTTACTTCCATGGCTTACTCCTTTTCGGCGGTTTTCTTCGTCTTGGCGGCGGATTTAGCCGCCGTCTTCTTCGTTGTTTTCGCCGGCGCCTTGGCGGTGGATTTCGCCGCGGTCTTGGTGGTCTTGGTCCCGGCCTTCTTTGCGGTTTTTGCGATCTTCTTTTCGGCGGTATCCTCCGCCTTTTTGTGGTAGCCCCGCTTATCCTCCGGCAGGAAGTTGGGGCACTCGGGATTGATGCAGAAGGGCTTGTTGAAGCCCCGGCCGGATTTTTTGAACATGGTCTGACCGCACACAGGGCAGTCCTCCTTGGTGGGCACGTCCCAGGTGCGGAAGTCGCAGCGCTGGCTCTCATCGGCGGCGGTGGAGCGGTCGCAGCAGTAGTAGGTATACTGCTTGCCGGTCTTTTGACTGACGCCGGTGCGCTTCATGAGTCGCCCACCGCACTTGGGGCAGCGGCCCGGCATCTGGACCACCAGGGGCTTGGTGAAGGTACACTCCGGATAGCCCGGGCAGGCCAAAAAGCGGCCGAAGCGGCCGGTCTTGACCACCATGTTGCGCCCGCAGACATCGCACTTCTCCTCGCTGACCTCGTCGGGCACCTTGATATACACGCCCTCCATGTCCTTTTCCACCTGGGTGAGGTTCTGGTCGAAATCGCCGTAGAATTCGCCCAGCAGGGCCTTCCAGTTCTTGTCGCCGGACTCCACCTCGTCCAGCTCCTTTTCCATATTGGCCGTGAATTTCACATCCACGATCTTGGGGAAGCGCTGGCACATAAGGTCATTGACCACCGATCCCAGGGGGGTCATACGCAGGTACTTGCCCTCCTTGACCACATACTCCCGATCCAGGATGGTGGACACTGTGGGGGCATAGGTGGAGGGGCGGCCGATGCCGTTTTCCTCCAAGGCGCGGATGAGGGATGCGTCCGTAAAATGCGCCGGCGGCTGGGTGAAATGCTGGGCGGGCTCCATTTTCTTCAGGTCCACCACCTCCCCCTGCTCCAGGGGCGGCAGGGCCGGTTCCTTGTCCTCTTTTTCCTCGTCCCGGCTCTCCTCATACACGGCGGCATAGCCGGCAAATTTCAAGCTGCTGGCGCTGGCGCGGAAGCTGTGGGCCCCAGCCTCCAGCTCGGCGGAAACGCTGTCATACACGGCGTTGGCCATCTGGCTGGCCAAAAAGCGGCTCCAGATCAGCCGGTAAAGCCGGTACTGCTCGCCGGTGAGGTCGCCCTTCACCTGCTCGGGGGTCAGGGCCACATTGCTGGGGCGGATGGCCTCGTGGGCATCCTGGGCCCCGGCCTTGGCCTTATACTGGCGGAAGGTGTTGGGGCGGTAATTGCTGCCGTAGCGGCTGTCGATGAGCGCCCGGGCGGCCACCTGGGCCTCGCGGGAGATGCGCAGGGAGTCGGTACGCATGTAGGTGATGAGACCCACGGCGCCCTCGCCGGTGATCTCCACGCCCTCATACAGCTGCTGGGCAATGGCCATGGTGCGCCGGGGGGTCATGTTCAGCTTGCGGGACGCCTCCTGCTGGAGAGTGGAGGTGGTGAAGGGGGGGGACGGCGAGCGCTGCTTATCCGCCCGCTTCACGGTCTTCACCGTAAAGGGCTGGGCCTGCACCTCCCGGCAGATCTCCTGGGTCTCGGCCTCGGAGGCGGGCTCATACTTCTTGCCGTTCTTGCCGTAATAATGGGCCTTGAACACGGCCTTTTCGCCCTGCTTTGCCAGATGCGCGTCCAGGGTCCAGTACTCCTTGGGGATAAAGTCCTCTATCTCCTTTTCCCGCTGGGCCACCAGCCGCATGGCCACCGACTGCACCCGCCCCGCGGACAGGCCCCGGCGGATCTTCTTCCACAGCAGCGGCGAGAGGCGATAGCCCACGATGCGGTCCAGCACGCGCCGGGCCTGCTGGGCGTCCACCAGGTCCTGGTCGATGCGCCGGGGGGCGGCGATGCTCTCCTGCACCACCTTTTTGGTGATCTCGTTGAAGGTGACCCGGCGGGTCTTGGCGTCATCCAGGTCCAGCAGGTACTTCAGGTGCCAGCTGATGGCCTCTCCCTCACGGTCCGGGTCGGTGGCGAGATAGACCATGTCGGCCTTGTCCGCCGCCTTCTTCAGCTCCCGGATGATCTCCTCCTTGCCCTTGATGGGCTTATAATCCAGTTCAAAATCCTTGTCCACATCCACGCCGATCCTGCTTTTGGGCAGATCCCGCAGATGGCCCATGCTTGCCATGACCTCGTAATCCGGGCCCAGGTACTTGCCAATGGTCTTGGCCTTGGCCGGGGACTCCACGATCACCAGGTTTTTTGCAGCCTTTTTTGCCATAATGCTCTGTTACTCCTTTGTGTCTTCGACTTCCACCGTGCGGACGAACTTGCGCAGTCCCTCCTGGCGGGTATAGCCGTCAATTTCCAACATTGTCACCGCCGACAGGATCCGCCGCACCGGCACATTGGCCCGCAGGGCGATGTCATCCGTCAGCATGGGTTCCTTATCGTCCAGGATCCGCAGCACCTTGATCTGGTCGTCCGTCAGGCCCTCGGCGTTGCGCCGGACATTGATGATCGGCAGGCCCGAGGGCGCCACCTTGGGCTTTTTGCTGCGCTCGGGGTAGAAAATATCGCTCTTTTTGGGCAGCGGCGGCAGCTTCTCCCCGTCCGGATGCAGTTTATGGGGAAAGCGGCTCTGATATTCCCGGAGGATGTCCCAGCTCTCCGTGGCCAGGCCCGCGCCGTCCCGGATGAGGCGGTTGCAGCCCACGCTGCCCTCGGCGTCCAGCGGGCCGGGGATGGCGAACACATCCCGTCCCTGCTCCAGGGCCGTGGCGGCGGTAATGAGCGCGCCGCTCTTTTCCGGCGCCTCCACCACCAGGGTTGCCAGGCACAATCCGCTGAGGATCCGGTTGCGGGCGGGAAAATGCCAGCCAAAGGGCTCCGCCCCCGGCGGATACTCCGACAATAGCACGCCGGAGGCAGCCACATCCTCATAGAGTCTGTCGTTTTCCGGCGGATATACCACGTCCACGCCGCAGCCCAGCACGGCGGCCGTCAGCCCGCCGGCGCGCAGCGCCCCCAGATGCGACGCCGCATCGATGCCCCGGGCCAGGCCCGAGACCACCAGGCCGCCCTGCTTGCTCATCTCAAAGCCGAAGCGCTCCGCCGTGCGGATGCCGTAGGGGGAGCAGCTCCGGGTGCCCACCACCGCCACGGCGGCCTCCTCGTCAAACAGGGGCATGGAGCCTCTGCCGTAGAGCAGCAGAGGCGGGTCATAAATATTCTTCAGCCGCTGGGGATAGAGGGCGTCCTGCACCGTTAGGAGAAAAATATCCTTCCGGGCGCACTCCTCCAGGATGCTCTGCGCCTGATCCAGGGACTTGTTTTCCAGGGCCCGGGCCTGGTCAGCGGTGATCCCCTCCACCGGCAGCAGGTCCCCGGGCTCGGCATAGTAGACCTCCTCCGGCGAGCCGAAATGCTCCAGCAGCGCGTGGCGAGCCGGGCCGCCCAGCCGGTTCTGCTCCGTCAGCCACACCCAAAATTTCAGCGCTGACATGCGTCCATCTCCTCTCCGCGGTATGCCTCCCACAGCAGCACGGAGGCGGCCACGGCGGCGTTGAGCGACTCGCATCGGGGGGACATGGGGATGCGCACGGTGCCGTCGCACAGGGCCAAAAGCTCCTCCGTAAGGCCCTGTCCCTCGCTGCCGATGGCCACGGCGGCCCGGGAAAGATCCACCGCCCGGGCATCCAGGGTGTCTGAGCGGAGGGCCGCGCCGTAGAGCGGGATGCCGCTGCAGCGCAGCAGCGTGTGCAGCTCCTGTCCCGTGCAGGTCCACACCGGGCGGCGGAACACCGCCCCCATGGACGCGCGCATGGTCTTGGGGCTGTAGGCATCGGCGCAGCCGGGCAGCAGGAACAGCCCATCGGCGTCAAAGGCGTCCAACGTGCGCAGGACGGCGCCCACGTTGCCGGGGTCCTGCACTCCCTCCAGGGCCATGTAGCGCCGGCCGGTGAGCTTTTCCGGCAGGGCGCGGGTCTGCATGCGGCAGGTAAATAAAACGCCCTGGGGCGTTTTCATGGGTGAAACGGAGGTCATTACATCTGCAGGGATCTCTGCTATCCGCACGCCGGCAGGCAGCGGCGGCAGCTCCATGTCTCCGGAGCACACCACGCACACAAGCTCTGCCTTCCACAGCAGCGCCTCTTGTAGCAGCTTGGGACTGTCGCCCAGGTACTCGCCGCACCGGCGGCGATAGCTGCCTGAGGCGGCCAGGCGGCGGATATGCGTGAGCAGCGGATTTGCGCGGGATGTGATGCGTTCCATAAACGCCTGCCTCCTTTCGGACATGCACAGGGTGTCGTATACCTATATAATAAAGCAGTATTTTTTTACGATGTCAAGAAAATTTTTTGCCGCAGGCACAATGCCCGCAGCAAAAAGAACACTCTATGCGCATTTTTGGCAGGCCATCGCCTGCTTTTTCTCCATTCTGCGCCAGTTGACAAAGCCGTAGAGATCATTGGCTAAAAAGGCCGCGAAGCACACCGCCACGGCCAGATAGCCCCGGTCCTCCCGAGCGGCCAGCAGCCACAGCACAATGAGTACCACATCGTTGGCGGCGTAGCCCAGGGCGTAGAGGGGACTGCGCCGGAAGGTTAGGTACACCGCCAGGAAGCTGGTGGTAACGGAGATGGTGCCGGGCAGGAGATTGGCGGTGCCCAGCGCCCGGAGGATACAGTAAAAGCCCATCGTCACCGCAGCTGTCAGCAGCCACATGAGCCCATGCTCCCGGCGGGAGATACGGTTCACCTGCACCTGGGCGCGGTCGCCCCGGAACGGGTGGCGCAGCCAGCTGATGAGGGCCAGCAGCGCCATAGGTGCAGTCATGCCCAGATAAGTGATCATTTCCCCGTAATAGGCGCAGGCATAGGAGATATAGCCGTAAAACAGGCTGAATACCACCGTCAGGGCCTGGCCTATGGGGTTGCCCTTGGCGTTGAACAGCAGCGAGGTAACGCCGATGAGGGAGGCGGCCAGGGTGAGGTATTGGGTGCCCTCCAGCAGGAAAAAGGACAGCAGGATGGCCCCCACAGAGGCACACCAAAGGATCCTTTCCTGTGTGGTGAAATACTGATAAGCGCGGCGCAGCATGATGATCTTTCTCCTTTCCCGTTCAAAAAAGGCACCCGACCGCGCATCTTCAAAGACCTAACGATGCGTGATCGAATGCCGAGGCATTCTCTACCCGGTGGCAGATACAAAATTCAGTTTTGCGGGACTTATTATAAGGCGGCGGACAGGCCGTGTCAAGGGGCAAGCTTTCCCGCAGGGCATGCTCCGCCCCCCTGTTTCGAAATACAGCCGATACAGGAAAAACCGCTCAGAATGGGGCTATGCAGTTCATCTCACGTCGGTACATTTGCACATAATGCCATCTTGCCAAGCCCTCTTCCCTATGGTTATATTTTATGGAAAGGGACTGCACTTTTAAAAAGCGCTGAAAATTTGTTTATTTTTTGTTTATCTCCCGCAGAAAAAATTTTCAGAAATTTAAGATTCAAAAAATATTAAACTCGACGTCCTACGCTTTTTAAAATACAAGTATGTTAAAGTTATGGCAACCACTGGTTAAGGAGGAGATAAAATGAACAAAAGCGAAACTATGCAAGAAGTGAAAAAGCCGTCATTCGGGATCTCACTGCTGATCATCCTGTTCCTGGCGGCGATCCTGGTCATTCAGATCATCGTCATGGGCAGCCCGAATATCCGGATGACGCTGATCGCAGCAACAGCATTTGCGGGGCTTCTGCTGATGCTGACGGGCACAAAGTGGAAAACCATCGAGGAAGGCATTCTGCACGGATGCAGCATTGCGGCCATGCCGAACGTGATCATGATCCTGATCGGTATGCTGATCCCCACATGGATCGCCTCCGGCGGTATTCCGGCGCTGATCTACTACGGGCTGGAAATTATCAACCCGAAGTTCTTCATTGTAACCGTTGCGCTGGTCTGCTCCATCGCCTCTCTGGCAACGGGCAGCAGCTACACCACCGGCGCCACCTTCGGCGTTGCGTTTATCGGCATCAGCATGGGCATGGGGATCCCCGTTGCCATCACGGCCGGCGCCGTTATCAGCGGCGCGATCATCGGCGACAAGCTGAGCCCCCTCTCCGACTCGACAAACCTCGCCGCCGGCGTTTGTGAAACCCCCCTGTTCGACCACATCAAGAGCATGATGTTTACAACGATCCCCGCATTTGTCATTTCCTGCGCCCTGTACGCTATCATCGGCGCAAGGTACAGCGTGGACAATGTTGACTCCGAGACGGTGTCCCTGCTCTTGAAGGGAATTTCCGAGAACTTTAACATCACGCCCGTTTATGCACTCATCGGCGTTATCCCGATGATCCTGGTGATCGTGCTGGGCGTCAAGCGGGTCAACGCAGTTGTCACGATGATCATTGCGGGCACGGCCGGCCTGGTGATCGCCATGGTATTCCAGCATCACGCACTGATCGAAATGCTCGGCTTCATGGATAGCGGGTATGTGATGAACTCCGGCATTGAAGTGGTGGATAAGCTGCTGAGCCGCGGCGGTATCCAGTCCATGATGTGGACGGTCTCCGTTGCGATCCTGGGCATGACTTACGGCGGCGTTCTGGAGAAGACCGGCGTTCTGGAGGTCCTGCTCAACAAGATGTCTGCCGTTACCAAGACCCCCAGGGGCCTTATCACCACCCATGTGCTGTCCGCTATTGTCGTGAACCTGCTCTCTGCAAGCCAGTACGTTGCGATCCTCATTCCGGGCAGAATGTTCCTCCCCGCCTACAAAAAGCTGGGGCTGAAGCTCAACGTTGCCTCCAGAACCTGCGAGGATGCCGCGACCGTTACCTCTCCGCTGGTTCCCTGGGGCCTGTGCGGCGTGTATTTCACAGGCGTCCTGGGTGTATCGACCGTAGCATATCTGCCCTACACCTTCCTGGCGCTGATCGTGCCGTGCATTGCTATAATTTATGCATTTACAGGTCTGTTCATCTTCAAACAGGGGGATTCCGAAAATGATAAGCAAGGCTGAGATCACAGCGCTTTTAAAGCAGCTGGTAGAGATCAGAAGCGAATACTTTGAAGAAGATGATATCATGGCCTTTGCCCAGGACTGGCTGCAAAAGCAGCAGATCCCGGCAAGCATTTTCACCTACGAAGAAAAAGCCGTCACCGGCTTTAAGGGAAAAGATGTGATCGCCGAGATCGACGGCGGCGGCAAAGGGCCTACCATCTGTCTGAACGGGCATTTGGACACCGTCAAGCTGTGCAGCGGCTGGACGAAAAACCCATACGGCGAGTCGGAGGGTGAAAAGTTCTACGGCGTAGGCGCACTGGACATGAAATCGGGATGCGCCGCACTGATGGTGGCACTGGCGCGCTTCACCAGGCAGCACCCGAAGTTTAACGGAAAGATCAAGCTCTCCCTCGTTTCCGTGGAAGAAGGCCCTTACGGCATGGGAACAAACGCGCTGATCGAATCCGGGTACCTGGATGACGTGGACTTCTCCATCATC
>ERZ808246.906-NODE-906-length-23037-cov-5.708380_pt1 | contig 23037 bp, 18 predicted proteins | sample MGYA00521083_ERZ808246 | MGnify/ENA primary metagenome ERZ808246 (study PRJEB31516, sample SAMN03275577) | gut metagenome | biome: mammalia-associated habitat; material: feces | host: Papio cynocephalus | place: Kenya | collected 2012-07-07 ... | reverse complement strand
CATGCGGTGAAGAAAGCGAAAAAGCATTTTGGGCGCAATGGCAGAACGATAACCCGAATTGGCGCCAAAGAGACGACGCAAAAGAGCTTGAAAAAATAATCGGGTAATACAGCCGTTAGCTGTTAGCTTTTAGCCGTTAGCCCGAGTGGCGGCGACTTGCGTGTTGTCATTTTTACATTGTTATTTTTGAACCCCGTAGATTTGTCAGCCCAATTTGCGGGGTTTTGTTTTCAGCCGTTAGCGCCAATAGTGCGGCTTCGCCGCGAATTATAATCCGCGCTAGGCGCGGAAATATTAAGGAAAACGGCGTTGCCGTTTTTGCGGGCGGCAGGTTGCCGCCCCTACGGGAAATATGGGGAAATCCGCGCGGAAAATGTGAAGTTTTTGCGTAGGAAAAGCTACTTTGCATATTTGTTGACAGGCAAATTATTGTATCGAAACAAATCGGTAAACAATCAAATATTGTAAATGACAAAACCCTGTGAACGGAAAAAATCATTCCATTCACAGGGTTTGGTTTATAACAATATAAAAATGACAATATGTGAGTTGCCGCCAATCAGGCTAACAGCTAAAAGCTAACAGCTACAGGCTACCCCGTAGGGGCGGCAACCTGCCCCCGCCGAAACGCGCAAGCGTTTCCCTTAATTCTTCCGCACAACGTGCGGATTATAATTACTTATTCACTCTTACCTATTACTTCTTACTTCAGCCTCTGCCGCCCGCCGGAACGCGTAAGCGTTCCCACGGCACCCGCGCAGCGGGTATAATGGCTAACAGCTAATAGCTAACGGCTAGTAGCTAGCAGCTAACAGCTCCCCCGACCGACTCTGTAAATCTTCTGAAAAACGCTCTGCCCTTTTCGGTTCTTGCGAACACGCCGCATTGTTCAAGAATTTTTGCAAACGTGCGGCCTATTTCGTCCTGCAAAATTTCGTCGCAATTATCTTCTGTGAGCGTGTGGTTTTTCATTATTTCGTATGCCCATGCGGCGTGCTTTGAGATTTTTTCGTTATCTTCAAGCTTTTCGCCCGCAAGCATTGCCCGCTTTAGCTCTGCCATTTCGGATTTAAGCCTTGCGGGGAGCACCGCGAGACCCATAACCTCTATAAGCCCGATATTCTCTTTTTTTATGTGATGATATTCGGGGTGCGGATGATAAAATCCATCGGGGCATTCTTTTGTTGTGATGTTGTTTCTTAAAACAAGGTCGATTTCATATTTTCCGTCTCTGAAGCGCGCAATCGGCGTAATTGTGTTGTGCACAACGCCGTCGGTCTCGGCAAGAATGAACGCCTCTTCATCGGTATACGAGCGCCATTTTTCAAGAATTTTTCCCGAAAGCTCGCAAAGTCTGTCGCTGTTTTCGCCGCGAAGCCTTATTACCGACATGGGCCATTTTACAATTCCGGCTTCAATGTCGGAAAAGCCGTCAAAACAAAGCTTTTCTTCAACAGGCGCTTTTGCCATTGCAAATGTGTAGTTGCCGCCCTGAAAATGCTCGTGCGTGAGAATGGAGCCACCCGCAATAGGCAAATCTGAATTTGAGCCGACAAAATAGTGCGGGAACATTTTAATAAAAGCAAAAAGCTTTCTGAACCCGTCCTCGCTTATTTTCATGGGCGTGTGGTTTTCGTCAAAAACAATGCAGTGCTCGTTATAGTAAACATATGGCGAATACTGAAGATACCACTTTGCGCCGTCAAGATTCAGCGGAATAATTCTGTGGTTTTGTCTTGCGGGGTGGTTAATTCTGCCCATATAACCCTCGTTTTCGCGGCAAAGCATACATTTGGGGTATGTTTTAACGCCGGCTTTAAGCGCCGCCGCAATTGCGCGGGGGTCTTTTTCGGGCTTTGAAAGGTTAATTGTTATGTCTATATCGCCGTAGTCGGTATGAGTTACCCACTTAACGTCGTTTTTAACGCGGTATTCGCGGATATAGTCGGACTTTCTTGAAAGATGATAAAAATACTCGGTTGCCGCTTTCGGCGATTTTTCATATTCCCCGTAAAAGTGCTTTATAATCTCCGACGGTCTGTTTACTAAAAGCCCCATAATTTTTGTATCGAAAAGGTCCCTGTAAACGGTGGAATTTTCACACAGACCGTTTTCGCACGCAAAATCAAGAATTTCAGCCAAAAGTGCTTCAAGGTCTTTATTGTCATAAACTCCGCAATCCTCAAACGAGTCAAGCCCCAACGCTTCAAGTATTCTGTTTATTGAAAAATTTTCGTCCTCTTTTTCAATAAGCCCTTCTTTTTCGGCATAAAACACGAGCGATTTTACAGCTTTGTTGATATTCATAGACACACCGCCACAAAAAATAATTCAGAGATTATTATATCTTATTTTTAAAATCTTTCAATATATTTTAAAAATAAATATTGAAATTATCACGGTATAGAGTTAAAATAATGAAAAATTTTCAAGGCGGTGGCAAAATGGCTATAGAAAAGGTAAGAGAGTATTTTAAAGGCTTCGGGCTTGACGGCAAAATTCTTGAATTTGACGTTTCAAGCGCAACGGTGGAGCTTGCCGCAAAGGCTTTGAACGTTGAGGGCAAACGCATTGCAAAAACGCTGTCGTTCAGAGGGAAAGACGGCTCGGCTTTTCTTGTTGTTTCGGCGGGCGACGCTAAAATAGACAACGCAAAATTCAGGCATACTTTTCTTGTAAAAGCAAAAATGCTCACACCCGACGAGGTTTTGGAGGAAACAGGCCACGCCGTCGGCGGGGTTTGCCCGTTTGCCGTTCCAGCAGGCGTCAAGACATATATTGACAGCTCTGTCTATCGCTTTGAAACGGTTTTTCCCGCTTGCGGAAGCTCCAACAGTGCAATTGAGCTTACGCCCGACGAGCTTTATAAATACGCAAACGCCGTAAGCCGCGTTGATGTTTGCAAATTACCCGAAACGGAGGAATAAATATGGAATTTGATGCTAAAAAAGTTAAAGAAGAGCTTGTTTTATGGATTAAAAACTGGTTCAAAGAAAACGGCGACGGCTGCAAAGGCGTTCTCGGAATTTCGGGCGGCAAAGACAGCTCCGTAACGGCGGCGCTTCTTGTCGAGGCGCTCGGCAAAGAAAACGTTGTCGGCGTAATGATGCCCAACGGCGAGCAGTTTGACATTGACGTTTCAATCGCGCTTGCAAAGCATCTCGGAATCAAAGCTGTTACGGTTAATATTAAGGACTCTTTTTCGGGTCTTGTAAGCCAGCTTGAAAATTCGGGCATTGAGCTTTCGCGCCAGGCAGAAATCAATCTTGCGCCGCGGCTTCGTATGGCGGCTGTTTATGCCGTTTCGCAAAGCGTAAACGGAAGAGTTGCAAATACCTGCAATCTTTCTGAGGACTGGGTCGGTTACGCAACGCGCTACGGCGACGGTGCCGGTGATTTTTCACCTCTTTCAAAGCTCACCGTACAAGAGGTTAAAGCCCTCGGCAGAGAGCTCGGGTTACCCGAAATGTTTGTTGAAAAAGTGCCGATTGACGGTCTTTGCGGCAAAACCGACGAAGATAACCTCGGCTTTACTTATGCCGTGCTTGACAAATACATAAGAACCGGCGTTTGCGAGGACGAAAAAACAAAAGAAAAAATCGACCGTATGCACAAGGCAAATCTTTTTAAGCTTCAGCTTATGCCCGTGTTCCCGTATGAGCCGTAAAATTTGGAGGCTGTAAAAAAACTTTTTACAGCCTCCACACAATTTTATATGGAAAAGGGGCTTGGAAAAAACGTTCAGAATGAATTAATCGAATGCTAAACGCCGTTTTCGGCGTTTAGCACTTGCCCGACGGCGTACAAAGGTACTCCGAGGGTGAGATTAATTCATAGCAAAAAGCATTAAATTATCATTTCTTTGCTTTTTGCGGTCTGGACTTTTTTTACAGCCCATTTTTTAAGTGTTGAATTGAATTTTCAGCTGTGTTAAAATATTTTTATCAAAACCTTGGGAGGTCACAATGAAAAAGAAGAAACCGTCTTTTCACTTTACAAAGCTTTTGGCAACGCTTCTTACGGCTGTCTTGCTTTTCTCATCTTTATGCATTACGGCGTTTGCCGCGTCAAAGATAGTCCTTGAAGACGGCTCGGCTTTACCTTTAAGAATTTTTATCGGCGAAAGCTTTAAGATTAAAGTCTCGGGCTACGACGACCCGTCGGCTTATTATTTCGAGTCGGCTGACGATACAATTATAGAAATTGACAGCGACACCCACATTGCCGCTTTTAAAAAAATCGGTTCATGCAAAATTTCTGCTTATTCAAAAAAATCGGGTAAAGTGATTGCTACCAAAACTGTATATGTTTACTCAAAAGCCGAGCGTATAGACTCAACCGCGCCGAGCTTTATCCCGGTAAGAGTGGCAGACACCTTTGACCTCGGCTCTACCGTTACACTCTATCCCGAAAACTCAACCGATGTAAAGCGCTTTGTGTCAAGCGACTCTTCGATTGCCTCGGTGGGGTTCACCGCGGGAAAGATTACGGGCAAAACGGCAGGCACTTGCACAATAACCGTGTATTCTTATACTTCGAGTACCGACTACGCAGCCGACAAAGAAACAGGCAGCTTCACAAACTACAATGCAATCCGCGAATTTACAGTCAGGGTTATTGAAACTGTCAGAATCAGAAATGCCGAAGAGCTTTACAGCTTTGCTGAAGCCGTAAACAGCGGCGACGGCTATATCGACGCCAAGCTTGTTTCGTCAATCGACCTCGGCGGCACCGTTAAAGAAGGTTTTGAAAGCGTAATCATCGGCAAAGGCGGCTCCTCTTTCCGCGGAATTTTCGACGGAAACGGCTATTCGATAAAGGGGCTTTCTCTTGTAAAGAGCGCGCCCTATAACACGGGGCTTTTCGGCTCTGTTGAGGGCGGAACGATAAAAAATCTTTCGGTTGACGGCGAAATTGTTTCCGACGGAAGTCAGAACAGCATCGGCATAATAGGCGGCGTTGCGGCAGAAATTTGGGGCAGAGCGGTTATAGAAAACGTCAATTCTTCTGTTAATATAATGGTAACCGGCAGCAGCAAAAACTTCCCGTATTATTACTGCGGCGGCATTGTCGGCGCCGCCCCGCAAGAGAAGGGCACTGTTGACATCTTGCGCTCACACTACAGCGGAAAAATCACCGTAACAAACGCGCCCGCAAGCTATTCCGGCGGCATTATGGGCTGGATGCGCGACTATGTTCACATTACAGACTGCCTTTTCACGGGCGAGGTTTCAACGCCTCAGTCCACCTCCGGCGGCGTTGTCGGCTATTTTAACAACGGCCATTTCGGACTTGTGAAGCAGTGCCTTAGCATAGGCTCTTGCACCGGAGCCGCCATTGTCGGAAAAGCAGACGGCACTCTCATAGGCCGCCTTCAAGACAATTTTTATACAGGCGAAAATGAACCTTATGTCGGCGCATATGTTTCACAATATGCAAAAGCAAGAAAAGTTACGGCTAAAGAGCTTAAAAGCGGCGAAATAGCTTATGAGCTTCAACACTTAGGCGAAAACGACTCGCTTGTGTGGTATCAGGACACAAACAAAGACGGCGCTTTCCCGACGCTTTCACCGAGCGTTTCTGACCCCGCGCCCGTTTTAAAGATAACGCACGGCGGCGCCGCGATGGGCTACAGCGTGCATAATCTCGGCGAGACAAACGGCGACGGCGTTGTTGACGAAAACGATTATCAGAACGCCGTTAACCTCGCTTTGAGCGCGCAATACCTTGAAAATGCCGATATGTATTATGACGGCACGCTCGACGCGCTTGACATTTCGGCATTTGAAAAAGCCGTCTTTTCGGGAATTGTGCCGGAAATCTGAAAATGCACAGACCTCTGGAACACATATAAAAAACTTTTACCGTTCCGGTTTTTATTTTCTTTAAATCATAGAAGGGAGCGCATATGCCGACTTGGATAAACCACTTCAGGGTTGTTGACACATTTATTGACAAGCTTTATAACACAAACCTCGAATATTTTCTTATAGGCACAATAGCGCCCGATTGCGGAATGCCGACGGGCGTTTCGGGGCAATATATTCCGCCGTCGAGCGTTACCCACTTTGCAAAGGAGCTTAGTAAGACCGATTGCGACTATAAATATGTTTACAACACCTTTGTAAAAAACGAAAAGGACGAGAAAAAGCGCGCATTTTTCCTCGCTTACAGCATACATCTTTTTGAAGACAGCATTTTTGCAAAAAATATTTTCAAGCCGATAGAAGATAAATACGGCGATTTTCGTACGCATGATGATGTAAGAAAGCGCTATTCGTTTGAAAGAAACACCGTCGATATGATGTTTCTTTCAAAGAATACAAGTCCCTCGTTTGAGCTTTTTAAAAAATGCAAACCGTTTTGCGAAAGCTACCCCGAATGGTACGAAAAAGGCGTTATAGCCGCCCGCCAGCGCGACGTTTCAGAGCTTTATGAAAACCCGACATTTGAAAAAACAGATTTCAAATACGTCACCCCCGAAATTATCGACAATTTTATCACCGTAACTTCACAGCTTTTGCCGATTGAATTTAAAGATTCGGGGATTTTTGATTAATCGGAAACTATCTAACAATTTAGCCATTAATAAACCGATGACTAAAGTGTCCCTTTTTTTCCGGCAGAACGGTGGTCATCAATTGCTAATCAATAAAAACAAACGGCAATCTCCCCAGAGGGATTGCCGTTTGTTTTTGGCAAAGAACCGTAATTTTGACAGAAACCATTAAAGGGGGTGCAACTTCGGTTCAGAGGGGTGCAGTTTTTCACCAACTGCACATCTGTAGGCGTAAACCAAGCGTTTAAACCGTCCCGACAAACCGGAATTTATCAGCCTAATTGCTTTTTGATTTCAGCTTTCACTTTATCCAAATCACTGCAAGTCAAGATTGGAATCAGCCGGTTGATTTCGTCAATGCTCCTATCCCACCACTTGAATCTCAGCAGCAATTCAATCAGTTCATCGTCAAAGCGCTTTTGAATCGCTCTTGCGGGATTCCCAACGACCTTTGTATATGGTGCAACATCACTTCCCACAACACTGTTTGCACCAATGATTGCACCATCTCCAATGTGAACGCCGGGAAGGATTACCGAATTTTGCCCGATCCAAACATCGTTTTGGATAACGGTATCTCCTTTTAAGGGCAGATCCGTTTTTGCAGGCGGCGACATTTCCCATCCCTCCAAGGTATAGAACGGGAATGTTGAAACAGCGTTCATCTGATGGTTTGCGCCGTTCATCACAAACTCAACGCCGGCGGCGATTTGACAGAACTTCCCGATGATGAGTTTGTCATCATTCCACTCGTACAAATGTGAAACATGACTTTCAAAATCCGAATCGGCAATATAAGTAAAGTCCCCGACAATAATATTCGGATTTGTAATCGTCGGCTTCACATATATTTCTTTATCATACCCTGCAATTGGATGGATTGTATTGGGGTTTGGGTGTTTTCCGTCTTTCATCTTAACTACCTCTTCAAATTCCGATTTGTCGAAATTATTTTACCATAATGCAGCCCATCAAACAATAACAAAAAAGTCCACCGTAATTCTATCAAAATTACGGTGGCATTATGGTGCGGGTAGCAGGGGTCGAACCTGTATGCCTTGCGGCACAAGAACCTAAATCTTGCGTGTCTGCCAATTCCACCATACCCGCATATATAAATTGAAAGCGGCGGCAGCGCGGCTTTCAATTTATTGATATTTTATCACAGCAAAAGCTGCAATTCAAGACTGCGTTTTAATGTGCTTTGCGTTTTCAGCCGTAAATCGGGAATTTTCCGCACATTTTTGCGACCTCTTCGCGAATTTCTTCGGCACTGCCGTCAAAATCGGTTGCGGCAAGCTTTATGAATTTTGCAATCTTAGCCATTTCGTGTGCGCCGAAGCCGCGCGTTGTAACAGCTGCCGTGCCCACTCTTATTCCGCTTGTAACAAACGGTTTTTCGGGGTCGCCGGGAACGGCGTTTTTATTAACGGTTATGTGCACGTCGTCAAGGCGTTTTTCAAGCTCTTTGCCCGTGATTTTAAGGTTTCTGAGGTCAAGCAGCAAAAGGTGGTTATCAGAGCCGCCCGAAACCATATCAACGCCCTGTGCCGCCAGCGCGTTTTCAAGCGCCTTGCAGTTTGTTATTATTTTTTTTGCATAATCCTTAAACTCGGGGCGCAGCGCCTCGCCGAAGCACACGGCTTTTGCGGCGATTATATGCATAAGCGGGCCGCCCTGAATCCCGGGAAAAATCGACTTGTCAATCTTTTTTGCAAGCTCTTCGCTGTTTGTGAGTATAAGCCCGCCGCGCGGACCCCTTAAAGTCTTGTGAGTTGTAGATGTAACGACGTCGGCATACGGCACGGGCGACGGGTGAAGCCCCGCCGCGACAAGCCCCGCTATGTGCGCCATATCCACCATAAGAAGCGCGCCCGCCTTGTCGGCAATCTCTCTGAAGCGTTTAAAATCAATAGTCCGCGGATAAGCCGAAGCGCCCGCAACAATCATTTTCGGCTTTATCTCAAGCGCCTTTTTCTCTACCTCGTCATAGTCGATAAAGCCGTCGCCGTTAACGCCGTAGCTTTCAAATTTAAAATATTTTCCGCTGACGTTCACAGGCGAACCGTGCGTAAGATGGCCGCCGTCCTGAAGGCTCATTCCGAGAACCGTGTCGCCCGGATTCAAAAGCGCAAAATACGCGGCAAAGTTTGCCTGAGAGCCCGAGTGCGGCTGAACATTGGCAAATTTGCACGAAAACAGCTTTTTTGCGCGTTCGCGCGCAAGCTCTTCGGCAACATCCACATACATACAGCCGCCGTAATAGCGGTGCGCGGGATACCCCTCGGCATATTTATTTGTGAGTATACTGCCAGACGCCGCCATAACAGCGGGCGAAGCGTAGTTTTCGCTTGCTATAAGCTCAATATTGTCGGTCTGCCTTTTAAGCTCCGACGAAAATGCGCCGAAAAGCTCGGGGTCTGCACTTTGCAATAATTCAAGGTCTTTTTCGATGTAGCCGTTCAAAACTTTTCCTCCGTTCGGGCGAATCGCCGTGTTTTCATATACATATTATATTTATAATACATTATCCCGCCGCCTTTTTCAAGCAAAACGGCGGTAGTTATTTTTTTAACACGGAAAAACTTAAAGTTCACTAAAAGAAACGGGCGTTTTACGCTGTTTATTGGAACATTTAATATTGAATCCCCCAAAAATAATGGTATAATTACAACATAACTCTTTGAACACTTTTCGCCGGTTTTTAATTATAAGCTTCACTTTTATTCAATTCACAAATACCGGCTTTAATCAATCAAATAATCAAAAAGGATTTGGTCATATGGAGCTTTCAAAGCTTAAAAGAGTATATGATGTAATTATCGTCGGCAGCGGCGTTGCGGGGCTTTATGCCGCGCTTAACTTTCCGCCTTCCGTCAGCATACTTATGCTTTCAAAAAAAGAGCGGCACCAATCAAACAGCTCTTTGGCGCAGGGCGGCGTTGCGTGCGTTCTTAGCTTTGAAAACGACAGCTTTGAGCTTCACATTGAGGACACATTAATAGCGGGCGGCAGAAAAAACGACCTTGACGCCGTAACACAGCTTGTTCACGAAGGCCCCGACGACGTAAGAAAAACCATGGAATACGGCGTGGACTATGACCGCGACGAAAACGGCAATCTTATCAAAACGCTTGAAGGCGGCCATTCGCGCAGAAGAATCGTTCACCACAAAGACACCTCGGGCAAAGAGCTTGTAGACAAGCTTATGCTTGCGGTTGAAAAGCTCAAAAACGTCACCGTTTCGGACGAAACCATGGTTACGTCACTTTGCCGCGTCAAAAACGGCTTTAAAGCCGAAATTATGAGCGGCGGCGAATTTAAAACCGTTTATTCAAGCTATTGCCTTCTTGCTTCGGGCGGTATAGGCAGGGTTTACAAATACACCACAAACCCCTCTGTAGCAACGGGCGACGGCATACGCTTTGCCTATGAAATGGGCGCGGCGATTAAAAATCTTTCGTATATCCAATTTCACCCGACGGCTTTTAACGGCGCAGACCGCGAGCAGTTTTTAATAAGCGAAGCCGTGCGCGGCGAGGGCGCATATCTTCTTAACTGCAACAAAGAGCGTTTTATGGACAGATATGACAGCCGTCTTGAATTAGCCCCGCGCGACGTTGTTTCAAAAGCCATTATAACCGAGTCAAAAAGAGTCGGCAGCAATGATTTTTATCTTGATATAAGATATAAAGGCGAAGAATATTTAAAAGAGCGCTTTCCCGGGATATATGAGGGCTGTCTTCTTCACGGGGTAGACATTTCAAAAGACCTTATTCCGGTTTTTCCGTGCCATCACTACCTTATGGGCGGCATTGAAGTTGACCTTAACTCGCGCACAACTCTGCCAAGGCTTTATGCCGCGGGCGAATGCTCCTGCACGGGCGTTCACGGTAAAAACAGGCTTGCAAGCAACTCGCTTTTGGAGGCGCTCGTTTTCGGCAGAAAGGCGGCTGAAGATATTGTCCGCTGTATAAACGCGGGGGCTTCGGCTGTTACGCCCCCAGAAGAGGACGCGCAAACGGATTATTCGGGCGCGCTTCTTCCTAAAGGGCTTCGCACGGAAATTCGCGAAATAATGCAAAAGGCATATTTTGTTATCCCGGACGAAGGCGCGATTCACGAGGGCAAAAAATGCGTTGAAACAATTCTTAACACACTTAAAAACGGCAAATTTGCCGTTACGCACGACTATTGCGAGGCGCTTTCGCTTGCAACGGTGGCATATATCATTCTTTCGGAGGTTGACAAATGATTTTACCGCAGTTTTATGTTGATGAAATAATTAAAAGGGCAATACTTGAAGATATTAATTATATAGATGTTGCAACCGATTATCTTCTTGACGAAAACGAAAGAAGCAACGCATATTTCGTTTCAAAGGCAGACGGCGTTCTTGCGGGCGCAGATGTAGCCATGCGCGTTTTTTCTTTGCTTGACGACAGCTTTGAATACACCCTTTTTAAAAAAGACGGCGACGAGGTTAAAAAGGGCGATCTTATCGCCTCGTTTTCGGGCAAGACCGTAAAGCTTTTAAAGGGTGAAAGAACAGCGCTTAACTTAATTCAGCATTTAAGCGGCGTTGCAACGCTCACCGCGCTTTGCGTTAAAGAGGTCAGCGGCACGGGCGCTTCAATTGCCGACACAAGAAAAACTCTTCCCGGGCTTCGCGCTTTGCAGAAATATGCCGTCACCTGCGGCGGCGGCAAAAACCACCGCTTCAATCTTTCGGATTGCGCCATGCTCAAGGATAATCATATTGACGCAAAAGGCGGCATAACCCCTGCCGTTAACGCTTTGAGAGAAAAAGTCGGTCACACGGTAAAAATAGAGGTCGAAACGCGCAATCTTGACGAGGTTAAAGAGGCTCTTTCTGCCGGCGCAGACATAATTATGCTTGACAATATGTCAAACGAAATGATGGCGCAGGCTGTAAAGCTCACAAACAAAAAAGCCCTGCTTGAAGCGTCGGGCAATCTTACGCCCGAAAGACTTAAAAGCGTTGCTGCGCTCGGGGTGGATATTCTTTCGATAGGCGCGCTTACACATTCCGTTTCGGCATTTGACATTTCAATGAAAATGGGCGATTTTAAAGAATTGGAATAAAGAGCCGAACGCGGTTCGCCTAAAAACCCGCCTTTATCCCCTTTTTATTTCTTATAATCACACTAAATGCAGAGCACACAATGCCCTGCTTTTTTCTTGCGCTGACGCTTTATTAATCTAACACGGAGCGGTTTTAAAATGCCCCGTCAAAAATACAGGAATTCCTGCATTCTCGGCGGGGCTGTTTTTCGTTCATTTCACCTTATAAACGGTCTTTCGCGTATTTGAAAGGAAGTCGCAAAGCTCTTCTTCGGAAAGCTTTTCGGGAAAGCTCATAAGGTCAAGCACGAGGGGGCTTTCGTTATGATATGACGGCTGTTCATAAAACACGCCGTTATTTTTAAAGCCGTGACGTTCATAAAACGCAACGCGCCTTTTTGTTATGTCCGACAGCGGCTTTTCGACCTCTAAAACAATCGGTTTGCCCGAATAATATTTTTTTGCTTCTTCAACGGCAAGCGAGCCTATTCCGCCGTTCCTTTTTTCGGGAAGCACGGCAAGGTGTTCAAAAAACACGAAATTTTCAAACTCCCACGCCGTTAAAAAGCCTAAAAACTCGCCGTCTTTTTCTATTTCAAACGCCAAAAAGCACTCATTCATAAAGCATTCTTTTTGTTTTTCTCGGTCGCGGCGCTCGTCATAAGGAAAAGCGCGTTCCATAAGTCCGTATATTTTATCAAAACCGCTTACGTCGGTTTTTTTAAGTTTCACTGTTATTCCTCCGTTTGTTGAAATTGATTGTGTTTTATGGTAATATGAGACCGCTAAAGAGAGCATCGCCGATAAAGAGGGCATTTCAAAACCGTTCCGGGTTCGGTTCTCTTAGTCGCGAAAAAGTCATAAAAGAGGTGTGGGTAAAATGAAAAATAAAAAATCGCTTATCGCCGTTATATCTTCTGTTATAGCGGCTGCGGCGATAATTTTCGGTATTTTCTTTAACGCGCCCGACACAATGCCCGAAAGCCACCCTGTGGGCACTTTGTCGCAAAGCGAGCGCGAAAAATACTCAATAAGTGCAGAAACGTCCGAAATCGGCGAATTTTCGCTTTCGCTTGTCCCCGAATATTCGGGGGAGCCTTATGCCGTAATTAATAACAACACACCGTTTTTTAAAAAGGGTGAGCTTACAAAAACCTCGTTTGAGTACTATTCGCCGCTTGATTCGCTTAAAAGATGCGGGACTGCCACGGCGTCGCTCGGAACAGACCTTATGCCGACTAAGGAGCGCGAGGGAATAGGCCAGATTAAACCGTCGGGCTGGCACACCGTAAAATACGATTGCGTTGACGGCAAATATCTTTATAACCGCTGTCACCTTATCGGGTTTCAATTAGCGGGTGAAAACGACAACGAAAAAAATCTTATTACGGGCACGCGATATATGAACGTCAAGGGAATGCTTCCGTTTGAAAATATGACGGCAGACTACATAAAAGAGACCGAAAATCACGTTATGTACAGGGTAACGCCTGTTTTTTCGGGCAACGACCTTGTGGCAAGGGGCGTACTTATGGAGGCGTTTTCTGTAGAAGACAACGGCGACGGCATTTGCTTTAACGTGTTTTGTTATAACGTTCAGCCGGGCGTTGAAATAGATTATAAAACGGGCGAAAGCGCCCTTGAATGACGTATTTTAAAATTTCGGACTGCGGGAATCACTTCCTGCAGTCCATTATTATGCCTAAAACTAAATCAGGGATTTAGGGTCTTTTATTTCAACAAGATGCTGAAACGGCGCTTTTGCCGTCGGCGCAAAGCTGTTGCCGCTTATTTTAACGCCCGCGCATTTTTCTTTGATTTTTATTCTGCCCCTGTCAGCAGCGATTTTGCCGCTTGTATTGACAATTTCGTTGTCGCAAAACGAAAGATTTGACGCGTTTCTTGCGCGCATTACGGGACCCATAAAGTTTTCAAAGAGGTTATTTTTAATGCTTATGTTAAAGAACATCGGCTCCGAAGCTTTTTTGCCGTCGATATTTGTGTCAATCTCTATCTGGGCGCCCCACTCGACAACGTTGCAGTCTTTAAAGGTGTTTCCTTTTACCGAAAGATTGTTTACGCCCGTGCCTTCAAGCCATTTGTCTGACGTAACGTCAAGAATGATTTTTATGGGGTTTGCCATAATTTTGTAAAAGCGGTTGTTTTCACAAAGTCCGTTACTGCTCTGCAAAAGCAAGCCTCTTGCGCGGTTTTCGTGGAAATAGTTATCTTTTATAACATAGTTTCCGCTGTCAAGGCTTCCGTTATATACAATAGAGCCTTCGTTTACAAAATCGGGAAGAGCGCCCGAAAAAGTCAGCTTATTGCCGCTGACCTCTGTTACCTCAGCCGAAAAATCAAGCTTTTTGTAATTTTCATCGCAAAAAACGGCTGTGTCGCCCTTTAAAAAGCTGTTAACGTTTGAATAGACTTCGAGGGAATTTGCGCTGAGCCTTTTTGTTACAACAACAAGATTGTCGTGAACGTTCACGGCGTCGTCGCCCATAAAGCTGAAATCGCAGCCGCTTATTCTGAACTTGCCGTTTGTGTTTGCAATATGCACGCCGTCCGCAGTAGAAGAAACGCGGTGCGTATCTTTAAAATCGGGGTCAAGACCTATTACGCAGTCAAGAAGCTGAAATCTTTCACAGCGGTCGGTAATAAGCCAGCCCATACCCGCGGCGGCATAAATGTTTATTTTTGAAAACGTAATGTTTTTTGAATTTGTTACCGCAAAAACATTGCCCTCATAGACCTTGTGCCGCAACAAAAATACATCGCCGTCGGAAAAGCTGTCAAGGCTTCCGTCGTGGGTTATTTTAAGCACGTTGCGCGCGGTCTTTTTAACGGAAGAAATAATTTCGGGGTACTGATAAACATAGCTTTCTTTAAAGCCGTCGGCAGTGCCGGGCGTTAACGTATCCTTGTCGTAGCCCGTAAACGCGGCTATCTCAATATTTTCGTCAACATCCGAATATTCCGTAAAAAGAATTTCAAACGAATGGGCTTTTTTGTCGGCATTTTGCACCTTTACAATTGAGCCCAGGCGCGACGAAGCAAGATTCCATGTAACCGAAAGCCCCGAAAACTCAACGCAGTCGCAGTCATAAACATTGAAATAATTCGGATTTTCAAAAACAAAGGTCGCGCCGCTTGCGTTAAACAAAATGTTTTTAAGACCGGATATTTCAATTGTTTTTGCCGTGCGAAAATAATATCTGCCGGGGGCTATGTCAAGCCTTGTGCCGGGGTTTTGTCGGCAATATTCAACAGCCTTTAAAAATGCCCCGTAGTTATCGCCGGACTTTGCCGAAACGCCGAATTCCGAAGCATTTTTAACGGTATATAAAGCCGTTTTGGGGCGCGCGATATAAAACACCGAATCGGCAGCGCCGTCTACTTTGTCATAGACGCGGTATTTTTCGCTTGCAGGCTCGCTTTCGTTTGCAAGCCCGACATAAGGCGCAACGCCCGTCGTCGGCAGGTGGAATATAGGCGCTATTGTAAGCATAAACGCGGTAAAAAGCGCTAAAAGAGTTTGCGTCATAAAGCGTCACCTTTCTATGAGTAGGCACTCACTTATGCCTATGCCCGTTCTATGTGTATGCCCGTTGCGCTGACTGTGGCAACGGTTTTTTCAAGGTCGTCAAAAATCACGGTTTCATAAAAGCACAGCGTTCTGCCGTCTTTTCTGCGGCGGCACTCGGCAAAGAGCTTTTTCCCGCGGGAAGCCGAAATAAAGTTAATTTTGCTTTCGACGGTCGCCGTATAATGCTCTTTTGAATTTGTTGCCGCGGCAAAGGCAAAATCGGCAAGAGTAAAAATAACGCCGCCCATAATCTGCCCGTGCGCGCCGAGGTGCTTTTCGGTAATTTCAAGACTGCACCGCGAAAATCCGTCGTGCACCTCGTCTATTGTGATACCCGTAACCTCTGTCGCAAATTTGTCGTTTGAGAAAAATCTGCGTGCTTCTTCAATATTTTCCATTACTTTATTCTTGTTCCGTTCGGCACGCAGTCCGGCAGGAAAATAACCTGACAGCCGCAAGCGCCGTTTGTTGCGGCAAGAAGCATTCCGTCGCTTTCAACACCCGAAAATCTTGCGGGCTCAAGGTTTGCAACGACAATAATCTTTTTGCCGACAAGCTGCTCGGGGGTGTATTCGCTTTTTATCGACGAAACGATAACGCGGTTTTCGCCGCTGCCGTCGTCAAGCGTAAGCTTTAAGCAGCTGTGCGACTTTCTTATCTCCTGCGCTTTAAGAATTTCGCATACCCTAAGGTCGATTTTCATAAAATCGTCTATGCTTATCTTTTCAGCCGTAACAGGCACAAAAGCGTCTTTTTCGCCGTAAACGTGAAGGTCTTTGTCCTTTTCGTTCTCTTTTTCCTCTGTTTCGGGAACTTTCATTTCCTCCTCGGTTTTGGGATAAGAAAAGTCAAGAAGTCCGACATATTTTTTGGGGTCGATTGCAAAAAGGAACAAATAAAGTCTCGGTCCTTTTTCTTTATCTATCAAAAGCTTATAAACATTTTTAAAGAACGTGCCCTGAAGCGCTTTAAGAGCCTTTTCGTCAAGCTCGCCGCCGCAAACCTCTTTAGGAATGGCATAAAGCTTTTTGTTAAGCTCATCAAGGTCATAGCCGCCCTTTGAAATGAACGAAAACAGCTCTTCGACTTCTTTTTTGCCGTTTTCGTCAAGCGTTTCGTAAACATCCCAGTTTCTTGTTTCTCTGAGTCTGTTAACGTTTTCGGGCGCGCAGTGCTCAAGCCAATATTTTGCCCTTTCGAGCCTGTCTTTAAACTGCTCGTATTTATAGGGCGTGCCTATCTTTTCAAACACCGTTTCGAGCATTTTGACGTTAAAGTCAACAACCGAGCCGAGCTGAACCAAGTGCCCCATGGGTACGGTCTCTATCTCTCTGCCCTCAACCGTGGTGTTATACATAATTTCAAGCTGAGCGTTACTTGCGGTGCCGTCTTTTACGGCGTTATACATTTTGTCAAACTCAAAATACTGTCTTAAAATGCCGTCGTCAAAGCAGAAGTCAAACGCCTTGAGCGGCTCTGTTTTTGAATAGAGCCACAAAATAACCTCGGGCTGATATATTTTAAGAAGCGTGCCGGGCGTAAGGTTAAGACCCGAGGAGCCCGACATTTTGCCCGTTGTGCCCTTTATGCCGATAAACTCATATCCCTGGAAAATCGGCGGCTCATAAGAAAACACCTCGCGCGCAATGTCTTTGCTTGTGTCATAGCTGCCGTGGGGGCTTGCGTGGTCTTTTCCGCCGGGCTCAAAGTCAACGCCCTCATACATCCAGCGCATGGGCCAGTCTATCTTCCAGGCAAGCTTGCAGTTAAAGTCCTTTGTAAAGTCAAACGTACCCTTGTGGCCGCAGGCGCATTCATAAGTCGCCTTTGTGCAGTCACCCGAAAGCGATGTTATTTTTGTCGTATCCTTGCCGCACTCGCTGCAATAAATGCTGACGGGATAATAGTTTTCTCTTTCGCCCTCTTTTGCTTTTTGGGTGCGGTGCCTGTCAAGAATGTCAAAAATCTGACCTCTTTTTTCAAGGGCCTCAAGAATATATTTTGTATATTTGCCGCTTCTGTACATTTCTGCCTGATGGCGGTAATCCATATCTATGCCGAACTCGCCTATAGAGCTTTCAAACTCTTTTTCAAAATAATCGGCATAAGACGAAGCGTCGCTTTCTTTGAACGGATTTTCAACATCGACATAAGGGCAGCCGATATATTTTTCCATATCGGAATTAACCGCGGCAACGTTTACGGGAACTTTTCTTAAACGGTCAAACTCATCCCACGAAAAAAGAAGCTTTGCTTTTTTGCCTTTTTTTCTGAGCGCGCGAACGACAAAATAGCTTGTCGCAATATCGCGGAAGTTACCAATGTGAATGGAGCCTGAGGGGCTGATACCCGTTGCGCATACATACTCTTCCTTATTTGGATTGCGCTTTATGATGCGCTCGGCAATTTCTTCGGACCAATGCATAATTTCACTCTTTTCAACCTAAAAAATTTCAAATTTATACAAGTAATAATTTTACATTATAAAAGTATTAATGTCAAGAGCGAAAGCGCGCCGCACCGACGTTCAAAGCGTTAAAAAACCAATATTGACACGAAATAAATCAAAAAGTGTTGACAAAATCAAACATCTGTGTTAATATTTAGTTGAACACCGAAAACTGTATCGGCGTTTTTCGCCGTCGGTGTTTTAAAGGCAAAAACCGTTGAGTCGAAACAAACGGAAATTTGCGAAGCCGCATTAAAATGAGGAGCGGCGGCGCTAATAGCGGTACCGAAACAAACTCAAAGGCAACTTGATTTTTTAAAATTGATTTTTTAAAATTTTTATATATTTTTTTCGGTCATAAACCGCTCTGTAGGCGCTTCATACAGGGCGGTTTTTTGCATTTTTATTACTTCATTTGAAGGAGGAGTTTTGTGAAAAAATTCATTTTCCCGGCACTGTTTGTTGTTTTGTATATCGGAGCGTTCGCTTCAAACTATGAATGCGCTGTTTTCGGCGGCACAGCCACGGTTTTGGGCGCTGTTCTGTCAATCACGTTCTCGGCGGCGCTTATTCTTCTGCCCGTTCTTGCAAAGGGCGAAAAGGTTTTTCCAAAAATCCTTCTCGTTTTCGCGGCGCTGATGTGTGTTTCCGCCGTTTTGGGGCTTCTTAAAGTCTCGGGCGTAATAACAGCCGATATATTGCCGATTTACTTTGTAACGCTGTTGTTCTCGTTCCCGTTTTCGGGCTTTTCGCTCTTTATTAATTCGGGCGCGCTGCTTTATGTAATTTTAATTATTGTGCCGGCGGTATCTCTCGTTCTTTCGGCTTTGGCTTTAAAAAAGCCCAAAGCCCCTGCCGCGGCATAAAGCCATATTAAACACACTCTATTAAACACCCTCTCGGGGCAAAAGCAGAAGCGCGCTTTTGCCCTTTTTTCTGTTGTAATATGTGCTTTTTTATGATACAATTAACGTTAGTTATATAAAAGCAAGAGAGGTGCAAAAATGGAGCTTTCGGAAAAAGTTACGCTTACGGGAATAGTCGAGGACGTTATTTTTCAAAACGCCGCAAACGGCTATACCGTTATTGATTTTTCAACCGAGACAGAGCTTTTTACGGCTGTCGGCGTTATGCCGGGAATCGCCGCGGGCGAAACCGTTACGCTTACAGGCTCTTTTACAATGCACCCGACGTTCGGCAGACAGCTTAAAGTCGAGTCATTTTCGCGCTGTATGCCCGAAACCGCCGACCAGATATTCAAATATCTTTCTTCGGGAATAATCCGCGGAATAGGCCCGAAAAAAGCGGCGGCGCTAATAGCAAAATTCGGTGCCCAAACGCTTGACGTAATAGAAAACAGCCCCGAAAAGCTTTCGCTTATAAAGGGCATTTCAAAAGAGCAGGCGAAAAGCATGAACGAGGATTTCAAGCGGCAGTACGCCGTAAGAACGGTTATGCTTGAGCTTGAAAAATACGGATTTTCGCCCGCCGAATGCATAGGCATTTTTAAAAAGCGCGGCATAAACGCCGTTAACGAGGTTAAAGAAAATCCTTATTCCCTTTGCACGCTCGGAATAGGCATTTCATTTGAAAAAGCTGAGGCTGTCGAAGCGCTTCTTGAAAAAAAGCCCTCGCCCGATTACAGGCTCGGCGCGGGCGTGCTTCACATTATGCGCTACAACCGAAACTCGCGCGGGCACACCTGCATTCCGCGCGAAAAGCTTTTAAAGCCCTCGGCGGATTTTCTTGAAATAACCTTTGACGAAGCCGACATTACAATCGACCGCCTTATTGAAACGGCTCAGCTTAAAAGCGAAGTGATTGACGGCACGGAATTTATCTTTTTGCCCTCGTCTTATGACGACGAAAAGCGAATAGCCGAAAGAATGGCAATAATCGCGGCTTTTCCGCCGCCGAAAGCCCCCGCGCTTTCGGATATGATAGACAGCGCCCAAAAAGAAAGCGGCATTGTGTTTGAAGAGCTTCAAAGAAAAGCTGTTTTAACGGCGGCTTCAAAAGGGCTTCTTATTCTCACGGGCGGCCCCGGCACGGGCAAAACCACCGCAATTAAAGGAATTTTAAACGTTTTTGAATGTCAGCATCTTGAAATTGCGCTTGCGGCACCCACAGGGCGCGCCGCAAAAAGAATGACCGAAGTAACGGGCGTTGAAGCCAAAACAATTCACCGCCTTTTAGAGGTTGAGTGGGACGAGGACGACAAGCCCGTTTTCAGGCGCAATCTGCAAAATCCGCTCGACTGCAACGCGCTTATTTTAGACGAGCTTTCAATGGTCGATATTTCTGTTTTTGCAAGCCTTCTTGACGCGCTTCCGCTCGGGTGCAGGCTTGTGCTTGTCGGCGACAGCGACCAACTGCCGCCCGTGGGCGCGGGCAATGTGCTTCACGATTTAATTGTTTCCGACGTTTTGCCGGTTGTTGAGCTTTCGCACGTTTTCAGGCAGGCGCTTTCAAGCAAAATAATTACAAACGCCCACAAAATAGTAAGCGGCGAAATGCCCGACCTTTCAAACGACGGCGGCGATTTTTTCCATCTTGAGCGCACCTCGCCGCAAAAAACCGCCGACACCGTAAGGGAGCTTTGCGCGTCGCGCCTTAAAAAGGCGTATAATTGGGACGCGTTTTCGGATATTCAGGTTATTTGCCCCTCTAAAAAAGGCGAAACGGGCACGGTCAATTTAAACAGGCTTCTTCAGGAAGCCCTGAACCCCAAAGACCCCCAAAAAAGCGAGCTGTTTTTGGGCGCCAAAATCTTCAGAACCGGCGACAAGGTTATGCAGATTAAAAACAACTACAACATCGAGTGGGAGTCAAAAGATGAAAAAGGCGTCGGCATTTTTAACGGCGACATAGGCATAATTAAAGATATTGACCAAAAAAGCGGCATTGTAACGGTCGATTTTGACGGCAGAAAAACGGAGCTTGCATCAGAGCTTTTGGGCGACCTTGATTTGGCGTATGCCATAACCGTGCACAAAAGCCAGGGCAGCGAATTTAACGCGGTTATAATCCCCGTGTTCGGGGTTGTGCCGAATCTTGCCTACCGAAACCTTTTATACACCGCCGTTACGCGCGCAAAAAATATGCTTATTACCGTAGGCTCCGGCGAGCTTATTAAAAAAATGACCGAAAACGATAAAAAATCAAAGCGCTATTCTGCGCTGCCGCACTTTTTGAAATCGGCATTTTAATATGAAAAGCATTAAAAAATCTTTAAAATCGGCAAAAAAGCTTTCGCTTAAACTGCTTTTTCCGCAGAGATGCAGGTTTTGCGACAGAGTTATTGCAATAAACGAAACCGCCTGCAAAGGCTGCCTTGAAACGAAAAACGAAATAACGGGCGAAATTTGTATGCTTTGCGGCTTTAAAAAGAGCGACTGCGTTTGCAAAAAGCACAAAAGCTTTTACACCGCCGTCGCTTCGCCTTATTATTATGAGGGCGCGGCAGGCGTTGCGGTAAAAAAGCTTAAATTCGGAAAGGCAACGCACATTGCAGAGTCGCTTTCCGAAGATATGGCAAAGTGTTTTTTTGAGCGGTTTTCAGGGTATTCGTTTGACTTTGCCGCGTATGTGCCGATGACGAAAAAAGACGAAAAGAAACGCGGCTTTAATCAGGCGCAGCTTCTTGCCGCGGGCGTTTCAAAAAGAACGGGAATACCCCTTAAAGACGCGCTCGAAAAAATTTTTGAAACCTCGCAGCAACATACTCTTAAAGAATACGAGCGAAGCGGAAACGTCCTCGGCGTTTTTGCAGTTAAAGAAGATGCTTTGCCTTTTATAAAACACGCGCGCATACTTCTTTGCGACGACGTTAAAACAACCGGCGCAACGCTTAACGAGTGCGCAAAAACACTGCTGATTGCGGGCGCGGACGAGGTGTTTTGCCTTACTGCGACAACAGTGAAAAAGAGCTATAAAAAGCCGGAGCGATAAATGCGGCGGCATTTGACCCGAAAAACTTGTGTAAATCAGAAAGTTTTTACGAAATTTCAGCAAAAACTTTTGACAAGCAGAAAGTTTTTGGGTATACTGATTATATAATAAGGAGGCAATACCGTGATAACAAGACCGTATTATTTGGATATTTTAAGAACCTACCGCGATATTTCGCTTGTAAAAATTCTTGCGGGAATCCGCCGCTGCGGAAAATCGACTATTTTGGATATGCTTAAAGACGACCTTTTAAAAAGCGGTGTCCTCTCTGAGCATATAATTCAAATGCGCTTCACTTCGGAAGAGCTTGACGACGGCTTGACTTCAAAGCAGATGTACCGAAATATAAAAGAAAAAATGACCGACAGCGGCCGCTATTATCTTCTGCTTGACGAAGTGCAGGAGGTTAACGGCTGGGAAAAGGCGGTCAACAGTCTTTTGGAGGATACCGACGCCGACATTTATGTGACAGGCTCTAACTCAAAGCTGATGTCGGGCGAAATCTCTACCTATTTAACGGGTCGCTATATTCTTATTCCCGTATTTACGCTGTCTTTTTCCGAATATCTTGAGTTTAAAAAAGAAAGCAGCAAAACGCCGAAAGAGCTTTTGAACGATTATATCCGTATGGGCGGCTTCCCCGTGGTCGCACTCGGGGATTTTGATGAGCGCTCTTCATATCAAATTGTTGAAGGAATTTATAATTCGGTCATAACAAGCGACATCACAAAGCGCCGCAACATCACAAATTTTGACCTTTTTAACCGTGTGGTAAAATATATTATAGAAAACGTCGGCAAAACCTTTTCCGCCAACGCAATTGTTAAGTTTATGAAGAGCAAGGGGCGTTCTCTTTCTGTTGAAACCGTCTATAACTACCTTGAATGGCTTGAAAAAGCGTTTGTAATTTACCGCTGCAGGCGGTACGATATGCAAGGCAAAACCGTCCTTAAAACGCAGGAAAAGTTCTATCTTGCAGATGCTTCTTTAAAATACTGCATAATGGGCTTTAACCCGAAATCCGTGGCGGCAATGCTTGAAAACATTGTGTATTTTGAGCTTCGGCGAAAGGGCTATGACGTTTATATCGGAAAAAATGCCGCAAAAGAAATCGACTTTGTTGCCGTGCGGCGTGACGAACGCGTTTATGTTCAGGTATGCCGCAATCTGCCGCAGGACTCCGACAGAGAGGTCGAGAATCTTCTTGAAATCAGAGACAACTATCCAAAATATATAGTTACGCTTGACGAGCTTGCCGCGGGAAATGTCAACGGTATAAAAATCGTGCATCTTGCCGATTTTTTATTGATGGAAGATTATTGAAAGCTTTTCTTTACAAATTAAAAGTTTAAGCATAAGAGGGCCGAACTCAGTACGGTTTTAAAAAGCCCTCTTTTCGCCGTT
>ERZ808246.904-NODE-904-length-23061-cov-4.462705_pt1 | contig 23061 bp, 23 predicted proteins | sample MGYA00521083_ERZ808246 | MGnify/ENA primary metagenome ERZ808246 (study PRJEB31516, sample SAMN03275577) | gut metagenome | biome: mammalia-associated habitat; material: feces | host: Papio cynocephalus | place: Kenya | collected 2012-07-07 ... | reverse complement strand
TTCGATTGTCTATTACTTTGTGGATTTTCTTCACCACAACTATTGACAAAGAGCCTTTTTTTATTCGTAATTTTGAGTTTGGCTTGTAGCGGGTTTGAGCTCGCTATGCGCACTCCCTACTGCCGTAATTCGGATGCAGAACGGATGAAAAGACTGCGACGGCATATGTGTTTACTCCGAACAAGCTTTGAGTTCGTTATGCGCACTCCCTATCGCTGTAATTCGGATACAGAACGGATGAAAAGACTGCGACGACGTATGTGTATACTCCGAGCAGGCTTTGAGTTCGTTATGCGCCGAATTACCATTTGGCGGATACGTTGTGGTGTCCGGTTCCGATAAATCCCACTTGTGCGAAATCCTCGGGATTGTGGCGGATAAGGTAGTCAATGTATGACATTACCATTTTTGCCGTTAGCATATATCCGGCAGGATTCATATGTCCGCCGAGATAGAAATTGTGCTTAAATTCAGCATCATACTCCGGCGCATATTTACGCAGGTCAAGCACATATGTATAATCAAACAGTTCTGCCATATCATAAAGCAGCTTAGCATGATTATCTCTTATCTTCTTTAAGCCTTCGCTGTCCTCCGACTTCGGAATGGTCATCAGGAAAAACTTTGCATGCGGCTGATTTTCCTTTAAACGCTGTATTATCTGCGCATAATATCCTGCAAAAGTCTTTTTATTGTTGCGCCAGTCGTTTACATCTATATCTTTCACCGAGCCCATTTCGATAGAGTCGGTTTCATGCAAGTCATTTACTCCGAGAGCAAATATATAGCACTGACACTTCTTATCTTCATTCCAGAAATCCTTTTCGTCCGCAAAGGAATCGCAGTACCACTGTGCACTCATTCCCCCACGTGAGAAATTGTATACCTTACAGCCTGCTTCTCTTGCTATGTACTGTCCCCAGGAATACTCATACATATCATGATAGTCTTTCTTTCCCTCATCATCAAGTGACTCAAATTCGCCCGACGAAAGACTGTCACCGACACAAGCTATTGTGCGGAAAATTCCGCATAATCCGCCGTCGGTAACTAAATTATCGAGCGGCTTTTCGTCCTTTTGTGCAATAAACTGTTTTAAATCCATTTTTAACGTCCCTTTCATATTACAAATTCAAACCAAACCGCACTTTTATCTTCGAGTTTAACGCTGAGTGTTGTTTCCGACACGTTAAATTCGGGATCATTGTAAGCATAGGTTCGTTTTACCGTTAATTTATCCGCATATTTTGACAGATCTATGTGTGCCTCTTTTTCTTCCGAAGCAGTATTCCACACCGCAAGCATAAGGCGGTTTTCGCTTAAAAGTCCGAGCGACGCAATTTCCTCCGCATTCATTCGGTGCATACCTGTGGGATATACCGGACAGCTTTGCGGAATATACTGTCTGATTTCTTTGAAAATCTCCGTACCTTTCTTTATAAGCGCAAAATTCTTTTCATCGCACAAATCTATTCTGCCTGAAAGATACATAGCGCCAACAAGTCCCGTAACAATATTGAATGCGGTTTCTTTGCCGTCCTCTCTTTCCTTTACATATTCCTCCGTCAGCTTAAACTTTTCTCTTACCTCACCATTTGCCGGATACGGATATACCCATAATCCCGCTTTTTCCGGGGGCATAATCGCTTCAGAACCCATTGCTATAGACGGATTGTTAAGATATATTTCCTGATCTGACGTACTTTGGAGCGAAAATCTTCTTAATGTCTTATTATCCTCCCTAAGCGCTCCGCTGCCGCAGTTTTCCATTACAAGTCCGGGGAATTTTTTGTACAGGCAGTCGATAAATGCATAAAACGCATTTGTGTTTTCAATCAGTCCCTCAGCCGGCGAATCACCGTCATAATTATTTGTGCAGCCCGCCCCCGCCGACAGGTTATAATCATTCTTTATGTAGCGGTAACCCATATCGTACACAGCTTTGACACGCTCGGTCAGATAATCGCACACACGCTTATTCTTAAAATTGTAAAAATGTCTGTTGGGTATACCGACAGGCTTGCCGTAACGGCAAAGAACATTATTTATATCCTCCGCTATAAGCTCCGCCGAATCAAAGCAGGCATCAAATTCAAACCATATTCCGGGAATCATTCCCTTTTCCTTTATTCTGTCCGCAATATATTTTAAATCTTTTTCTTTGTAGTTTTGCGGTTTCGGAATCCAGTCTCCCAATCCGTCCCCTGCTTTATTGCACGTCCAACCGCCGTCTATGCAGAAATATTCGCAGCCTGCCTCTGCGGCGGCGTCTACCAGCGGAAGAACAAGCTCCGGAGTCTGCGTGTTCCAAAGGCAGTCCATATAATCGTTGAACACAAGCGGTATATTTTTGCAGTCAAACACGCTGTCAGCTCTTTTAAAATCATTCAAAGCTTTTACAGCTTCTTCAAAGCCGCCCTCGACCACTCCGTAAAATGCACGCTCGGTGATGTATTCTCTGCCCGGCTTAAGCACATAGTGCCAATTGCCGACACTTTCTTCGCAAGAGCTTGCCTCCATTGCAAGCTTTGACGATTTGTATCCGCCATAGCAGGCAAGCTTTATCTGCCAGCTGTGTGCGCCCTCTGTTTCCATAAACCAGGTTTTCCCGTCCGTTTTGTCCTCGGCTATTACAATGGGATAAAAATCGTTCGTGCTCCAGCTTCCCGTTGTTCCGAAACGATAAAACTCACTTTCCCATTCACCGTCAGTTGACGGGTACAAGCCAAGGTCCGACGGTGTATATGAACGCCACTGTCCCTCTCCCTGCCACTTGCTGTGGCAAAGGCTGATTTTTATATCTTTTTTATACCAGGGCATATTCTCAGAATATCCGATATATTCAAGAAATGCCGAGGACAAACCTGTAAGATTTATTTCCTTATTGCTTATATTGGTTATTGTATTCTGCTGTACAATAACGCCTGCCACATTTTCAAGCTTTATCGTTACCGCTATCCCCTCATCATTATGTGAATACTTTAGATACAGCGAATTACCGTACTGCTCCGCTCCGCTGAAAATAAATCCTTCCTTCGTAAGAATAAGCGGCGTATGCCCGTCAATAACTATGCTCAAGTTTGCACGAGCGCCTTCATAAAACGTCTGCGGCTTGTAATCGCCGAAAATTCCTTCATCGTCAATGACGAATTTCCCGTTGTCGTAAAGGGCAATATCAATTCCATCCAAATTATACTTTTTCATAGCTACACTCCTTAATGTTTTTCTAAATGCCATAATACCACATATACCAAATTTGTGCAAGCCTTTTTTTAAATTATGCTGTTTTTGTATACTTGACATATTGATTTTTCGGGTGTATAATATATTCCCAATATATTTAAGGAGGCTTGCCAAATGGCAGAAACTAATTTTCAGCTGTATCAGCTGATACTTGCACTAAGGATAATTGCCGCCGGCATATGCGGGGCAATAATAGGCATTGAGCGGCTTATACGTTCAAAAGACGCCGGAATAAGAACGCACTGCATAGTTGCTATGGGTGCGGCGCTTATGATGATAGTATCAAAATACGGATTCTTTGATACTACAGCAGGTGAATTGGGTATGCGAGGTGCGGACGGCGCAAGAATTGCGGCGCAGGTTGTAAGCGGAATAGGTTTTTTGGGCGCAGGCATAATCTTTGTACATAAAAATTCGATAACCGGTCTTACCACCGCCGCCGGCATATGGACCACTTCGGGAATAGGTCTTGCAATGGGTGCGGGAATGTATGTACTCGGTTTTATAACCACCGTTATCGTTGTCGTTGCGCAAATAGTTTTTCACAGAAACTTTCACTGGCTTAACGCACTGCACGACAGAGAAGAATAAAAACGCATTGGACATTAATCCAATGCGTTTTTAAATTATTTTACTTTATTAAATATAAAGTATCTGCTGTAGTTGGGGTAATTTTCAAGCGTTATGCGCATACCGAGCTTCATCAGAAGCTCGCCGCTGTAGGTTTTCCCGTCACACTCATAAGTGCCGTTCTCGTCCAGACCGCTAAGCTTTACACGCCATTCCTCGCCGTTTTTCATACTTTCAAGCTGATATACGAACAATACCGCTTTTTCATCATCGGTATATTCAATTGCTATTCTGTTATCCGTAAACGGACTGCCGATGCGGTACATATCGCCGAACTGCACGGTTTTACGTATCTTTTTATATGCTTCTATATCTTTTACGGACTGCTTTGTTTCGTCCTCGCTAAGCTTTACAAGCGCCATTTCAAATCCGAAATTCACGCTCATTGCCACACCTGAGGACGTGTTAAGCTCGTTGTTGTATCCGTCATAGCCTATCGGAATTTCTCCCGAGTGCGCCGTCATGGATATTGCGGGATACACCATGGAAAGACCGTTCTGTATTCTCGTTCTGCTTAAATGATACTGGTTGTCGCTCGTCCATGTCTGCGGCATATAGTAAAGCATACCGGGGTCAAATCTTCCGCCGCCGCTGCTGCAGCCCTCAAACAATACATACGGATATTTTGACGTAAGCGTTTCAAGTACCTCGTATGTTCCGAGCATACTTTCGTGCTGTTTCTGCTGATTTTCCGTTTCTATCATTGCACGGTTATAATCCCATTTTATATAAGAGATTTTTGCTGTATCAAGCATTTTTGAGATTGCATTTACAAGGTATTCTCTTACCTCCGGCTTTGACATATCAAGATGCAGCTGATGATGCATCTGTGTATTGATTCTTCCGGGCGAGCTTAAGCACCAGTCGGGGTGCGCTTTATACAGCTCCGAGTCGGGAGAGATTATTTCCGGCTCAAACCAAAGTCCGAATTTCAGACCCGTGCTTGTTATGCGTTCCGCAAACGGAGCAAGTCCGCCGGGGAACTTTTCTTCGTTTGCGAACCAATCGCCGAGCGGTCTCACACCCGGCTCAACCTTTTCTCCGAACCAGCCGTCATCAAGCACGAACATCTCAAATCCCATTTTTGCCGCCTTTACGGCTTCGTTATACATATTATCCGCACTGCAGTTAAGTCCATATGCCGACCAGGGATTTATAACAAGCGGACGCTCCGCATCACGGTGGACACCTCGGCAAAGGCGCTCACGATACACCTTATGATAAGTTCTGCTCATTTTGCCTATACCTGCGTCCGAATACACCATAACGACTTCGGGAGTCTGAAAGCTTTCGCCCTCTGCAAGCTCCCAGCCGAAATCGAACGTCTGCAAGCCCGCATTTATTCTCACAAGTCCCGTTGATGTCGGCTCTGCCTGTATGCAGAACGAGCCACTGTACACGAGAGAAAAGCCGTACACTTCACCGCTTTCCTCTGTTGTGTTTTTATTTACCAATGCCGCAAAAGGCTGCTGCATTGCACTGCTTGCGCCCTTTTTGGAGTCTATTGTAAGCGTTATGTGGTCGAGCGGCGTGCGCTCAACTCCTGCCTCACGCTCCCAGTCGCCCTGAAGATGCAGAAGTTCAAAATCTGGCGCATAGAAGTCAACCGTTGCAGACTGTGCGCTCAAAAGCTTTACGGGATCTTTTCCGCCGTTTTCGTATCTCACCGAACGTGTTATAACATCATACGACGGCATAACGGTGTAACTGAGATATGCTCTCATTCCGCTTACCTCGTCTTTTAAACAGATTTCAAGCGTCTGCGCCTCGCTGTCATTTTCCGCATACACGGCAGGCAGTCCCTCAAGCTTCTTTTTGCCGTCAAATATTTTATAACTCTCGTATGTAAAATCGCTTATCGAGGATTTATCCGCATAAAGCGCATGGAATGTCGGCACTCTGTATATTCCGCCCATTACCGTCGAAAATTCAAGCGGAACATCGCTTAAATAAAGTTTTTTCTCCGTGTCTATTTCCTTATGTATAAGTCCCGGACGATCCGAAACCATCGTTTCAATTATATATCCCGTATCTGCGGCAGTATTGAGCTTTTTTCCCCAATACAGGTGCGTAAGGTACTTGTTCATATACACGCCCATTACATAGCTTGTATTATCCGTCTCAAGACGAAATTCATTATTATTAAAGGTTATCATCTAATCATTCCTCCAAAAAAGTATAGGTTAATTCTAACATAAACAAGTGCAAATGTAAAGTCTTATATTGATAAATGCTGTAAAATGTGATAAAATATTTTTATATTAATTACATCGGAGGGAAACTATGCTTGCATTTATTATTGCGCCCCTTTATCTTGCCGTAAATATACTGTTTATGATTGATCTTCTGCGGCAGCTTTCAAAGCTCTGCGGACTGTTTAAAAAGCAGATTATACGCACGGTAATATGCATATTGTACGCAATCCCGTCGCTGTCGCCGCTGACGGCGTTTCTCGTCACACAAGAGCCGTATCAACGTATTTTAAAATTTACGGAAAGCTACTGGCTCGGCGCAGGTTTGTACCTTGTTATGGGAATGGTATTTTTCGGGATTATACGGCTGATCGTTCATTTTACCGTAAAAAATACACGTATAAGAAAAATCGCCTCATACTCGGCGGTATATTCAGCCGCCGCCGCAATTATCGTAAGCAGTTTCGGAACGCTTCACGCCTACAACATAAAAATACACCGGTCGGAATTTGAAATAGACAAGCACTGCGGCATATCCGAAATGAATATTGCGCTTATTGCGGATTTTCACCTCGGTTACAGCGTCGGTTACGAGCATATGCAGCAAACGGTCGACAAGGTGAATGCACAATCACCCGACCTTGTAATCATCGCCGGCGATATATTCAACAATGAATTTGACGCCTTAAACAATCCCGAAAAAACCGCCGAAATTCTTTCCGGTTTAAAAAGCACCTACGGCACATACGCCTGCTGGGGCAATCATGACGTTGCGGAAAAGATACTTTCGGGATTTACTTTTAAAAACGATAATCTGCAAAAAGACAAGCGTTTTGACGATTTTCTCGAAAAGGCGGACATACGCCTTTTATCGGACGAAAGTGTGCTGATAGACAACTCATTCTACATTGTCGGCAGAAACGATGCCTCTCGTTCACGCAAACTTGGAGAGGACAGGCTCTCGCCAAGCAAGCTTTTATCTGGTCTTGACACAGAAAAACCTGTTTTCGTTATCGATCATCAGCCGTCACAGCTTGAGGAACTGGCGGAGTGCGGTGCGGACATAGATTTTTCGGGACACACGCACAACGGGCAGATATTTCCGGCAAACATAGCCGTAAAATTCTTTTGGGAAAATCCTTACGGCGTATTAAAAAAGTACGCCGCAAACGGGAAATATATGTATTCATGCGTTACCTCGGGAGCCGGTATATGGGGACCGGCAATGAGAGTGGGAACGGACAGCGAAATTCTTATGCTGAAGGTTAAATTCAAAGAATAGGGGGAAAGTTCATATGTGTAAGGTAAAAGATTTTAAAAAAAACGCTCGGTCAAGTCTTAAGCACAATTACTGGCGTTCGGTGGGAGTTTGTCTTTTGGTATTGTTTTTTATGGGCGGACTCACTTTCCGAACAATACATTCAAGCATTTCCGCAGTCATTCCGCAAGCACGGCAAACCATTGGAAATGATTACTCGGTCGACAGGTTCGGCAAAGACGCCCTGAATGAAATAATAGACAATTTTTCGCACAAAGTTACCCCTGCCGTGCGTCCGACACGTGGGGTGCTTGCAGTCTTTTTCAATGACATTGTAAGCGCAGACTCATTTTCGGTCGGCATTCTTGAGGCGCTCAATCAAATCATTTTCCATGGGCGGCTCGGCGCAGGTATAATTATGTTTGCAGGCTTTCTCCTGCTGATATTTTTCAAGATTTTTATAAGCAATCCGATTATGGTCGGGCGTGCAAGATTTTTTGAAGAAACACGTACATATTACAATACAAGTGCCTGGAGAATTTTTTATCCGTTCAGAACGGGAAGATACAGGCGTACGTCAGAATTTGTTATACAGCGCAAAACAGGCGGCGCAGTCATATGATGAATACATAGGTCAAAAATTAGGCTGTGACGGGTTCGAAGTAGACGCGCACAGCGGTTGCAGACCGTCACACGCATTTATGCAGGGCAAAATGTATTCATATAACGGGCGCAAAATAATCAACGGCGTTGTATATAATGACGGCACGGCGGCGCTGGAAGCAATGAACGATTACGGCTGTCTGCATTTCAAAATGAATGTCATTCTGGGTGTATCTGAACCACGGTATACAAAATCAGAACTGGAACGTATCCACCGTGAAACGACAGAAACAATCGAATACAGGGGCAAGGAAAAGACCCTGTACGAATGGAAACAGACGCAACGAACGTTAGAACGTGGTATCCGCACCGAACAGCAAAAGGCAAATATGTACGAAGCCGCAGGAATGCGCAGAAAAGCCGAGGATTGCAAAGCCAAGGTGAAATTATACCGAAATACATATGATGATATGTGCGGCAATGTCGGGCTTACGGCACACCCCGAACGAATGAGAAACTATAAAGGTGTTGACATTTCCGGTAAGAGTGGTATAATAGAAGAAAGAGAAGCACTCCCTCGAAAAACGAAAAGCGGATTGTGTTCTGTTGACTGGTCTGCCGTACAGTCCAGCGAATATTCAAAAAAATTCAGCAAATTGTCTCCGGAACAAAAAGTAGCTTCTGCTATTGAAACCCGTGCCAAGTGGGCGCTTAGTAATCGCGATGGCAAAACCACCGAAGAAATATATGCGGTTGATCTTAAAAACGGGCGAGAAATCAGTCGTATTACTGACCAACATTATAGCTCTGCCGTAAAGCGTACATCTTATTTCACACGAGAACTAAACAAAGCAGACGAAACCGGTCAAAGAGTACTGTTGCTCCACAATCACCCAAGAGGGCTTCCGCCAAGTGTTAGTGATATAAATGCATTATTTGAAAATAAAAATGTATGTGGAATAACCATCGGACATAATGGAAGTGTATATTATTATACAAGACCGAATAAAAAAATTCCGAATTTGGATTATGAAGTTAAACTTAGGCATTTTAAAGAATATGACGAAATTACCAACATTGAAAAAGCTTTGGGAAGCTTGCAAGAAGAATTTGGATTTACTTTTAAAAAATTATAGGAGGATTATAGTGAACAGCGAGTATATATGCGACGATAGAAATGTATTAGAAAATCTTCAAAAAATAAAAAATATGACTGATGAAGAATTTGAAATTTATTTAAAGAACAAAAAATGCAAAAATGATGAGTGATATGGAATTGATAAAAGGAATTACATTCAAAAAATATATTGACGGTTCAACAGCTGTCGGAATCAAAGACATCGCAAAATAAACACAATTCAATAAATCAAGAACAGTTACAAACGGAGCTGTTCTTTTTTTATACAAAAATTTTGTCAGCAGATTAGACGTAAAACGGTCGAGCCGAGTGACGCAACCACGTAAAAAGCGTAGGCAGAAAGGAATTTTTATGAAAAGAGAAGATGTAAAGGCGATATTCGCCGAGGCAACAGACGAACAGCTGAACAAGATTATGGGTTTGCACGGGGCAGACGTCGAGAAGTACAAAGGAAAGGTCACGGCACTGGAAGCCGAAAACACAGAGAAAAAAACAGCCTTTGACAATCTTAACGCCGAGTTCGAGAAGCTGAAAGAGAGCAACGCAAGCGCAGAGGATTACAAGGCTAAGTTCGAACAGTTGCAGAATGACATTGCGGAAAAGGAAAAGACCGCCAAAGAAGAAAAAGAAAAGGCAGAGCGTGAAGCAAACATTTTAAACCGTTACAATGCGGTTGCGGTCGGCAAAGACGGCAAACCGTTGGAATGGTCACACGAAGCTATTAAGGCTGATTATCTGCACAAATTTACCGAGGCATTATCCGACAAGGAAAACGAGGGTAAATCGGACGCAGACATTTTCAAAATGCTGACCGAAAATGACGGTGCGGCATTCAAAGTGCCGAGCGCACAGACAGTTTACGGCGGTGCAGGCAATGTCAATACGGACGATATCGACGACGCAAAAATTAACGCAATTATGGGACTGAAATAAGGAGGAATATTTATGGCAAACAGTATAGCACTATTCAAAAAATATGTTGACAAATTGGACGAGGTTTATAAACAGTCTGCGAAAACGGCTGTTTTAGACGGCAACGGTACACTTGTACGGATGGGCGCAAATGCGAACGAAATAGTCGTTCCCAAGCTGTCTATGGACGGTCTTGCGGACTATTCACGTAACGGCGGTTACGTTGACGGCGACGTCAAACTGACACACGAAACCGTCAAATTTAACTACGACAGGGGCAGGGCGTTCAGCATTGACAGCATGGACAACGAAGAAACCGCAGGCGTTGCATTCGGCAGACTGGCAGCGGAATTTATCCGCACAAAGGTTGTCCCCGAAATGGACGCATTCAGATTTGCACAGTACGCAGGTACAACAGGAATTTCCAAGGTTTCGGCAGGCGCTACGCTTTCAACGGGCGCAGACGTTATCACAGCGTTGAGAGCCGCAACTACCAAAATGGACGAGGACGAAGTGCCTATGGAAAACAGAATACTGTTCATTACGCCGACACTGGACGGACTGGTGCAGGATATGGACACTACAAAATCCCGTGAGGTACTCAGCAGATTTTCGCAGAAAATTCTCGTCCCGCAGAGCAGATTTTACACTGCTATCACACTGTATGACGGCAAAACCGACACATCGTCGCAGGACAACGGCGTAAACCAGAAAGTGGGCGGTTTCGTCAAAGCAACAGCCGGCAAGGACATCAATTTTATGGTTATCCACAAAACAGCATTATTGCAGTACACCAAACACACCGTAAGCAAGGTAATTACGCCTGCTGAAAACCAGACGGCAGACGCATACAAATTCCCTTACCGTGCGTATGGTTTGGCTGACGTTTACGAAAACAAGGTTGCAGGCATATATCTGCACCACAAGGCATCGTAAGGGGTGATTTTTTATGAGAACGGTCGGACTTGAAATTTTCGACGAACCGAAAAAGGCTGAACCCAAAAAAAGCGAGCCGAAAGAACCGAAAAAGGATAAATAACACTGAAAGGCGGTTTTTGCAATGTATTTAACATACAGTGAATATCAAAATATGGGCGGTACCTTGGAAGAAACCGCCTACAACACATTTAACCGCAAGGCTGAATACGCCGTCAATTCACAGGCAAACGGCAAGACGGGTGAACGCATAGGCAAACTAACGGAGCTACCGCAGGCGGTCAAGGACTGCATTTTCGACCTAATAGCGCACCTGTCAGCCAATGCCTTTGACGGCACGGCGGTGCAGAGTGAGAGCCAGTCCCTGGGCGGTCAGAGCGAAAGCTATACATATGCACGTCTGACAAAGGCAGAAGCGGACGCACAGGCGGAAGAAATCATCACTACATACCTATCCCCTATTAAATATAACGGCGTTTCGGTGCTGTATCGGGGGGCGTGCGTATGAAATTAAGCCGTTTAAAAAACAAAATGTTTACAATCATTAACCGTATTCCGACATCGGCAGACAATCCGCAAATTACGGCGTGGGTAAAACGTGTAATTGACGGGTGTGATGTGCAGAATGGGTTATATGATAAAACGAACGGTACAATGGTTTATAAATCCAACACGTGGACGGCGTGGCTGGACGATTGGGAACGTTATAAACCCCCTATGTGGGTTGATGACGGTTTCTATACGTTGACCGACAAAACGGGGTTTTACACGGCGAATACGGGCGATTTGCTGATATTCGGTGCAATAGATGACCCTGCACCGACAACGACGCAGGAATTTCAGACGTTAGTGACAAAATACAGGGATATGGGCGGTCTGATAACGGGCGTGCAGGCGTATATAAACTATCGTTTGGACGGCACGCCGTGGCGGACAAATCATATCGAAATCGTTAAGGGGTGATGTGAATGGCATATAATCAGTATGAATACAGCGAGGTGTTGGCATTTTGTCAAACCTGTCCGCATTTAATGCAGTTGTGGGCGATGTCCCAGGAACTGAATAACGGCGATAATTCGTTAGAATTGACCGACAGCACGAATATACTGGCGGAGGAAACAGAGCCATACACGGACGGGCGAACAAAATTGACATTCACGCCTGTTTATCCGTATCACAGCACATACTATCTGTCGCTGTACAGGGTGTTATATGCGAATGACAATGCGGCAAATACTGAAATTCTGTCGGCTATGTCGGACGTGTGCAAATGGTTTTTTGACGCACAGGAAAACGGGAATGTCCCCGATTTATCAACCGAAAAATGCGTCAAACTGGAACTATTGACGCCGAGGGCAATACGCCGAATGACGTATGAAGATGTCAACGGACAGAAAATACAGGATTTCTATATTGCATTTCGTATACATAAAATCAACCCTGCAAAACGGGACGTGATGATTGTATGAATGTCAGCACATCAATACAGATTGACATCAAACCGTCATTAAAAATTTTGGGCGGCGAAACATTTGGACTGTTTTCCGCCCAAGAATTTCGGCGGCTGGTTGATGATTATGTTCCAATGAATACAGGGCAGCTGGCTGAAACAGATGTACAGTTGAAACCCTGGGAAATTGAATATTTTGCCCCCTATGTTGTGCCTGTATATAACGGCGGCAGGGGCGGCAATGCACGTTTCAAAACAGAACTGCACGGCAAAGCGTGCAAAGAATGGGACAAGGCAGCCGTGAGGGACGGCAAAGACAAAAACCTTGCACGTTCAATGCAGGGTTGGGTAGACAAAAATTTATAAACGGAGGTAAAAAAATATGTTAGTTTTGAGAGCAGACCGTAAAATGTTTTACGGCGTAAAGGGCAGCACAAGCACGGTAACATACACACGAATGAAGGGGTTTACCAGTCTGACGGAAAGTAAAAACCCGATAGAATATTCACGTCACTACGTAGACGAAGCATTTGAAACAACGGACGTTACGGGAATGTCATCATCGTATGATTTCCAGTTTGATTTGCAGACACCGAACGCCGTGTTGACCGATATGGCGGGTATTATAGACGGCGAAAAATTAGGCACTGACGCAGTGCGCAGTTTTGTGTCGGTTGATTTTCACAAACCTGTAAGCGGCTCGGAGGGTGCATACGAAGCGGTCGAAAGACAGTATACCATTGTCGGCGACAGTATCGGTGACGGTACGGACGCACTGGTTTATTCGGGAACGCTGAGAGTACAGACAAAACGTGTTACGGGCAAGGCAACAATCGCAACACCCACAGGCGGCGACAAAGACAGCGTGGAAACAATCACGTTTACGGCGGACGCCGAGGGGGAGTAACTCCGCTGACCGATACAACATCGGTCAGCAAAAGAGCAAGGCGAGTTGTTAAAATCGAAAAATAAACGGAGGAATATATAATGGCTGAAATAATGACTACAATCAACAGCGAAGATTTTAAACAGGATATAGCCGTTGAAATAAACGGCAAGGAATACGATTTACCGCAGAGAACGGCAGAGCTTGACGGCAAGCTGTCGGGCATTGAAAAGAAACGCCAGAGCGTGTCTGAATATGATTTTCTGTCTGAAAATATGGAAATTATATTCGGCAAGGCGAACGCAAAAGAGATTTTGAAAGACGGCGTAAAGACGAATTTGGATTTTCTTGCAAAGATTTACACCGTCTGCATAGGTCTGATTTACGAGGAAAAAATCAAGGCTGAAAAGGAAACAACCGAAAAACGTTTGGACGAACTGTCCCCCGTTTTGGAAACGCTGGGAAAGGCGCAACCGCTGATTGAAAAAGTGAGATGAATTTGCTGATAAAAAATGCCCCCGATTATATAACTGTCGGGGGCAAAAAGCTGTATATACGCACCGATTTCAGTTTATGGGTGCGTTTTTTAATTGCCTGCAAAAACCGTGATGATGACGAAATAGCCGACAGCATAACAGCTATCGTCAAAGGCGAAATCCCGAGAGGTAAGGAAGCACAGGCAGAGTTTGCGAAAGCCTGTTTTGCGTGGCTGAGTGCAGGCAAAGAGCAAGGCAGACAGCAAAGTCAAGCAGGGCAAGCGGCGTTTGATTTTGAGCAGGACGGAAGCGTTATATACTGCGAAATGTGGGAATATTTCCCACATTTAATGCAACGGGGTATTTCGTTCCACGAAGGTATCGAAATCATTCAGACACTGTTGCACAATGACAGTACTATGCTATGGCATAGGGCATTTGCCCGTTGCGGTGATTTTTCAGCGCTAAGCAAGAACGAAAAAAAATACTGGACGAAAGAACGGGCAAAATACACTATCAGAATGAAACAATCACAGGAACAAATAGACGCCGTGATGAGCGGCGATTTTTAAAGGGGGTGCGTATATGGCTAACGGCGGTAAGGTCGTTGTCAAAATAGACGGCGACACAAGCGGTTTTAAAAACGCTATGGGCAAGCTAAAAGGCGTTGCCGGAACAGCCGCAAAAGCTATCGGCGTTGGGTTTACCGCCGCCGCTACAGCGGTCGGCGCAATAGGCACAGCCGCAGTAAAGGCACAGGGCGAATATGAGCAGTTGGTAGGCGGTATAGAAACACTGTTCGGCACAGGCGGTCAGACGGTTGAAGAATATGCCGCAAAGGTCGGTAAAAGCGTATCAGACGCCGCCGCAGACTATGAAAAACTGACATCTGTACAGGAAACAATGATAGACCGTGCGCACAGTGCGTTTGAACGTGCAGGCGTATCGGCAAATACATATATGGAAACGGCGACATCGTTCGCCGCAAGCCTGGTTTCTTCCCTCGGCGGCGACACCGTGAAAGCGGCTGATTACGCAGACCAAGCAATTGTTGATATGTCCGACAATGCGAATAAAATGGGTACGGCGATTGAAAGTATACAATGGGCGTATCAGGGTTTTGCAAAACAAAACTATACAATGTTAGACAATCTGAAATTAGGCTACGGCGGAACGCAGGAAGAAATGAAACGGTTAGTTCGTGACGCTGCCGCGGTGGACAAAAGTATAAACGCAAACAGCCTATCGTTCGACAATGTCGTGAAAGCTATCCACGTTGTGCAGGAACAAATGGGGATAACAGGCACGACATCGAAAGAAGCGGCGACCACTATACAGGGGTCGTTAGGAATGACAAAGGCGGCGTGGGAAAATTTAATGGTTGCGCTGGCAAATCCCGATGTCGATTTAGACGGGGCATTAAATGATTTGATTAATTCGGCAAAAACATTCGCCAGTAACCTACTGCCTGTCATTAAACAGGTGTTATCTACCCTGCCGACGGCTATTTCCGAATTGGGCGTTGAAATTGCGAACGGTATTCCGTCGCTGGTGGCTGAAATACTGCCTGCGCTGGTAGACGGTGCGGCAGAATTGATAAATGCAGTGGTTGCGACATTGCCGGGACTGGTCGATGCCGTTACAGGTGTCGCACCTGACATATTAAATGCAGTCGTTCAGCTATTTGCTGACATAACAGCGGCGTTGCCTGGGTTAATGAACACTGTTATGCAGACTATGGCGGATTTAATACCTGTGGCGTTTGAAACAGTTTTAAATACTGTTTTGTCGCTGGCTGATAACATAGACGAAATAATCACAGCATTTACTGATAATCTGCCTGCAATTGTGCAGTCTGTCGCCGACAGTCTGATAGATTATTTGCCATTGCTGATACAGGGGTTAATAACATTAGTTCTGGCATTGGTGGACGCATTACCCGAAATAATGCAGGCATTCGCAGACGCAACGCCTGTCATCTGGGAAGGCATAGTTGCGTCACTGCTGAAATCCCTGCCCGTGTTAATCGCAGGGTTATTTGAATTAATCGTAAAACTGCCCGGGATAGTCGCCGGAATGGTCAAAGCGGTGTTTTCAGCGCAAACAGGCGCATTCGCAGGAATGTGGGACGGCGTTAAAACAGCGTTTGCGCCTGTCGGCGAATGGATAGGTGAAAAGGTAAACGAAATCAAAAACGTATTCGTAGACGCCTGGAATGGCATTGTTTCATTTTTTGAAACAGCGAAAAACGCCCTAATAAACGGTTTTATGGCATTAATTCAGTGGTTTATTGACCTACCGCAAAAAGTAGCGGAAATGAAAAATAAAATCGTGGAATTTTTCGCAGAATTGCCTGAAAAAATAGGCGAAACGATAGGAATGATAGCCGGCAAGCTGGCAACGTGGGCGATTGATTTAGTGAATTGGGCGAAAACTGCAATACCGGCGTTCATTGAAAATATAGTAACGTTTTTTAGGGAATTGCCCGGCAAGATTTGGGACGTGTGCGTTTCGGCATTCAATAAAATATTGTCCTGGGGTCAAAACGTTATTAATTGGATTGGAAACGCCATTCCGTCAATGGTAAATGCGATTGTAGGATTTTTCAAATCCCTGCCCGGACTACTATGGGGCGTTCTGACAACAGCACTTGCAAAAATAAAATCCTGGGGTCAAAATATTATTTCCTGGGCGTCCAGCACTATTCCGTCTATATGTTCTAAAATAGTCGGATTTTTCCGTGCTATCCCGTCGCAAATGGCGTCTATCGGTCGCAATATTGTAACAGGTTTATGGAACGGTATCAGCGGCGCCGCTGGGTGGCTGGCTGACAAAGTCAAGGGATTTTGTTCCAGTGTGGTGCAGGGATTTAAAAACAATTTCAGTATTCATTCCCCGTCCCGTGTAATGCGTGATGAAGTCGGAAAAATGTTGGTTTTGGGTATGGCGGACGGTATTTCCGACAACAAAAATACCCTGTTAAAACAAATGGATATTTTGTCAAAACAGGCAATTCGGACGTCCATAGATACCATTAAATCACACGCAAACGATTTTATAAAAACCATTAGTGATATGCTGACCGACACACGGTCAGAGGTGCAAAAGGCACGTGACGAGATATATGCGCCGCTGCTGGAAGCCGAGAAACGCTATCAGGACGAAAGCGCACGCATAGAAACCGAGCAAAAGGAATTTCAAAAGCAGATTGATGATGAAAAAAATTCCGACCGCCAAAAAGCACTGCGTGAGGAATTGGAAATCAAAAAAGAAGCCGACAAGAAATATCTTGACACGCTGAACACTGCGGCGAAGAACGAACGCAAAATCTATACTGCACTGCAAAAGGATATAGAAAATTCGCAAAAATCCATTTTAAACAGCATTGAAGAACTGTCAAAGAACGCACTAAGCAGTATCGAAGAAGTCGAGAAGCTACAGTCTACAATGCAGAAAAAACTGTCTGACTACGGCGATTTATATACGAAACAGACCAAGGAACGGTACGGCAAAACGTTCGAAGTAATCAGTCTGGCTGACCTGTCAAAACAGACTGACGCACTGGACAATTACGCCGATATGCTACTGCGGATAAAGGAACGCGGCAATGTTCCACAGGAATTTTTTGCGATGTTGCGTGATATGTCGGTCGAAGAGGGTATGAAATACGCCGAAGCATTGTTAAACGCTGATGATGTGGCATTTAACAAATATATCGACGACTGGAAAGCCAAACAGGCAACCGCCGAGAATTTGAGCAAAATCCTGTATGCGGACGAAGCAGAAGAAGTTAAATCCGAAATAGCGGAAGCGTTTGACAAATTCGACACTGATTTAGACCAGCAGGGACGTCAAAATGCGGCGGCGTGGGGCAACGGATTTTACGAAAAAGTAAAATCTATTATCCCGTCTATATTGGACGAAATAAACAGCGCATTCGGAAACATCATCGGCATACCGACATACGCCATAGCAGGCAATTCATCGGGCGGCACGATTGATTTAAACAAGCTCAAGGGGTCGAATAATCCTATCGTCGTTAATTCGGTCATCGAACTCGACGGGCGAGAAGTCGGTCGCAGTGTAGGCGGTTCAGTTGGCAAAGAAAACAACCGCAGAGGGTCGAATTTTCTGATTAAATAAGGGGTGATAAAATGTACATAAAAATAAATGGCAAAAACTACGCCCCGTTGATTGTAGGACTGACACGCAAAGCAAAAATCCAGTATTCCGACAACAACGGCGAAAACCTGGACGGGTCTATGACATTAGACCCGAAAGGGACAAAGATATACTATGAAATCACCATAGACAGCGCATACCGTGACCAGGCATTATTACAATCGTTTTGGGACGAAATCATCAAACCCCGCAAGGAGGGTTTTTTGTTTGAAGCGCCCTACAATCAGACCACATTGTCATTTCAGGCGTATATTGACGATGAAATATCGCAGGCATTAATTTCAGCAATTAATAATACAAATTTGTGGGACAAAATCACGCTGAACATTAACCCTATGAACAGTCAATACAGCGAGGTGGTATAAATGGACGATTTAGGGGTAAAAATCCGATACGGCGATGTTGCGCCCGAAGCGAAAGAAAATTTCACACCTACAGTCAGCGAAATGGCGGATTTTGTTGACCTGTCACAGTTGCAGAAATACAATCTGAAATTCGCAAACTACGGCAATCCGTGCGAATACGGGGCGGTTTTGCTTGACGGCAAGTCGCTCCCTCCCCCGCCCCGATACGCAGGGGAAAATACGGGACTGTGGAGCGTGCAAATCAGCCAATCTGACGGCACATTTGAAACGCCTATCATATTGACACTGACAGCTGACGCACAGTACAGTTCACAGGGGTTTACGCTGACGTTTGACACATTCAATAATATTTTCTGCAATGCCCTGTCCATAGTGTGGTACAGGGGCGAAACACAGCTTGCGGCGGCGGATTTCACGCCGAACAGTGCGTTCTATTTCTGCCGAAAACAGGTTGAAAATTTCGACAGGGTTATAATTACATTTAAAAAAATGAATATGCCGTACAATCGGCTGAAACTGCGTGTTATTGATTACGGATACGGAACGTATTTCCGTGCCGATGAATTGCGCAGTGTGAATGTTATACAGGAATTACACCCTATAGCGGCAGAATTACCCACAGGGACGGTCGATTTCGTTTTAGACAGTAATACTGATATGGAATATTCGTTCCAGTCAAAACAGCCGCTAAGCGTGTATTTCAACGGTACACTGCGTGCTACAACGTTTGTGACATCGTCAAAACGTCAAGGCAAGTATATGTGGAAAGTCGAAAGCGAGGACTACGTCGGTCAGCTTGCACGGCTGACGTTTTTAGGCAACATTTATACGAATGAAAACGCCTATAATCTGCTGTCCAGCATTTTCACGCAGGCAAAAATACCGTTCACCATTTCGGACGATTTGAAAACCGAAACCGTAACGGGATATATTCCGATTTGCGACTGCCGTGAAGCGGTCAGACAGATATGTTTCGCAATCGGTGCAGTGTGTTCCACAGCAAACAGCGACACAGTGAACATTCATAAACTATCTGACACGGTAACGCAGGAAATTCCGCTGTCGCGCATACGCACGGGGCAATCATTTGAGGAAGATGACCGTGTTACGTCTGTTGTTATTACGGCTCACCAATACCGCCCTATTGGCGGTGATACGGATAATTTGGTTGAAGCCTACAAGGCGAGCGAGAGCGGAACAGGCACAAATATCCTGGTGAAATTTACTGAACCACTATGGCAATTATCCATAAAAGACGGTGAAATACTGCAATCGTGCGCAAATTACGCTATCATCAACGCAAACGCAGAAACGTGTGTGTTGAAAGGCTACAGATATGAGGACGTTCAAACGCAGAAAGTGAAGAACAACCCCGTTGTATCGGCGAGCGATTTGGAAAATGTAGTGGAAATCTCAGACGCAACATTAGTTTCATCGGCAAATGCGGACGCAGTATTAAACCGTGTGTATGATTACGTCACAAAGCGCACCACAACCACGATGAAAATTAACGAGGGTTATCATATGGTGAAATGGGGCGAGTTTAAGTGGGGCGAATTTGTTTACGGTGGAAAGGTGTTCGATGACATTGTAAACGTGGGCGATGTCATAACAGCACAGACGGAATACATCGGTGCAGTGACGGGGCGTATTACGTCAGAACGCTATAACTTAAACGGCGGTATCGTCGTCAAGGAGTGTGAATTGATATGATTACAGACAGAACACAGCAAGATGTTTCGGCGGCGGCGTTGCTACGGCTGAAAATCCAGTCGGGGCAAACGCTGACCGACACAGAAAAAACAGCGTTTGAACGTGGCGCATTAACCATTACGACACTGAACCGCATAGAGGGAAAGCAAAAGGAAATTGCGGAACTGCTGAAAAAATACGCATATCAGCACGGCATAACCACCAAAACGGATTGGGCGTATTCGGATATAATGCTGTTGGACGAATATAATCGGATTTTGAACAATCTGACATATTTAAAAACGGCGTTTTTTGTCAATCCCGACACGCCCGAAACACCCACGGATTTAACCGATTATCAAAAAACAAACGCCGCCGAAAAAATATTGGTTGATTTGGAAAATCTGATTGAAATTCTGAAAACTAATTTCAAAAAGTGCGGCACATTCCAGTGCGGAGGGGATTATTTATGATTGAAATAATTGACAGGGTTCAAAGCAACCCTAACAGAATTAAATTAACGGCTGTCAGCGGTCAGACCGACACATACGATTATGAACGTACAGGCACGGTCACAGCCGCAGGGACAGACATAAACCGTGCGTTATTAATGGCGTTGCAGGGTTTTGAACCGTTGAAAACGACATTTAATGCTGACGGCAGTATCACAGAAACGAATGCCGCAGGGCAGGCGAAAACCACAACATTTAATGATGACGGCAGTATTACGGAAACGTTTGTCGGTGACAAAACCATTTCAAAGACAACAAAATTCAACAACGACGGCAGCATTTCGGAGGTGATTTCGTGAGTATATTTACAGATATGATTAAATGGGGCGCAGGCAGGCTGAAAGCGACATTAGACACTGGCAGTACATCGCGGCAAAATCCGAGATTAACCATTTCTGATGTCATTGACATCGACAAAGAAAAATACGGTACATATTTTGCCGATTGGACATTAATTGCTACTACTACTGTTAAAATAGGCGGTCAATTTAAAATCAGTGTAAGTGTTTCGCCCGTGTCGGGGTCGACAAGTGTCAAGGCATTGTGCATAGAAATACGCAACAACAGCGGAACCGTTGTTGACAGCGCAGAAGTCGCCTGGGACGGCAGTTCGTCACATTACGTAGACGGCGCATATTTCACGGTAAACCCCACCCCGTTCACGAAATATTATGTTTACGTGAAAAGCAAGGAAGTAGGGCGAAACACCTACCCCACAAGCGTAGGTATTGGCAGCGCTATTAATCTGTCGGACATATTCGTAGAAATGGAGGGTGCGAGCGATGAGTAAATATTTTCCCGATTTAACAAACGGTACTGACGTTGCCGATGTAGACCAGATAGAACAGGCGTTCGATTTGGTCGAAACCGATATGGGCGCAATTGACAGCGGCAAAGCCGATAAAACTGACGTTGACACTGCATTAGCGACAAAGGCAAATCAATCCGATGTAGACACCATAAACGCCGTTCTATCTGGGGCGATTAAGAACAAGGGCGATGTTAAATCGCTGACTATCCCGTTGCCTATTACCGATAAATCAATGCTGAACTGCGCATACAACGTCATTGACGGTTGGATACCGGGACAGGACAGCACCATATATGCGTGGGCGGCGTTCCAGTACAAATTGACGTTAAACCATATCAAAATATATGTCGATACGACAACGAATAAATACTATTTAGAACTGTCGACTGACACGGATATTCCTGCGGAACTATGGTATCACGCAGATGGGGGCACAAAAAAATTCTACAACGAACCGAAAAATGTGGCTATAATGATGAACGACACCGTTCAGCGGTTTAGCTACGTGGATTACAGCGAAACACACACTATGTACGAGAAACTGCTGCGGTTTGAATGGATATACACCCCCAACGGCACTGCCATATCATCGTTCCGTGATGAGCAGAGTTGGGTGTATACCGCCGACAACGTAGTGGCGGCGTGGTCCGTAGCGATGAATATTGACGATAATTTCGTCATCACGGAACACGGGTTTGATATTCAGGCGTATAAAATAACGAACTATGTCACGCCATACGAATTGACGCAGGGATTAAAAGGAAAAGTCGACAAGGTAACGGGCAAAGGATTGTCGAGCGAAGATTTCACGACTGCGTTATACAACAAATTGAATAACGATTACACAAAGGCGCAGATAGATACTAAAATTTCTACCCTGCAAACAGGCATAAACACGGCAAACAGCAACATTACGACATTGCAAACGGGGTTGACGGAATTGCGTAACGGCAAGGCAAACACTGCCGACGTTTACACCAAAACCGAAATAGACAGCGCAGGCTATGTTAAAGATACGGATTATGCTACATGGAACAAGGGCGGCGTTGTAAAAATCGGTAACGGTGTGGATATAAATTCATCGGGTGGGATATATGTTAACAAATCTGAACCAGCTGAAATAGCCGCCCGAACAGATAGGTTCAGACCCATTGTTCCTGCAAATCTAAACGCTGCCGTCAAAGCGGCATTATCAGACGATAAACGTATTTCGGATATGACCGATGCCGAAAAGGCAAACGCACGGGACGTAATCGGGGCGAACGGCAAATATGACACTATTGTCGATTACACCTACACAGGCGACGAAACGGCAACAGAACTGAACATATTGCTGACGGTTGAACAGCTGCAGAAAATCAAAAAATATGAAAAATTTTTCTGCTACGTAAAATACAATGTGTCTGCGACTACAGGAACAACGTCATTCTGGGCGTCGGCTACGCTGAATATGTGTTCCAAAGGAACAACAACCCCATTAGCATACGGCGGTATATTTATGCGTACGGCGAATACGGTTCAAAAAATCACCGCTGACAACACGCCTATTACGTGGATTGCCGCAACTGACAAGGTCAGATTGCCTGACAGCGACGTATGCATTACGAATGTATTGGATTATGGCGCAACACAGTACAGTCTATTTAACATTGCACAATTGCAGGGTGGTTCATCACGCCTTTTCCCAACTGCACTATATCAACATCCGGAAACGAAGTACGATTGGGTTATGCAGTTAAAACCACCGACTGCAATGCCGCTTACGAACGGAATGA
>ERZ808246.903-NODE-903-length-23094-cov-2.940405_pt1 | contig 23094 bp, 18 predicted proteins | sample MGYA00521083_ERZ808246 | MGnify/ENA primary metagenome ERZ808246 (study PRJEB31516, sample SAMN03275577) | gut metagenome | biome: mammalia-associated habitat; material: feces | host: Papio cynocephalus | place: Kenya | collected 2012-07-07 ... | reverse complement strand
CCAAAGGGTTAAGAAGAAACTATTAAAATTATTTATCGCAATAATTTAAAAACGATAAAACAAATAAGCAGGCTCCGATGCCAATGGAACAAATCCCTAAAGAAATATCCTTTAATAGAATAAAAAAAGTAACTGAGCCTAAACAAATTAAAATAGAAGCAAATAGGCCAATTATAAATAAAGCCTTTTTGGCCCAACTTTTATCCTGGAAAGAAAAAAACACCATACCCAATAAAGCGATTAAAAAATAGGCCAAACCATAAGGCAAACAAATAGATAAGTAAGGCCAAATGGGGTTATTGTCTAAAGAAGAAACATAATTTTTAGTCGAAAAAATCAAACCAAGAAAAATTGCTAAAGGACCAAGTACTAAAGCAGTGCAATTCGTTTTAAATAACGATGACTTTCTTTCCTTTGCTTCTCTCATTTATTTACTCTTTACTGGCGAAAATTTATTCTTGGGACGTTTTTTATTCTTCCTAGCAACATAATATTTAACGTAGTCATCTTTCATTAGTTCAACTTCGTTAGAAATAAGCTGATGAATAAAAGTGGCTTCCATCGGAGTTGGATTAGTCCCATAATCATCAAAAGAAATAGGCTTAAAAAACTTCATTGCCACATAATTGGATCTTTCGTTTGAATTAGATAAAAGGGTTTGGGTGCCAAATTCTGCATAAGGCAAGATATCGGCCTTGTTTTTATAGGCTACTTTCAAAGAACCTGGATGAAATTCACCAACCTTGCTATTAAGAGGATATTTATTTCTAGTACCTTCAGGATAAATACAATAGGAAATATCGTTTTCCTTCATTCTTTTTTCTGCCAAAAGAAATACTTTTACGGCTTGTTTGACATCACTTCTATCCAAAAACAGCCCATCTATTAAAGTTAAGGCTCTCCCTACAAAAGGAATCTTTTTAACACTTTTTTTAGCAATAAAAGACAAGGGCTTTTCCGATAAGGAAATAAGCAAAAGCACATCGGAAACAGATAAATGGTTGGAAACTAATAAAGTTTGGTTCTTTCTATCTATTAGATATTGCATATTCTCACATTTGAATTCAATTCGAAAACATTTGCAAACATCGATAATTAAATTCCTTAATTTTTTATAACGTAAATTTAAAGGATATTTATCAATATGTTTAGAATAAGGCAACATCCAGGTAAAATAAGCCCAAATTATTTTGTACCAATTTAGCAATAGCAAGCGACTAATCTTAATAAATTTTTTCATTTTTTACCAAATTGATTATATCACAATTAAAACTATTCAAAGTTTATATATCTTTTCATTTTTTCAGGCAAAGAAAAAATTTCCTCTACTTCGGCCACGACTATCAAACCGTGTTTTTTATCCGTTTCCAATCGACCTTTTATTATGGCTAAAGTCCCATCGCTAGCCTTATAAAATGTGCTAGATTCGCTAAGCATCGAGCGAACGGGAATTAAGTCAGTCTCATATTTTCCTTGATTAGAAGGGACAAGACGATCTACTTCAAGCAAGCGAATCCCTTCTCCGATATATTTTCCAAGTCTACCGGAAACAAATATTGATGAAATCATAATAAAAACCTCCTAGTTTGGATTTCATATTTTCGGGAGATTTTTAATTTGCTTATTTTTTTATGAATAGAGAACAAGCTGGAATTAAAACTCTATTGTCTTTGCCTTTTCCTAAACTAATTTTATCCGCATCTTCAAGCGTTATATCGAATCGATTTGGGTTGAAAATCAATTCGATTTCATAATCTTCATTTAATGGGCCTTTGTCTATTAATTTAACTTTTAAGGCATTATTTATCTCGCTTATATCGATATTTTTATCAATTAAAGAAAGAGAGGACGATGATAGGATTGTTAGATTTTTCCTAAGTTCTATCAACCCTTTGAAATAATTATACATGTCTTTTCTTTCCTCGAGTAAAGAATAAGAAAATTTATTATATTTATCACCTAAATTGTAAGTATTGTCTTTATTGTACTTACTTTGCCCTATCTCTTGACCCGCATGAATAAATGGGACTCCAATAGAAAGAAGAAGCAATGCGTTTGCTAAATTAATCCTTTTTAGTTTTTCTTCTAGGCCCATAGAAGAATTAGATAAAGAAAGAAAGTCAAAATAAGTATGATTATCATGACACTCTATATAATTTAAGGATTGGGAAGGAGCCAAAAAATGTTTAGGGACAATAAAATCAAAGCAACTTCCGGCATAAGCGTTCTTCACTTTATCTAAAGTAGACATGTCCCCACTGCAATACTTTTTAACATTTTCCCTATAGAAGTCATTAAAGAAACCAACTTCAGGCAAATTAGAATAATTATGCATATTGGCTAAAGCAATGCCCTTAATAGAATCCATCGCCCAGCCTTCCCCATAAATAACAATATCATCCCTAATTTTTCTAAGCTCGGATTGAATATTTAAAATGGTATTTTGATCAATTAAGCCCATTAAATCAAAACGAAAGCCATCCACTCCATATGTTTTTACATAAAAAAGGCAACAATCTAGTATAAGCTTAGATACCATTCTTTTTTCCGTGGCTAAATCATTACCGCACCCAGAAGCATTTGAAAGGACTCCGTTTTCCTTTTTTCTAAAATAATAATTCGGGACAACTTTTTCAAAAACTGAATTTTGGTATTCATAAACATGGTTGAAAACCACATCCATTACAATCCTGATCCCGGCTTCATGATAAGATTTTACCAATTCTAAAAATTCTTTAATGCGGCAATATGGATCATTTGGATTAGTAGAATAACTTCCTTCAAGAACAAAATATTGCGAGGGATCATATCCCCAATTGTATTTATCATCAGGATTTAGTTCGTCGACACTTTTAAAATCTGAAACCGGCATCAATTGCAAATGGGTTATCCCTAAAGAAGAAATATAGTCAAATCCGGCCTTTAAGCCACCTAAAGTAGTTTTATTTTTTTCATATAGTCCCTTGAATTTGCCTTTATTAGTTATATCAGTATGATTGGAGATAGTCATATCCCTAACATTGACTTCATAAATTATGGCTTGGTTCAAACTAGTTATTTTCTTTAAATGATCAAGTTTAAAATCCTTATCGAGTTTAGAAAAATCAATGACTACGTTTTCTTCTCCATTGGCAATGCTACCTTTTGCATAAGGGTCATTAACGCGGGCTTGGACTTCATTATTAGTCACCAAATAATGGTATAAAGCCCCATCGAAGTCGCCCTTAACAATAGTTTTAAAAACCCCACAGCTCATTCTAATTAAAGGGTATATGCTAAAATTTGAGGCGTTTTTCTCTTTTAGACAAAGTAGTACTTTCGACGCTAATGGGGCCCATAAAGCAAAAGAAGTTTCTTTTTTTGAATAAATAGCCCCTAAGTCATTGCCTCCATAAAAAAATTCTTTGTCAAAATCAGGAAAATCAGTAGCCTCACTAACATCAAGAGGAACTCGCCCACAGGTAGAAAAAGATAAAAAATAAGAATGTCCCAATTCAATATTAAAAGGTAAAAGAAATTCTAATAACGCAATAGAAGGCAATGAAGAAATTTTTGGCTTGTCTAATTTTATTTCCTCTTTGTCGTCGATAATTAAATAGACATTTTCATAATCAAAAAAAATAGAAGAAAAGATAGAAACCCTAATTAAATTTGGCTCGATTAATTTGGCGTTAACGTAAGTATCTTTCATTGCCTAACCAGCGTAAAAAGTAGTTTCAGATTGACTCAAGGAGCCAGGATTGCTTGAAGAAGAAGGCTTTTCCTCGCTATGCTTAATAACAGGACACCCTCTAGATGTTGTTGGGGCATCCCCGTTTTTAGCAACAATGCCTTCGGCTTGCAATCTAGAGAAAATTTTACCAGCCCTAGGAAAACCAACGCCATAATCTCTTTGAATTTGAGAAATAGAAGTATATTCTCTTGCCATAACAGCACTTTTAATCATTTGATACTTTTCTTCTTGAGAAGCCGCTTTTAATTCAGCGGTTGAAGGCACATAGCCTTCGCCATTATTTTCAATTGGAGACTCTGTATCGGTTAAATCAAGGAAAGTGTCATTATAAGCGACTTTTTGTTGACCACGAATATAATCGGCAACGGCCATTATTTCTTTATTTTCAACTAAAGGACATTGACAGCGTACAAAATCCTTTTTAGCAATCAAAGTGCAATCGACAAGCATATCGCCTCTACCGGCCAAATCTTCTGCTCCGCCTTGGCCTAAAATCGTTCCCGAATCAATTGCATTAGCCATAGATAAAGCAACCCTAACAGGCAAATTCGATTTAATGGTACCGGTAATGATTTTAACGTCAGGGCGTTGGGTGGCAATAAACAAATGAATACCGGCAGCCCTAGCTTTTTGAGCTAAACGCAAAATATATTCAGAAATAGATTTTTCAGCATCTACTAGATCGGCATATTCATCAACAAAGACAACAATAAATGGCATTTTTTCTAGATTTTTACTAGATGCATATTCATCGTTATATTCTCTAATTCCAGAAACGCAAGCTTCTTCAAAAACCGTGTAGCGCCTGTCCATTTCATCACACAATTTTTTAAGACAGACTTTCGCTTCTCCGGCTTGCTTAATAATTGGGCAAAGCAAATGAGGCAAATCCCTATATTTAGAAAGCTCGACTCTTTTAGGATCGACTAAGACTAATTTTAAATCCTCAGGACGATTACGCATTATCAAAGACATGATGACCGAATGCATATAAATGGATTTCCCTGAACCTGTGGTACCTGCGACAAGCATATGAGGGAATTTAGACATATCCGCAGAGATGACCTTCCCTTCGATATTGACTCCAAACGGGATATATAGATTTTTATCAGCTCCGTTCGGTAGCCCGTCTAATACTTCTTTAAAAGGAACAATCCTGGTGTTCTTGTTGGCGATTTCTATAGCCGAAGTTTTCTTTCCAGGGACCATTTCCACAAATCTAGTGGGAACGCCACCGAGTTTTATGCCGACATCAGTCATAACTTTTCCTAGTCCAGAAACAGAAAAATTATCATTGCATAAGACGTCATATCGAGTAACGGACGGACCAATTGTATAAGAAACAACGCTCGCGCCAACATTTAAGTTAGCAAAAACCGTATTGATGGCTTCGCAATTTTCTTGACATTCCTTATCCATTTCTTCTTTGTTAGTTGATTCTGGATAAGTTTGAAGTAAACTATCGGTAGGAAAAACATAAGAAGGACGCGGTTTGGCTTTTGGCATATTGGGATTCTCTTCGATTGTATTGTTTTTGGCTGGATCAGGCGAGACTTCAACCACTTCTTCCTTAGCAAAAGAAGAAGAAGTTATTATAGGGGTATCTTCGATTTTATTTTCCTCTTTTCCCATTAAAGGATTAGGAACAACTTTACTCTCGCTTTCTTTAAAGGAATTATTTTCTTCTTCTTTTTTCTCCGTTATAGTAATTTCAACTTCGTTTGTTGGTTCAAGATTATCCTCTTTCAAAGAGGGCAAAGGCGTTGTTTCGACTTTGACCAAACCAATATCTTCTTTATCTTCTTTTGGAGAAGTTTCTTTAATGAAAGGAAGTGTTGAGTTGCTAAATGAAGAAGGGTTTTGATCATCTTCGATACGAGATATGTTATTAGAAGAAGGAACGCTTTCGATGATTATATGCTCTTCTTTTAAAGGACCTTCTTTGCCTTTATTGTCTTCGTTAGGCAAAGAAGAGGGAGAAAAAATAGCTTCCCTTAGGCCGGATCTACCAATTGAATTTTGTGAATATAAAGAAGGATTTGGATTTGGAACTTCCTTAGGCCCGACATCATTTAAAGAAGACGGATTAGAAATATGAGTTTGGTTTCTGGAAGGCAAAGGGGCATTTCCAGCGGGTTCAAAGACAAAGGAAGATAAAGGATTGCTCTTTTCTTCGCTTTTTAAAAAGAAACTATCATCAACTTCTTCAGGGGCAAAAATAGAGGTTGGTTCAGTTTTGTCTTCGCTTCCATCATTAAACTCAAAAACCTCTTTATCGTTGGCAAAAGAATCAACATTATCAATTTTCTTTTCTTTTCTTGCTTTTCTAATAACCGATTTGGCCTTTAAATTTTTAAATTGTTTTTCAATAGGAACAATAAAGGCTATACATATAGACAAAATAGCCAAAATAGAACAAAAAACAATTCCAAGCCAAGTCCCAACGGATTCAACGAATAGGCCATTAAAAAAATAGCCGACAATCCCACCGCCAGAAGAAAAATCAAAAGAATTCTTTAAGCTTGAAGAATCGCTTGATAAATAAGTAAAAAAAGGCGATAAAGAAGAATATGAACACATCTCTATGTTATAAATTAGGCTAAACAAAGAGCAAAGAAAAAACAAAGATAAGAAAAAGGCGATAACAAAATGAGGCTTTATCTTGAATAAGGGAGAAAGAAAAAGAACATAAATGCCTAAAAATATCAAAAAAAGGCAAATCCATACATGCCCTATCATCCCAAACAAGGAAATAAAAGGATAGCCAAGCGGAAAAAGATGAGTGCCTGGAGATAGCAATAGAAGAAGAGAAACCAAAAGAAGCAATAAGCCAAACGCTTTCTTTAATTTGTAATTATAATCGATGTTTTTTTTACTAGATTCAGCCATGTTTTTATTTTAATAAAAAACAATTAAATATAAAGGGGGGTCAAATTAAATTTCCACAATTAAAGGGATGACCATAGGTTCTTTACCTGTAGTCCTTCTAATGGTCCTTAGACATTTTTCGTAGACATTTTGCTTCATTTCATCCGAATTGTAATAAGATTTTTCCAAAAATTCGGAAATGGTTGCTAAAAAGACTTTAGAAATTTCTCTTGCTACGACATCTGCTTCCCTAGCAAAAAGGAATCCTCTCATCTGAATATCCGGTCCAGCAATAATCTTTTTTGCCTTTTTATCAATGGTAAGCGCCAACAAAACAACGCCTTCGGCTAATTTTGAACGATCCTCGAGGACTTGCTTTGAAACATCGCCCACCCCTTCTCCATCAATAAGCAAATCGCCATGAGTCAGGGCATCGTAAGTCATCTTGGCCGATAAATTATCTATAGTTACGCAACACCCATTTTCCATAACGAAAACATTTTGGTGATTCAAATTAACGCCCATTGATAAGGCCAGCATGCCATTATGCAATAAATCTTTATAAAAGCCGCGGATGGGAACGTAATATTTAGGCTTTAATAAAGAAACCATCATTTTTAAGTCCTCTTCGGAAGCATGCATCCTTAAGAAAGTCTTTTTAGAAATCAAGCTAACATGGCACCCGGAACGGAAGAGTTCGTCGGCAGCATCTGTATATTCTATTTCTGAATTATCATCGCTCATGGAAGCGATGATAAAAGTATCCGTGCTCTTTAGCCTTATACGCTTATCTTCGTTTTGTCCTGAAGCCAATAAGGCGATTTTTCTAAATAACCTAGAGCCAAAGCCCATCATTAAGACAACAGTATCTTGGTCACGAAGACGTAAAATATCATCTAAAGAAGCAAAATTATCCCTAGGAATCATAAGCTCGCCACAACCTTGCAATGTTTTTAAAATCGAAGCAGCGGCTTCATCATAGCAAACAATCTTTTTCTTATTGGCTATAGCTAGGGCAATTAATTCGGAAACGTTATACAAATCATTGGAGAAAATAGAAATAAAAACTCTACCCTCGGCATTTTTTATCATTTCCTCAATATGAGGTGTAAGTTTATATAAAGGAGCGGTATAGCCAGGCCTTCCGGCATAAATAGATTCAGAAAGCAAGGCCAAAGTAGGTCTTTCGGCAATCTTTGCCAAGGCATTAAAATCGTTTAAATAGGAAGAAGAGGCAGCATTTTCGACAACAAAATCACTGATAAAGACAATGTTGCCTTGGGAAGTAGAAATTGAAATGCCACTGCTTCCTGCAATATTATGCGCCGTATGGAAAAAACTAATTTCCCTGCCGGCCACTTTGAAATTTGAAGTAGGTTCGACAACGCGCAAATCGTATTGTATTGTATCTTTTTTTACGTGCTCGCTAAACATTTTTAGCATAGACAAAGTAACTTTTGAACCATAGACTGGAGCCGGTGCCTGTGGATAAATAAAAGGCAATGCACCGATTACATCATCATGGCCATGGGTCAAAAAATAAGCCTTGATGCGGTTTTTATTTTCGATTAGATAATCGAATCTAGGAATGACATAGTCAACTCCGGGCATCGTTTTATCAGGATCGCGCACACCGCAATCAACAACGAAAATATCACCGTCAATTTCGGCACAATAACAATTTTTTCCTTCCTCATCTAGGCCACCTAAGGCAAATAATTTTATTTTTTCATCCATAATAAGCTCCTAGCCACTAGGCTAAATACCATACCATAAACATATTGTTCGACTTTTATCGTATAAATTATAAAAGAAGTCAAGAAACAATTCGATATGAAAGCGGTTAAATTAAATCTAAAAAGGTCAAAGGCAAATCATCATCGAGTTTCCTTATTTCTAAATGCAGTCCATCCATGACTCCATAAGTAGCGGGATTACCATTTTTAGGAAAAGAGGTTGAACCAGGATTAAAATAAACGACTCCATCTTCTCTTTTTAACATATAAACATGGGTATGGCCAAACATTAAAATGTCGCCGCGTTGGACATCTAAAACATCAGAAGTCAACAAATCGCCATGAACCAAATCACACCTAAAGCCATTTAAATAAACAACCCTAGAATCTTCCATGGGGAATTTTAATAACATGGCATCGATCCTAGAGTCGCAATTCCCCCTGACTCCAGTGATTAAATTCGCATATTTATTCAAAATAATGGAAACGCCCATTGGATCATAATCTGCCGGGACTCCATTTCTAGGTCCATTATAAAGATAATCGCCAAGCAAAATAATCTTATCTGGGTTATAGCGGAGAAATAACTTGTCCAATTTCTTAGCCGCTAAAATGCGTCCGTGGATATCGCTAGCTACGATAATTCGCATATTATTCTTTTATCTCCCTAGTCGTAACAAGAGGCACGCCGGTACCAGCTAAGTCTTTTAAAACAATTTCCCCAATTTTTATAGGGGCCTTCAAATGTATTTCGTTGACAAATTTCATGGCCTCTAAAATTTTATTTTTTGGTATGGGATAAAGACTTTTAACCGGGCAAACACGCAAAATTTTAGAATCGATTTTCACAGTAGAAGTCAAGGTGCGTTTTGGATCGGTCAATTCTTGAATGGCATATTTGGCCCCGCGAGGACAAAAATTCCCGGAGACATTCATATTGTCACTAATCTTAAGGTGACATCCTCTAGGACAAATGATGCACACTAACTCTTTCATTTGCTTGCCTCCTTTTTTTCTAATCCGACATTAATAGCTTTATAGTTGTTTTTTAGTAAATTCTTAGGCAATTTATAAATTTCCATTTCACTAGGTATAATCGCACTTTTATATACTTTTTTAATGATTTTTCCATCGCAACTATAAACTATATAAACATCTTTGCTAGGCCTTTTTACTCTAAATTTTAATTCTATAAAATCTTCAGCTTCGTCCAAGTCTATTTGACTAGGGACAACATATCCTATCCCTTCGCCAGCTTCAGTTAAAATCTTGTGTTCTCCCCTAATTAATTCCCCTTTTAAATATTTGCTAGCGCCAAGCCCCGCCACTCTAGCTTCTTCAACAACATAATCAACAAGATCATGCACATGCAAAACGTTGCCGCAAGCAAACAAGCCATCGAAAGAAGTTTCCATATGTTCATTGACACAAGAACCTCTTGTTTTAGATTGGGGGGCGCCAATAGCATTTAATAAAGCATTATTAGGGATTAGGCCGATGGAAAGAAGCAAGGTATCCACCTCAAATCTTCTTGCAGTTCCTTCAATGACTTTTAAAGAAGAATCAACCTCGCTTACTTCAATAGCCTCCAGTTTATCTTTGCCAATTATTTTAGAAACCGTATGAGACAAATATAAAGGGATATCAAAGTCTTTTAAACATTGTTGAATGTTTCTATTCAATCCATTGCTATAAGGCATTAATTCGGCCACACCCAAGACTTTAGCGCCTTCTAAAGTCATCCTTCTAGCCATGATAAGCCCAATATCGCCAGACCCCAAAATAAAGACTTTCTTTCCGACTAAATAACCATATTCATTCAAATAAAGTTGGGCTTGCCCAGCCGTAATAACTCCACTAGGCCTTTCTCCTGGTATTTCAATTGCACCAGCGCTTCTTTCTAAGCAACCGGTTGCAACTATTATAGATTTAGCCTTAATAGTCGCCATTCCATCAACTCTATTTACATAACTAATGGTTTTATCCTGGCTCAAAGAAAGGACATAGGTATTTAATTTGTATTCGATTCTCCTTTGCTCAATTTGATTAACAAACCTAGTTAAAAACTCAGGCCCAGTAAGTTCTTCGTTAAATTCATGCAAACCAAAACCGTTATGGATGCATTGATTTAAAATACCGCCTAAAAATTCTCCTTTTTCTAATATTAAAATATCCTTTACCCCATTATCGAAAGCAGATATGGCAGCGGCCATTCCGGCAGAGCCTCCGCCAATAATAACTAAATCACGAGTTTCCATAATTATTTGCTCTCCTGCTTCAAAATGTTGGAATTAAGTCCATCATAAACCACATCCAAAGGAGAAATCTTATTGTATTTTGATAGCAAAAACAAAACCATAGGTTGACAAAAACCACCTTGGCATTTACCAAAACCAGCCCTTGTTCTTTTTTTAATTGCCTTAACGCTTAGGCAAGGCAAGGATCTAGATAAAACATCCTTAATCTCACCTAAACTTATTTTTTCGCAATTGCATATTATTTGCCCATAATCGCTATTTTTTGCAATTAAATCATTTCTTTCTTTTATAGAAAGGGCATTTGGCTTTATATATGGTTTGATACGGGGGTTAAAAGAAACGTTTTTGCTAGGATGGAAAAGAGGCAGGACCAATTCTTCTACAACATATTCTCCAATCGCAGGAGAAGAGGCCAGACCAGGACTTTCGATTCCGGCAACATTGATAAAGTGAGTATTTTTTAAAGAAGGACCAATAATAAAATCATGGGTGCTTGGAGTAGCCCTAACACCAGAAAAAGTCCGTATTTGCTCAAAAAAAGGAATATTTGGCACCATTTTTAAGGCATTATTTTTTACATCCAATAATGTCAAAGCATCAGTTGAAGTATCTTCCTTATCCTCGTTAAACTCAGAAGAAGGCCCGACTAGATAGTTAGAAGAAGTAGTCATAGTAACTAGAACCCCTTTTCCTTTTTCGCTTGGAAGAGGAAACAACACATGATTAACTAAACCCGCCCCAAAATGATCCAAAACAAAATATTCGCCTTTTCTAGGTTTAATAGACCAAGAAATATCTTCTACCATCGAAGCTATTTTATCTGCATATAGGCCCGCACAATTAATAACGACTTTTGCCTTATATTCGTTTTTGTTTGTTTTGATAATAAAACAATCAGTATTACTTTTTATATCGATTACAGTTTCATTCAATTGCAATTTAACACCATTATCAATCGCGTTTTCAAAGCAATGAGCCACCAAGGTAAAAGGATTTATTATTCCTGCGCTTTTGCATAGCAAAGAACCCATTACATTAGTTGAAACGTTTTTTTCTAATTTCAATGTTTCTTCCTTATTTAGCAAAATTGCCTCGACTCCATTTTCTTTCGCCCTTTCCTTTAATTGTTTTAAAGTTTCTACATTTTCTTTGCTAAAGGCCAAAGTCATAGAACCAACTTGTTTAAAAGAAACATCGAGTTCTTTGCAAATTTGAGGATACATCGCGTTTCCTTTAACATTAAATTTGGCCTTTAAGGAACCTGGTTTTGGATCATAGCCTGAATGGACTATGGCAGAATTTGCCATAGAAGTTACGTCACCTACGTCATTTTTGCTTTCAATACATAAAATAGATAAATTGTATCTAGATAAATTTCTACAAACGAAGGCGCCACTAACGCCTGCTCCAATTACAATGACATCATACATATATTAATAGTATAAACCACCAAGACAACATTCAGTAACAAAAACTACTTTTTTTAAATATTTATTTAAAAGGGCAATTCTAATAAAATTAAGAAAGACTTTTTATGATAAGCAAAGAATTAAATAAATATATACACACGCTTTCAAAAATAGAAAGCAAAGGAGAAGAAAGAGATTACCACGCCAATCTTTTATTTAGTATAAACCCAAAGCAATTTTCAAAGGCGATAAAAGAAAACATAGTTAAGGAAGAGAATCTATCACCTTGCTTAGATAAAACTCTAGTCAGTCTAATGAATTTAGATAAAGAAAGCGAACAATATATAAATTCTTTGCCAAAGATTCACCTAGAAGAAGTTAATAAAAACCTATTGTTATTAAATCCATATTATCAAAAACTAATGAATTTAAAACCGATAGAAAATAATTCCATATCTTTTTGCATTGATTATTTCTATCCTTTTGTTCCGTTTTTATTAGATGAAAAAGTCGTTACTTCTTCTTTTGAAGAATATTCTCCTTTTGGCTATTTTAAAGAAAAAATCGGCTATCCCGTTTTAAAAAAAGACGGTTCCAATTGGATGGAATTAGTTCCCCATGAATTAAATTCAATGAAAGAAGACATAGAAAAGGCTTGTGGGAATGTTTTGATTTTTGGATTGGGATTAGGCTATTTTGCTTACATGGTCTCGATAAAAAAAGAAGTAAAAGAGATAACCATTATAGAAAAAGATAAAGAAATAATCGCTTTATTTAAGGAACACCTCTTCAATGAATTTGAAAATAAAGAAAAAATAAAAATCATAGAAGGAGATGCCTTAACTTTCTCTAACTTTTCCTCTTTTGATTTTGTCTATATTGACATTTATCGAGATGAACTAGACGGCTTGCCCTTGTTAGGAAAAATGTTAAACAATAAAAATTTACCTAACGATGCTCATTTTTGGTTTATTTCTTCCATGCTAGTTTATTTAAGAAGATTTGTAATCGTTAGTTTTGAACTAGCTAGTTCACCTACTTTTAAGGAAAAAGAATATTTTGATTATATAAAGACAATAAAAGGCTCTTGCGAAGCAGATAGGATAGTTTATAAATCATATCTTTACTTTATTAAAAGCAAAGAATACCAAACCGCAAAAGACATCCAAAAAGCCTTATCAAATGATAGCCTATTAGAATTTGCTAAATACTTATTCAAATAAGTTAGTTACCATATCTACTAACCTTTTTATATCCGTATAAGAAGTATTTATCATTAAGTCGTAATTATTCTTATCGCCCCATTTTTTGCCACTGACAAAAGAATAATATTTAGCGCGGCCTTTATCTATCTTCTTAATTTTTCTTTTCATTTGAGAAAAAGTAAAATTTTCATTTTCCTTTTCTCTTTTTTGACATCTTTCTATCCTAGATTCAATACAGGCGTAAACAAATATTGAGAACGGTTTTAAATCTTTTAATATATAATCGGCAGCTCTCCCGATGATGACACAATTAGATTTGCTAGCCATTTCTTTTAAAACGCTGGTTTGGACTTTATAGACATCCATGGCCATTGTTACGCTTGGATCTGGACCAATGGCAAAAGAGTTTCCATATCGAATAGGAAATAAAGGAACCGGGTCTTTTTCGCTAACTTGCTCGATATATTCTTTCGAATATTTTGTCCCTTTGCAAATTTCGTTGATAATTTCTGAATCATAATAGGCATAGCCAAGCTTTTCGGCAAGTCTTCTTCCAAACTCCCTTCCACCTGAGCCAAATTCACGTCCAATAGTTATAATCTTTCCCATAATGAAACCCTTTGTTTTTATTATTTTAAAACAAATAGAAAAAAATGAATCATATTTTTTAATACCCAGTTTAATTGAAGAAAAAAAGCCCATCCATTTCTGAATAGGCTTAGAAAGATATTTTCTATTTATTTTCTTTTTGATGATGGCTTGCCATGGAATTTAGAAGAATGATTATCGTTCTTTTTGACTCTTTCTTCCTTTTCGACATAGCCTTCTGGCTTTTCTTCGAATTCGCGATGGCTTAACTTAATCTTTCCTTTTTCATCAAGTCCGATGACAACTACTTTAAGCATATCGCCGACTTTGACGACTTTAGAAGCATCTTCGACATAGCCCCATTTAAGTCTAGAAACATGGCATAGACCGTCGGTATCGCCGAATAGGTTGACAAAGGCCCCATAATCTTCGACTCTAGTAACCTTGCCTTCAAAGATTTCCCCGACCTTGGCTTCTCTTACAATGTCATCGATTATAGCCTTGGCTTTTTCTATCATTTCCTTATCGGTATGATAAATGGTTATAGTTCCGTCTTCTTCAACGTCAATCTTGACATCGTTACATCTAGATATAATGTCATTGATAACCTTGCCGCCTTGTCCGATGACATCTCTAATTTTGTCTGGATCAATTTTGAAAGTGACCATCTTTGGAGCATATTTGGACACTTCTTTTCTTGGCTCACTGATACAAGAGGCGATGGCTTCCCTGATTTCCGCTCTAGCTTTATTGGCTTGGGCAAGAGCCTCGGAAAGGACTTCCCTAGTAACTCCATGAATCTTTATATCCATTTGGAGGGCGGTTAAGCCTTTAGAAGTACCGGCACATTTAAAATCCATGTCACCGAAGTGATCTTCTAAGCCTTGAATATCGGTAAGAATGGTATATGGGTGATTGCCATCTAATGGGCCGGAAGTAATTAAGCCCATGGCAATGCCAGAAACAATCCCCTTAATAGGAACTCCAGCCGCCATAAGCGACATGCAGTTAGCGCAAATAGAGGCTTGGCTAGAAGAGCCATTTGACTCGCAAACATCGGCAACGCATCTAATGGTATATGGGAATTCCTCTTCACTAGGCAAAACATAGCTTAGAGCTCTTTCCCCTAGCTTGCCATGCCCAATTTCTCTTCTTCCAGGAGCACCCATTCTGCCAATTTCCCCAACTGAATCTGGCGGGAAATTATAATGATGCATGAATCTTCTTTCTGTTTCACCGGTCAAATTATCGATCAATTGTTTATCGCTAAGTGGGCCAAGAGTTGTTGTACCTATTACTTGAGTTTGGCCGCGCGTAAACATAGCGGATCCATGGGCTCTAGGAAGCAAATCGACTTGGCAATCCAAAGGACGGATTTCATCGACTTTTCTTCCATCCGGACGAACTTTATCTTCAGTAATAAGTCTTCTAACTTCTTTAGCGACCATGGCTTCTAGGATATCGTTGACCATTAACATGCTCATTTTGTGATCATGTTCATCTTCGTATTCCCTAGAATCGTAATCATCGATTATTTCTTTTTTCAAAGCATCGATAGCGTCTTGTCTTTCCAATTTATCGAAAATGGAAATGGCCTTGACCATCTTTTCGCCAATTCTAGATTCGATATCTTCCTTTATGCGTGGATCTGGAGCATATAAATCGATATGACGTTTTGGCTTGCCAATTTCCTTGATGATTTTCTTTTGGAAGGCGCAAAGCTCTTTTATCGCTTCAAAGCCAAACATTATGGCATCTAACATTTCTTCTTCTGGAACTTCTTTTGCACCGGCCTCAACCATCATAATGGCTGAATCAGTGCCTGCAACTGCCAAATCAATATCAGAAAGTTTCTTTTCTTCTTCATTTGGATCGATTATTAATTTGCCGTTTACTCTGCCTACATATACCCCGGCAACAGGTCCATCGAAAGGAATATCGGAAATACATAAAGCCAAAGAAGCGCCTAACATCCCAGTCATTTCCGGAGTATTGTCTGGATCAACCGACATAACGGTCGATACCAATTGAACTTCATTTCTAAAGCCTTCTGCAAATAAGGGGCGAATTGGTCTATCAATTAATCTGGCGGCTAAAGTAGCATGTTCCCCAGCCCTTCCTTCTCTTCTTAAAAAGGAGCCAGGAATCTTTCCGACTGCATATTGCTTTTCTTCATAATTGACAGTCAAAGGGAAAAAGTCACCTTCTTTTGGTTCATCCGCACAGCAAGCAGTTGCAAGAACAACGGTTTCGCCAAAGCGAACAAAGGCCGAACCATCAGCCTGTTTTGCGATTTCGCCTACTTCAACGCTTAGTTTGCGTCCTGCGAATTCGGTTTCGAATACTTGTTTCATTCTTTTTTTCTTTCCTAAATTATTTTTAACTTTGATATATTATCACTAGATAAGGTCCATAAAAAGAAAAACCGCCGAAGCGGTTATCTTGTTTATTTACTTTCTAATTCCAAGTGAAGCAATCAAAGCGGTATAACGATCGGCATCATTTCTTGCTAAATAGTCAAGAAGGCTGCGTCTTTTGCCAACCAAAATTAGAAGTGATCTTCTAGCGGCGGCATCCCCACCGTTCTTTTTAAGATGTTCGGTAAGGTCTTTGATGCGTTGAGTTAGAAGGGCGATTTGGACTTCGGCAGAACCGGTATCCTTTTCATCTTTTCCATACTTTTTGATGATGGAAAGAGTTTCTTCTTTCTTTAAAGCCATTATTTTTCTCCTTTCAATATAACTTGGCCTAACCCATGCCGTAACTAAGGAGATAGATAACGGCTAAGATTGGCTGCAAGAAGTAATATATAGAAATGCTTTTAAATATTCAACAAATTCTCTCTTTTTTTAATAAAAAAGCCCTTAGATGCAAACAATTTTATTTTTTTCTTGCACGTATACGCGCGTAAGACTAGACTAATGCTCGGTTGTTTTTGGAGGTTTTTATTATGAAAATGAGAAATATAGCCATAATCGCGCACGTTGACCACGGGAAAACAACGTTAGTCAATTCACTTTTATCAAGTTCCGGAACCTTTAGAAATAACGAAGCTATCGTAGATCGCGTCATGGATTCTAACCCCCAGGAAAGAGAAAGAGGAATTACAATCCTTGCCAAGACTACTTCCATAATCTATAAAGATACGAAAATTAATATCGTCGATACCCCGGGGCATGCCGACTTCGGCGGTGAAGTCGAAAGAATTATGCACATGGTTGATGGATGCCTCCTTTTAGTAGATGCTTTCGAGGGCACGATGCCACAAACCCGTTTTGTTCTAAAAAATGCATTGGAGAACCACATCAAGCCAATTGTAGTCATCAATAAAGTTGACCGTCCAAATGCCGACCCCCAAAAAGCCGTCGATGAAGTTTTGGATTTATTCATTCAGCTTGGGGCGCCAGATGATTTGCTTGATTTCCCGGTTGTTTATACTTCTGCTTTAAATGGGACTTCTTCTTATTCTAGTGATCCAAAAACGCAAAGCAAGGGAATGGACCCGGTATTCGAGACAATTTTAAAAGAAATCCCTGAACCGATATGCGATAAAAACGGACCATTTAGGTTCCAGCCAGCCTTGTTAGACTATAACGAATTCGTTGGAAGAATTGGCATAGGTACAATTAGAGGCGGACAAATTAATGTTGGCGATACCGTCACAGATGTTAGGACAAATGGAACAACCAAAGATTTTAAAGTCATGAAGCTTTATACCTTCATGGGTCTAAAGCGAATCGAAACCAATAAAGTAGAAAGTGGCGATATCTGCGCTATAGCAGGATATGATGAGCTAAATGTCGGCGATACTTTATGCACCCCAGGACAATTAAACCCCCTACCCCCATTAAGAGTAGACGAACCAACCCTTCAAATGGAATTCGGGACGAATTCATCCCCGCTGCGTGGACAAGATGGAAAATTTGTCACGGCTAGGGTTATAGAAGAAAGATTATTCGAAGAAGTACAAAGAGACGTTTCCTTACGCTATAAACGCATTCCCAATACGGAAACATGGATAGTCTCTGGTAGAGGCGAGCTTCATTTATCGGTTTTAATTGAAACAATGAGAAGAGAAGGATACGAACTAGAAGTAAGCAAGCCTCATGTCATCATAAAAGAAATAGATGGCAAAAAATGCGAACCATACGAAGATTTACAAATCGATGTTCCTAGCGATTATGTAGGAGACATAATGGAAACGCTAGGTTCTAGAGGCGGACAAATGATCGATATGGTTGAAAACAATAATCAAACTAGGCTCACTTATGTAATTCCTTCAAGAGGACTTCTTGGCTTTGTTTCTAATTTCCTTACCTTAACAAAAGGGTATGGCATTATTAACCACACCTTCAAAGAATATCGTCCTATTTATAATCATGTTGTTGGGGAAAGACAAATTGGCGTCCTTGTTTCCGTTGATAAAGGACCAGCCACCCCATATTCAATCGAAAAGGTTGAAGACCATGGAATTATGTTCATTGCGCCAGGCACGGTTTGCTATGAAGGGATGATTGTAGGCGAACATCGTTATCCAGTGGATTTATGTGTCAATGTCACGGCTACTAAGCCGCAAACTAACGTTAGATCTTCCACAAAAGATCAAACGGTTGTCTTGAAATCCCCTAGAAAAATGTCTCTAGAAGCTTGTCTAGACTATATCAACTCCGATGAATTAGTCGAAATCACCCCCTCCGCCTTTAGGATGAGAAAAAGAATATTGTCGACTCCTGATAGAAAAAAATTCGATGCCAAAAAGAAAAACGAAGACGAATTGTCCAACGAATTGTCTTCTTATTAATAAATAATTATTTAAATGGGTCTAAACTTAAGGCCCATTTTTTATCGTCTTCGATTTGGTTTTTTAATTCTTGCAAAGAATTGAATTTTATTTCCTTGCGTTTGAACTCAAGAAAAGAAACATAGACAAAATCATTATATAAATCTTTATTCAAATTCAACAAATGCACTTCGATAATAGGCTCTTTTAACTTTCCTATTGTAGGATTATTACCAACATTTATCAAAGCTTTATACGGCAATCCTAGGCAATAGCAAAGACCATAATAAACCCCATTAAGAGGCAAAACATAATTGTCTTTTAAGGAAATATTTAAAGTAGGAAAGCCTATCTTATGGCCGTTTTGAAATCCTTTTTTTACATAGCCACATATTTCATAAGGATGGCCTAAAAACTTCCAGGCTTTTTTAATTTCTCCTTTTTCAATGTATTCTTTTATATTAGAAGAAGAAATCTTTACTCCATCTAGTTTTTCTATTTTTAAACAATAAACTTTAAAAAATTGCCTTAATAAGGTGACATCCCCCGCCCCATCTTTTCCAAAGCGAAAATCTTCCCCTACAACAATGGAAGAAACGCCCAAAGGCAATAGGATTCTTTTAATAAATTCAATTGGGGCCAAAGAAAAAAAAGATTTATCAACATCAACAACATAGGCATAGTCTAAACCAATTTTACTGACATAACGGATTTTATCATCCAAAGAAGTCAATATAAGCTTGCTTTTGTTTCTAGATAAATAATTTTCCGGAGAAGAAGAAAAAAATAAAATCCCAGAATAAGAAGTAGCTTCAAGCCTAGCATTAAGGGCCAATTTATAATGGGCTTTGTGAAAACCATCAAAAGTACCCAAGGCTAACGTTAAATTATCCTTTTTTTCAGGTAAATTATCCAAGCTAAATTTAATTGTTTCCATTAAAATAGGCCTCTTAAGCAAGAATATAAGCCGTCTTCATCTTTTTTATAAATGGCTAAGGCTTCATTCTTATTATATAAAAGCAAGCTAGGGTCATCTTTATCTATTTTCATTCTTTTCCCATTTTTTACTTCTTTTATATTATTTCCTTCTATTTCCAAACTAGGATAACTAGACAAGGCTTCTTTAATGGAAATAAAGTCATTTTCACTAATTTCTTCTTTCTTTTTAGCATTAAGCAAGGAAAAAGAGGAAATGGATATCCTTCTTAATTGCTCTAAATATCCAATATTGTCCAGTCTTTTTGCTAATTCAACGCCTAAGCTTCTTATATAAGTTCCCTTGCTTACATTGACTAAAAAATCGATATGGGGTGGGCAATAAGCTAATAACATTGATTCAAAAATCCTTACTTCTCTTTCTTTTCTTTCAATTTCTAGCCCGTTTCTAGCCAATTTATATAAAGGAGTCCCATTTATTTTTATAGCAGAAAACATCGGAGGGGTTTGACTAGTTATATTAGTTAAAGACTCGACTGCTTTTTTAACTGTATCGATATGGTAATAAGGGACTCTTTTTTCTTCCATTATTTCCCCATCCCTATCAAAAGTAGATGTAGACTTTCCCAAAGCAAGCCTAGCTATATAGCTTTTATTGCTCTCTTCTAAGAAAGTTAAAGCCTTAGTTCCTTTGCCAACCCCAACAATAACTAAGCCAGTGGCAAAAGGATCTAAAGTACCTAGGTGCCCTACTTTTTTTATCCCAAACTTTTTAGAAATATAATTATCGATATATCTAGTGGTTTCTCCACTATCTTTATCAATTAAAAGCAGTCCATCTTTCATAAGCATAATTATAAGAAATAGACTACCTTTCTTCTAGAAAAAACAAAATGGACTATTGCAAGAAGAGAATATAAACTATCCGCATGAAATACATAAGAAAAGTTTTAGCCTGCCTTAGAAAAGCCGATGAAAAGTATGCCCTGATAGATGATAATGACAAAATTGTCCTAGGTATATCGGGAGGAAAAGATTCCTTATGTTTACTAAAGGCCATGTCAATATATGGAAAATTTTCCAATAAGAAATTTAAGATTTGTCCAGTTTGCTTAGATTTGGGGTTTACCGGTTTTGATGGAACAAAACTAAAAGAATATGCTTCTAGTTTAGGATTGGAATTAACCATTGTTGATTGCAAGGAAGTCTACTCTATCTTAATAAAGCATCAAAAAGAAGGATCCCATTTGCCTTGTTCAATATGCGGAAGGATGAGAAAAGCCGCGATTAATTTATATGCGAATAAAATAAAAGCCAATAAAGTGGCTTTTGCTCACCATAAAGACGACGCAATAGAAACTTTATTTATGAACATGATCCATGGAGGTAGAATTGCTACTTTTGAGCCAAAAATGTATTTATCCAAGGCCAATATAACTTTTATTCGCCCTTTAATCGAATGCAGTGAAATGGATTTAATAGGCATGGCAAAGGAAGAAAACTTACCTGTAATGAAAAGAATTTGCCCAAGTGATGGCTTTACAGAAAGAGAATTCATCAAAAATTATTTAAAAAGCTTATATGGTCAAAGAGAAAATGCCAAATATAACTTTGCCGAAATGTTATCAAATTATGATTCGTTTAAATTATATTTTGATTGTTTGGAAACCACTTCAAATAGAAACCATGAGCTTTCCTTTAGAAAGATGATGAACCCAACCGATTTTTATTCTTTTTTAAATCTAGTAAAAAAAAGTAAGGGACAAATAAAGGAAAGCATAACCAAAGGAGAGACTTTATTATTAAAAAAGAATCATGAATGTGTTGGCAATTTAACTTATAGATATATTTCTAAACACACGATAGAAATATCTTCTTTTCAATCCTTGAAAGAAATAAGTGAAGAGGAAAAGAAAGAATATTTAATTTTATTTATCGAAAGCAATTCTAAGAAAATATTGCCTTGCAGCTTTATTTATAAAGAAAGAAAGAATAAAAAAATAGCCTTGGAATTAGGATTTGAAACCAAGGCTAATATAAATGGATACAATGGTTTGACATTAAAAACAAACTCTACACATCCTTTTTAAGATTTTTTAGTTGCTCCTCTTCTCTTTCTAAGGCTTTGTCTAAAGATAAAGCCTTTTCAAAAGATTCATCCAAAACGAATTTAATTTTCGGAACGGAATATAAATCCATTTTTTTAGCTAACGAGGACCTAACAAAGCCCTCGCTTTTTTTAAGTTCGGCAAGTTTTGTTTTGGGATGATCCCCAAAAAAAGCAACATAGACTTTGGCCTCGCTATAATCGTCATTGACCACTACTTCATTAACCGAAACCATCCCGATATGGGGATTTTTAATTTCCCTAGAAACAATTTCTGCTATATCTTTGCCAATGACGGCTTTTATTCTTCCTTGTCTATTGGCCATCTTTTTCACCTTTGTCCACTAATTCGTATCCTTCGACAACATCCCCTTCTTTAATGTCGTTATAGCCATCTATAGTCAAGCCGCATTCATAGCCTTCTTTCACTTCCTTAGCATCGTCTTTAAATCTTTTCAAAGAGCCAAGTTTTCCTTCATAAATGACAATCCCATTACGTAATAAGCGGACTTTTTCACCATTTTTTAAGAAACCGGAAGTAACGTAAGAGCCTCCAATAGTGCCTATTTTGGAAATTTTATAAATGTGCCTAATCTCGGCTTGCCCCGTTACGTTTTCTACTTGCTCACTCTTGACCATACCTTTTAAGGCTGCTTCCATCTCATCAAGCAATTCATAGATTATCTTATGTAAATGGATTTCGACATGGTTTTCACTAGCCATCGTCCTAACTCTGGCATCAGGTCTAACATTAAAGCCAAAAATAACGGCATGGGAAGCGTTAGCTAGTAAAACATCAGAATCAGAAATTGCTCCTGCCGAAGCTAGCAAGACATGGATTTTAACAGATTCATTCGACATCTTTTCCAAATTGGCTTTTAAAGCTTGGGCCGTACCGTCTGAATCCGCTTTTACTATTACGTTAAAGTCTTTGATTTTTCCGGCATTAACCAAATTATTCAAATCGGATAAAGACATGGCAGCGCTAGTTCCCCTAGAGGCATCAAGTTTAGCTTGGGCCCTTTTAAAGGCGATATCCTTGGCTTGCTTTTCTTCAGGGAAAGCCATGAATCTATCGCCGGCTGAAGGAACATTATTTAATCCAATGACCGAAACCGGGGTTGAAGGACCGGCGATTTTAACAATTTGCCTAAATTCGTTGGTCATTCTCCTTATTTTTCCATAAGTTTCGCCAACAACGACATAATCGCCGACATTTAAAGTGCCATTTTGTACTAGCAAGGTGGCTTTTGGCCCTTCCCCTTTATCTAATTCGGCCTCTAAAACCGTTCCGATTGCATATCTAGAAGGATTGGCTTTTAGTTCAAGCATTTCCGCTTTCAAAAGAATCATATCGAGCAAACTGTCGATTCCTTCGCCTTTTTTAGCAGAAATCTCGCAAGTCAATACATCGCCGCCATAATCTTCTGAAATTACATCATGAGCCATTAATTCTTCTTTTACTCTTCTTGGA
>ERZ808246.902-NODE-902-length-23099-cov-7.488283_pt1 | contig 23099 bp, 11 predicted proteins | sample MGYA00521083_ERZ808246 | MGnify/ENA primary metagenome ERZ808246 (study PRJEB31516, sample SAMN03275577) | gut metagenome | biome: mammalia-associated habitat; material: feces | host: Papio cynocephalus | place: Kenya | collected 2012-07-07 ... | reverse complement strand
TCCTGGGCGTCAGGGACGCCGCTTGAACTTTTATAAATTTAACGAACTATTGTTACAATAACATTGTTGCTGATTACAACAATAAGCAATTTTGTCGGATAAGAGACGTATTTATAGGTAATTTTGTCGATTAAGAAGAGTTCTCATTTCTTGTTCCGAGACGAACTTTTGCAGGTAAGCGGTTATCCGCAAAAATATCATTAGAAATATGAAGATTTCTGAAAAGGTTCTCCATCTCAGCTTTATAACAAGAACCCGGCAATCTCTGACGGCGTGATGCACTCGAACTTCGCGTCGGGATAGGCTTTCGCGAACTGTTCCGGCATCCCGACTTTCTTGCCGCTCTTCCTCTTCATTTCGAAGCCCGTCATCATCCCGTCCTCGATTTCTATCAGGTCTATTTCCTTTTTTTGCTGCGTCCTCCAGAAATAGTGCTGCACGAATGTGCGTCCGGCGTATGTATTCCTTTTTATTCTTTCTGTGACGATGAAATTCTCCCATATATGCCCCAATTCTTCGTTGGACCGCATACTCACCGGCGCCATGTTCCCTATAACGCCGTTGCGTATTCCCATATCCCAGAAATAGAGTTTTCTGGAAAACTTCAGTTCGTTTCTCTGATTTTTCGCGTATGACGGAAGCGTATATATGATGAAGCTTTTTTCGAGGATTTCAATGTAGCGTTCCACCGTCTTCACGTCGATTCCCACGAGGCCGGAAAGTTCATTTGCCGATACGGTGGAGCCGATTTGGAAAGCAAGAGCCTGAACCAATTTCACCAGTCTTTCCGGTTTGGATATATGGTTTTCTTCCATAACATCCTTATATAGGTAACTGTCAATGATTTCCCTGATTGTCTCGTTTTCGTCTCCGGGTGATGTGACGACTTCCGGATAATAGCCGTAAATCATGCGGTGTTCAAGCATCCGCTGCTCCTCCAGAAGGCTTGTGTGATTGACCATCTCCTTGAATGAAAGGGGATAAAGCTTGAACTCCCGTTTCCGTCCCGTAAGTGATTCGTTGATTGCAGAGGTCAGTTTGAATGCCGAGCTCCCGGTGACAATCAGCTTGACTCCCTTCATCTTGTCGCTCACAATCTTGAGCATATTTCCTATATTTCCTATTTTCTGGGCCTCGTCAACAAAGACAAAGTCATTGTCTCCGACGAGAAGCTTGAGACCGGTTTCGTTGACATCCAGAAACATCCCCTGAATGTCCGTACTGTCTCCGTTGAGTTCAAGCACCTTCGCATCTTTGGGAATGACGGTTCTCGCGAGCGTTGACTTGCCCACTTGTCTGGGTCCGATAATCGTCACTGTCTTTCCTCTTGAGAGACTCTCGCCAATTTTATCTTCAATGATTCGTCTTATCATATTGCCACATCTTTACGCCGCAAATATACTAAAAATCCATAAATATTATAATATTTAAGGAGTTTCCTCCATAAAAATTATAAGATTTATGGATTTTATGCAAATTAACCGCCAAAATCTTTAAAACCTATAGCGTCCGCAGCCATTCCGCGAAGAAATAGTCATAGACATACCAGCAGTCGCCCTCGGTGGTGATGAAATCGTTCCTGAGCAGCCATTTCGACGCTGACTGTACGGAGCTCGCGCCGCTTAGTGCGTAGTCCTTTATGAATTTCGTTGAGGTGATGCCCGTTGCCTTTCCAGCCCGCGCAATCGCGATGAGAACCTCCTTCTGTCTGGCCGTAAGGCGGTAGAGAGTGTCAAGATAGACGTAGCTGAAGCCGTCGATTATTTCCTTTCTCGCGCGATTGACCATTCCCGGAGAGACAATTTCACCTTTGCAGGTGTCCATATATATGGTGTTGAGCATTTTCTGTATATACCATGTGACGCCGTCGTAACGGTCATATATCCCCTCGAACACATCCTTCGGCAACTTTTTTCCCCCATCTTCGAAGTGTTTTCCCGCGAAGTCGAAATAGGTCTCCCGGTCGATGCTTCCGAGGTTCATCATCGATACGCTTTGGTAGAACGGGCGTGCGCCGGAGAGAAAAATCTCCCCCATCGTGTGCCTGCGGCTTCCTGCGAATATGAACCTTAAATTCCTGCATTTCTGAATATGCGTTCTCAGCAGTGCTTCGGTGTTCTTTTGCGGATATTCCGTAATCTGCTGAAACTCGTCGATGGCGACAATGCACGGACGGTCGGCTCCCTCAAGGTAACGGAATATCTCATCGATTGTGACATCGCTGTTTCTGACTTCACCGGGCAGCAGCGTCAGTGTGGGGTTTCCGAGAGTGTCGAAACTGATTCCCGGCGAGAGCGAGGCTACAGTTTTTGCAAAGCGTTCGAGTGCCTTTTCTCCCTTGGATTTCAGCTTTCCTACGATTTCCTTTCCCATAGCGACGACAAACTCGTCAAGCGTCAGGGTCGCGTATATGTCAACATAGAAAGTATAGAAATTCTCGCGAATCTCCCTGTTGTCGAAGCAATGCAATATAAGCCCCGACTTCCCCATCCTTCGCGGTGAAATCAGAGCCAGATTATTCCCGTTTCTAAGTCTTTTGACGATTCCTTCCGTCTCCTTTTTTCTGTCGCAGAAATATTTCTCTCCTGCATAACCGACTGTAACAAAGGGATTTTCTATCTCGTTTGCCATACGCGTATGATTTTATGCAAAAATAATTATTAAATTTCAATAATCAAAATCTAATAATTTGCGTGGTGCACACAATCGGCCGGATGACATCACTATGCTATCATGAAATTATAATACACTCAGCAGATATGAAGCAACAATCATTTCCATGGATAGGTCGGGTAGCGGAAAAGGGAGTTGTTACCCATTATATAAAGTTTATTGTCATCTTGTTCCCGGTGCTATTTCCGTCCCCGGCCGCGGCGCCGGCCGGTCGGCTCGGTGGTCTCGACTATGGCTTTGCAGTCGGCTTCGGTGAGTTTGTGGGCGTCGGTCTTGGGCGGAATCTTGTAGTTGCTGCCATTGAACTTGATGTAGGGGCCGTAGTTGCCGTTGATGACGGTTATGCCGCTGTCCTTGAACTCGGCTATGATTTCGTTCGCTTTCTTGTTCTCGCTTTCCTCTATAAGGGCGATGCAGTCTTCGAGGGAGACGGACAGAGGGTCAGCCTTCTTCGGGAGGGAGACGTTCTTGTCACCGTATTTGAGGTACGGGCCGAAGCGTCCCTTTGTGCAGATGACAGGGATGCCCTTGTACTCGCCGACCGTGCGCGGGAGCTGGAACAGCTTTAGGGCCTCTTCAAGCGTGAGGGTTTCGATGAGCTGTCCGGGAGCGAGTTTCGCGAACTGGCGGTTTTCCCCCTCGCCCTTCTGGACGTACGGGCCGAACTTTCCGAACTTTGCAGTGAGCGGCTGCCCGTCTGACGGGTCAACCCCGAGGTCGCGGCTCACGTGGCTGTACTCGTTGTTGTGCAGACAGTCCTCCACGGTCTTGTGGAACGGAGTGTAGAAATTTCCTATCACTTCGTTCCATTTGAGTTCCCCTTCGGCAATGCCGTCGAATTCGTTCTCAACGTTGGCCGTGAAGTTGTAGTCAAGTATGTCGCTAAAGTTCTTCACGAGGAAGTCCGTGACAATCACTCCGATGTCCTGTGGGAGAAGTTTCCCCTTTTCGGCTCCAACGATCTCGGTGTGGTCGAGCGCAGAGATGACCCCGTCCCTCATTTTAAGGTCGGTGACGTTGACTGGAGTACCCAGCTTGTCGCCTTTTGTCACGTAGCCGCGTGCCTTGGTGAGGGTGGTGATGGTCGGGGCGTAGGTTGACGGGCGACCTATGCCGAGTTCTTCGAGTTTTTTGACAAGGGTTGCCTCCGAGTAGCGCGGAGGGGCTGCCGTGAAGCGGCATTCGGCGGTCATCTCAACCTGCTGGACCCTGTCTCCGACAGAGACGTTCGGAAGGATTGTGCTCTGCTCGTCGTCCTGCTCGTCATCACGCCCCTCGATGTAAAGACGGAGGAAACCATCGAAGAGGATTTCCGTTGCCTGAGCCGTGAATTTCTCCTCCACTTTGTCCGATGCAAGCTTCACGTCTGTCCTGAGAACTTTCGCATCCGCCATCTGGGATGCCACCGTGCGCTTCCAGATGAGTTCATAGAGTTTCTGCTCCTGGGGAGTGCCGTCTATGGACGTACGGTCTATGTAGGTCGGGCGGATGGCCTCGTGGGCCTCCTGGGCGCCCTTGGACCTGGTCTTGTAGTTGCGCACCTTTGAGTACTCGGCTCCGTATTCTCCGCAGATGTATTCCTTTGCCGCATTGATTGCAAGCCCGGAAAGATTGGTCGAGTCGGTACGCATGTAGGTGATGAGTCCGCTCTCGTAGAGCCGCTGCGCGATGCTCATCGTGGTGCTTACGGGGAGATGGAGCTTGCGTGATGCCTCCTGCTGGAGAGTCGATGTCGTGAACGGAGCCGCCGGGGTTCTCGTGCCCTCCTTTTTCTCAATTCCGCACACGGAGAACTGAGCCCCGTTGCATCTTTCCAGAAATGCCCGTGCCTCTTCCAGCGTGTCGAACTTCTTGTCAAGCACGGCCTTGAGGAACGTCCCGGTGCCGGTGTTCTCCGGATGGAACAGAGCCTCGATGCGATAGAACTGCTCCCTATTGAACGCTTGGATTTCCCTCTCGCGGTCAACTATGAGCCTCAGGGCCACGGACTGCACGCGTCCTGCGGAAAGCTTCGGTTGCACCTTTCTCCAGAGCACCGGCGAAAGCTCGAAGCCGACAAGACGGTCAAGCACGCGGCGGGCCTGCTGGGCGTCAACGAGGTCCATATCAATGTCGCGCGGGTGTTCCACAGCACTGAGTATGGCGGACTTGGTGATTTCATGGAAAGTGATCCTGCGCGTGTTCTCCTTCTTCAGTCCGAGCGTCTCGAAAAGATGCCATGAAATGGCCTCCCCCTCACGGTCCTCATCGGATGCGAGCCAGACCATTTCTGCCCCCGCCGAGAGTTTCTTTAGCTCCGAGACGAGCTTTTTCTTGCCTGAGGGCACCACATATTCGGGCTTGAATCCGTCCTTTATGTCGATGCTCAATTCATTGTCGTGAAGGTCCCTGATGTGTCCCTCGCTCGACTTGACGACATATTCCTTTCCCAAATATTCCTGGATTTTCTTCGCTTTCGTAGGTGACTCGACGATTACAAGATTTTCCGTCATTTCGTATATAACTTTAAATTTATACCTCTATATAGAGCAAAATTCATTTGCGGCTGCAAAGTAACGGACAATTCGTCCATATTTCCAAATTTATTGAGTAATTTTGCGGCTTTGTACGAAAAAATCATCCGAAAAAGGACATCTTTATGACTGACAATACGAAAAAGAAAATCGTCAAGTGGTTCTGGATACTTTTCCTTACGCCGATTGCCATGTTTCTGATAATGCTACTGCTCGTCTGGGCCTTTGCGGACATCCCCTCGTTCGAGGATCTCGAAAATCCGGACAGCAAGCTCGCTACGCAGGTCATTGCCTCTGACGGCGACATACTGACGACCATTCACGATGAGAACCGGCTATATGTCAGTTACGATGAGCTCTCTCCCTATCTTGTGGAGGCGGCTGTCGCTACAGAGGATTCACGTTTCTACAGCCATTCCGGGATTGATTTCTGGAGTCTCGGACGCGTGTTCTTCAAGACCCTTCTCGCCCGTGATTCGAGTCAGGGAGGAGGAAGCACCATCACCCAGCAGCTTGCCAAAACTCTCTACCCCCGTGCGGACGTGAGCAGCAAGGTGCCGGGCTGGTCGAAGGTCAAGATGGTGTGGGTGAAGCTGAAGGAGTGGATTACGGCCGTGAAACTTGAGCGCAACTACACCAAGGACGAGATTATGGACATGTACATGAACGCCGTCTTTTTCGGGAGCAACGCCTATGGAGTGAAGGCGGCGTCGCAGACTTTTTTCGGGAAGAATCCGTCCGAACTCACGATAGAGGAAAGCGCGACTCTCGTCGGAATGGTCAACAAGCCCACACGCTACAATCCGGTGATTAACCCAGACAAGTCGCTGCAGCGCAGGAACTTCGTGATCGGGCAGATGGAAAAGGCCGGTTACATCACGGAGGCGCAGCGAGACTCGATTCAGCAGATTCCGATTAATGTCTCCGCGCATAAGGTGATGGATCACAATGCCGGTCTCGGACCTTATTTCAAGGATATGCTCATTCGCACGATGAAGGCGAAAAAGCCCCGGCGCAGCGAGTACTATTACGCGGAGGATTATGCCGCTGACTCGCTCCGTTGGGAGACTGACGGTCTTTACGGCTGGCTTGACAAGAACCGCAAGGCCGACGGCTCGCAGTACGACCTCTATCGCGACGGACTGCGGATTTACTCGACCATAGACAAGAACATGCAGCGCTATGCCGAGGAGGCTGTGGCTGAGCATCTCGGCAAGGATCTGCAGCCGACTTTCTTCCGCGAGCTCAGGCGCAAGCCCCACGCTCCGTTCGCTTCGGACGTTGATGCGGCGACACGGGACCGTCTGATGAAGCAGGCGCGCCGCTGGAGCGACCGCTACCGTATGATGAAGAAAGAGGGCGCATCGGAGTCCGAGATTATGAAAAGTTTCGGGGTCAAGACGCAGATGAGAGTTTTCTCCTGGAAAGGGAAGGGGTACATCGACACGCTCATGACTCCTGACGACTCCATAAAGTACTATAAGTCGTTCCTCCGCGCGGCATTCGTTGCCGTGGAACCGAACACCGGCTTCGTCAAGGCGTACGTTGGCGGTCCCAACTACCGCTGGTTCAAATACGACAACGCACGTCAGGGCAAGCGACAGGTGGGCTCGACCATAAAGCCGTTCCTCTATTCGCTTGCGATGCAGGACGGGCTCACCCCATGCACCGAGGTCGTGAACGTTCCGCAGACATTCGTCGTCGGGGATGACACCTGGACTCCGCGAAGCACCGACAAGGACGAGTGGATCGGGCTCACGGTGACTCTGAAATGGGGTCTGACCAAAAGCTCCAACAACATATCCGCCTACCTTATGAAGCAGTACGGGCCGCACGCGATGGCGGAGATGATGCACAAGATGGGCATAAACGGCCATATCGATGAGGTGGAGTCGCTCTGTGTCGGCTCAACGGACCAGATGCCTTACGACATGATTGCCGCCTACAACACATTCCCCTCAAAGGGGATGGCCATCACGCCTCTTTTCGTGACGCGCATCGAGGACAACAGCGGCAACACACTCGGCGAGTTCACCAACCACAAGAAGGTGGCTGTCAGCGAGTACACAGCCTACGAGATGGTGGACATGATGCGCTCTGTCGTGGATCACGGAACCGGAATCAGGCTTCGCGCGAAGTATGGTCTGAAGGGCGAGATTGCCGGAAAGACCGGAACGACCAACGACAACTCCGACGGCTGGTTCATCGGCTACACCCCAACGATTACGGCAGGAGTTTGGGTCGGGGGCGAGGATCGTCAGATTCACTTCAGCTCCACGGCTCTCGGCGGAGGCTCGAACATGGCGCTTCCGATTTGGGGATTGTTCATGAAGAAGGTCCTGCGTGATGGGACTCTCGGCGTGAGCGAGGACGACCATTTCACGACGCCATCCGGTGTGGAGATGAACATCGGCTGTGATGCGCTTGCGACTAAGGCTCCGGGGGAGAAGAAGTCTGTGGAGACGCAAGAGGCTGCGGAAGAGGAGTATTATTTTGAGTAGTCATCCCCCCCCCAGAGAGCGTTTTCTTCGCTCGGGCGGAGCGTGGGGGTCTTTTTGCAAGTGAATGAAAATATAACGAGAATATGAAAGAGTATAAAAGTATAGCCGTGATCTACAGCAGCGACTCCTCTGAGTGGGAGGTGTCCTGCCGCAGCGGAAAATTCACGGCATCGCAGATTGACGGGACGAAATATGATGTTTACGAAATATTCGCGCGTTTCGGGCAGTGGAGCGTCGTTGCTGTGCGTTCGAAGGGCGGGGTGCGCGTCGAGTTCGCGGAAGGGGAGGCTCCGCAGGTGGACAAGACCGACTTTTCCGCAGTGATTGGCGGCGTCCGAGTGAAGTTCGACTACGCCTACATAATGCAGCACGGCATTCCGGGCGAGAACGGCCAGATGCAGGGCTACCTTGAGATGCTCGGCGTCCCGTTCAGCAGTTGCAGTGCGTTTGTGTCGGCGATTACATTCGACAAATTTTCCTGCAAGAGTTACCTGAAAGACGTTGATTTCGTGAAGGTTGCAAAGGATGTATTCATCCGTAAGGGCGAGTCCACGGAGGGTTTGGCGGATAAGGCCGTGGCGAAGCTGGGACTTCCTATGTTCGTGAAGCCGACCGACGGCGGGTCAAGTTTCGGAGTGACCAAGGTCAAGACTGCGGAGGATTTCGACAAGGCCGTGGAATATGCCTTCGAGGACAGCACGATGGTGCTTGCCGAGGAGGCTATCGTCGGGCGTGAGATTACCTGTGCGGTCTATTTCGATGGCAAGTCCGAGGTCGCGCTCCCTGTCATCGAGATTGTGACGAGCCACGAGTTCTTCGACTACGATGCAAAGTACAACGGTGCCAGTGAGGAGATATGCCCAGCTCCGCTCGATGCCGCCACGACAGCCATGGTGCAGGAGACGTCGAAGAAGATATATGCCCACATCGGTTGTTCCGGAGTCGTCCGTATGGACTATATTCTTGCTTCCGATGGGCTCTATTTCCTCGAAATGAACACGATTCCGGGAATGACTGCGGCGTCCCTCGTCCCGAAGATGGTGCGTACTGCAGGGCTCAAGATGACGGACTTCCTGAATACTATAATCGAGAATACTGGCAAATAGTCGTCTGTGTTTCGTTTTTTCCCGTTGTTGCTTCGTTTGTCCTCCTGCAATTTTGTTTTTCCTGTAATTTCATCCTCCGGTCATTTCGTGTGAAACGGGAAATCTTTATGCAAAACCATGTGGCTGAAAGACTTATATGACGAGGGGCGGGGTCTGACCTCAAGGGAATACCCAGACAGCAGGGAGCGAGACTCTCTGCTGAATGCCTTGCTTGAGGATGTCCTGCATCTTCCCCGCTATGCTGTCCTGACTGACCTGTTCCGTGAAATTGACGAGCGGGACTGCGGCCTGTTTCTCGACTGCGCAAGGAGGCTGGCGGCAGGGGAGCCGCTTCAGTATATAGTAGGCTGGACGGAGTTTTGCGGACGCCGCTTCAATGTCACACCAGCCGTCCTGATTCCGCGTCCGGAGACGGAGCTGCTCTGTCGAGAGGCGATTGGCAGGATTCGCAGGGTGTTTTCTGACCGTGTCGGGGAGACTCGCGTCTCGTCCATCGGAGGCTCAGATTCTGTCGCAGGCGTTGAACTTTCAGACCCATCTCGTGGACGAAAACCGCTCCGGATACTTGACCTGTGCACCGGCTCCGGCTGCATCGCGTGGACTCTCGCGCTGGAACTTCCGGGGGCTGAAGCCGTGGGTGTTGACATATCCCCAGCAGCATTGGATGTGGCGTTGAATCAGGGGCTTTTGCCTGAATCCTCACGGGAAGGTGCGGGACTTGGCCGAAAGGAATACCTGCCTGTACGACCTGGCAGGCGGGAAGGATACTTTCCAAAACCTCCTAAGTTTGTGGAATATGACATTCTTCGCGGCCCAGAAAATTTTGAATCCTCGCTCTCTTGCGGGAAAAAATTCGACGTCATAATCTCCAATCCGCCATACGTGCGGGATAGCGAACGTCTGCTGATGCGGCGAAACGTCCTCGAACATGAGCCGTCTCTGGCGCTCTTTGTCCCGGACGGCAATCCTCTCAAGTTCTACAAGGCCATCCGTGATTGGGCGGAGCGGCTTCTCGTTCCGGGCGGACTGCTGTTTTTGGAGCAAAATGAGGCATTGGCGGATGAGACTGCAACAATTTGTTGCAATTTTTCCGAGGTGGAAACTGTCAGCGACTATTTCGGCAAACCGCGCTTCACTTTTGCCAGAAAATAGCTCTCCATAGCCCTGTGGTGCCGATTCTGTAAGTCTTCGGACAATGCTGTTTTCTGACAGAGTTCGCGCAAACTTTCCCCTTCGATTTTTGAGTGTAATGTGCCTTCTGTGGCGCTGTAGGGCATATTTGTGACTTTATCCGCTGAATATTTCCACATCCTGAATTTTCTTCGTCACTTTGCGGCAATAAATGAAAATTGCTATGAGAAAGTTCAGATTATTCCTGTGCGCGGGTCTGCTCCCGTTGCTGTTTTCCTGTGAAAAGGAGATTGGAAATGCTCCCTCAAATAATGATGTGAGCCCGGTTGCCCTCGACCGTGTGGCTGCAATGCTTTCGGAGCTGCCGCTTGAACCGGAGCATTACCGCGAGGTGTATTCGGCAGTGGTTTCCTCTTCCGGCAACGGCTACGATGAAGAATACATGATGTCGGATCTCTTCGCCTCTCCCGGAAAGGGCGTGGGCGACACCCAGACCAAGGCTGCGGCTGCCTCTAAGGCATACGTCCGGCCGCTGCGTGAGCTTATACGCGAGCATGTGAAGGCTTCGGTAGCCACCAGGTCTGCGGGGGCAGGTAACTCCGGCTCCGGCGCCTCCCGGTCAGAAACTCCGGATGCAGCCTCATCGAACGCGTCCTCATCAGGTGCCGGCTCGTCAGACTCCGGCTTCGGAAATGACGCTGATGCCTATCTCGCGGCTCTGGAGTCCTCTGACGTGCAGATTTACTGGCCCTATTCGGAAAACTGGGACGGTGAGTCGGCGCCGGTCTTCACCTTTGATCCGGGTGACAATTCAGACGTGAACATAGGCTATCGGATTGTCGAACGGGAGGACGGAAGCCGCGCTGTGGAGACCCTGGAGATTGACGAGGCCTTTGCGGAGAAGAACCCGGTCTGGGTTGTGAACCGCAACTCGGACTGCGGCTTCACTTCGCTTGAAATCATGCGCCGCGAGCATCCCGAGTGGGACAATGGAGGCGGGACGCTGATTATCGGCGGGAAAAGACAGGCCTCTATGTCCTCCGCATCAACAGGAATTTCAGCATTGCCATATGCCTCTGGTTCGTTTGCCGGGCAGAGTGCCGGAGACAATGAGGCGTCCGTTTCTTTCACAAAAACAGGCGGCTCCGCACTGAAGACCCTTGTGCTCAAGGAATTCACAATGAAACGCAACTACGACAGCTGGTTTGCCGGCGGCTCCGAGTTCTTCATCAAAGCCGGCTCTGTCAACGATTTCTTCGCCTCCACCGAGGCAGAGCTGCGTCTCTACACCCCGCAGGTTACTGATTTCATGATTGTGGTCAAGCGCAAGCAGAAGGGGCAGCCTCTGCCGTTCAATACGGTGATCGTCTCAGACTGGTCCGAGCAGCTTGACAAGGTGGCGTTTATGATAACGGAAGACGACGGCGGCACGGTTGAGCAATGGAAATGCTCCGCAGTGGTCAAAATCAAGTCAAAGAGCTACGGCTTCGACATCTCCCTCCCGTTCAACTCCCGCGACGACATTGTCTGGCGCGGCCAGCTCAGCCGTCGCTACATCGATGCCACCAGCAACCTCGTAGGCCACTTCGGCGACGTCGACATCACCTTCGAAGTCATTGAGTATTGACGGGGCGTCTCCATAAAAAAGAGGATGACCTTTTTAGTCACCCTCATCGGAATGCGATGTACAATCCGGAAGACTATCCACGATGTCTATAGTTTTGACCGACACATTGATAACGGACAACAGAAGATTGAGGATGTAGCGTGGTTTATTGTGTTCCCTTGACCAGTCATTAGGGTCATTCTTGATCATACTTCCATTTTTCCCATTATCTACGCTCACCTGATAGCGTTCCATTATCCATTCGATGGCTGATTTCCCGTTTATTATGTACTCGTACGCCTTTTCTGGAATACCTGTGACTCGGATTCTTCCATTGTAGATGATGGTGTCTCTCCGCGTTTTGGATGGGAATCTCATCTTCTGAACCGAATAGAAATCGAAGGAATCGCCTTCCTCTTCATCGGCTTCGATGCAGACGTCCGGGTATGCGGGAACATCCTCATAGTGCAGGTGAAGTTCCGCGAGTTTCTTTCCTGCATTATAGAATTTCAGAAAATCTTCCACCTTGTCAGGGAAGGATATGCGCGGGAGTGACTTCTTCAGTTCTGCTGCGAATCTTTTCCTATATTGTTCACTGTGGAGGAAACCATAGATGTAATAGAATATGTGCTCCTTGGTGAGGGATTTCGTGTTGCCATAGCGACTCCTTACTTCCTTCAGAATCCAATCGGAGACCCCGTCTCTGCGGATATGTTTGCTGTTGTCGGCTTCGTTGAAAAGAGACCCTTGCGGATTGTTGTTCTCCTCGTACCAGTAAAGTGGGAAGCATTGAGATTTTCCTATAAGTTCCAAGTCTGGAATGGTGTCCGTAATGATACAAGAGAAACTTTTTGTCACCCCGACACCACTGACACAAATTACGACATTTTCCGCCTCTCGGACAGGGAAGAGATGCGGTACCTGGTACCGCCTCTCGACCAGAGGCTTGTACCAGAACATAGCCTGCTTGTAGAAGGGACGGTAAAGTGCCGTGAGTATTTCTCCTGCAGTGTAATCATAAACAGTGCCACGTTTGAGATCATCAAGGACAGCCCGTGTCCAACTTATCTTATGCGTGCTGAAGTCAGGCTCTACTCTCTCACCGGAGGAAATTGCCGAACGTGTCGCATTGTACAAGTCGATGCTGTCTTTGGCAGCGGCTTCAACTTGGCGGCAGGAAGAGTTGTAAGCCCAGGCATCCCTTTGTGTCTTTGCTCCGTTTGAGCAGGTCACGAAAACACTCCGGTTGTCGTGAGAGTATTTCTTTTCCGGAGCCAAAGGTATAAGTGTGTCAAATTCGTCGCCCCGCTGGTTGATCCAGTCGCCCTTCTTATTCGGAACAATGGTCTCCCAATCCATTTTTTGTGAACTGATGGATTTGAAGTCGCTGATAATCTTGAGCTTCTGCTCGCGGGTGAGATAGTCGCCGATGTCGTGATAATGGATTTCCGCCTTTCCTTTCTTCGCCGGATTCTTTACGAGAATCGTTAGGGCGATAGGTGTACGGGAACCATCGCTGAATACTCCGCCGCCCTCTTTCCTGCGCAGTTCTCCTGATGTCCTTGCGTTTCCTCTCAGATTGAACACATAGACAGAAGAGAACTCTTTCTCGAAACACCTGCGGACTCCCTCCTGGGCGCTGCCGTCTATCCAGGCTCCGTTGCTGATAAACGCCACGATTCCTCCGTCTTTGCATTGTGAGATTCTGTCACTGGCCCAACGGAATGCCTTGATGTAGGAGTCGTAAAGTGAATTCTTGTTGGTTGTGTTTACGCAGTCCGCGTATGTCTCGGCAATTCTTTTATCGAGCTGTGGATAGCTGAGATTCTGGGCATTGTCGTTTGCCGACTTTTGGCCTACTGAGTACGGCGGATTTCCTATGATGACACGAACAGGGGCTTTCTTTTGTTTGATTACGCGTTCCGAGTTCTCCTTGAAAACTTGGGAGAAGATGTCATTATCCCCTTCCTCATTGAGCTGAAATGTGTCCGTAAGGCATATTCCGTCATAGGGCAGATATTTGTCCCGTTTTACAAGGTCGTGGAAGACACTTTCGATGTTCACATCTGCGATGTAATAGGCGAGGAGCACTATTTCATTGCAATGAATCTCGTTTAGATACTTTCTTTCCATGTCTTCAGGACGGATCAGACCGGACTGGAGGAGACGGGTGATGAAAGTTCCGGTTCCCGTAAACGGATCAAGGATATGGACATTATCCTCGGTCAAAGATGTGTCGAACTCCGACTTAAGAAGTTCATTGACGGAATGTATGATGAAGTCCACGCATTCCACGGGGGTATAGACAATCCCGAGCGTGTCCACGGTTTTGGGAAATGCGCCTTTGAAGAATTTCTCATACAGATTCTTGATGACGGTCTGCTTGCCTTCAAGGTTGTCGATGTTGCCGACATTTATTTTCACAGAAGTGTAGAACTTATTGAGAACCTCTGTATCTTTTTCAAAGGCTTCTTCCCTCAAAATATCTATCATTGACTGCATCGATCGGCTGACTGCATTGTTTGTAACAAATCCATAGTCAGCAAACAGAGCATCAAACACGGGCTTCGTGATCATGTGCTGCGCAAGCATCTCAATTGCCTGGTCAGCATCTACAGACGGGTTGAGATTCTTTTCCAGCCCTTCGATATACTTTTTGAACTCGGCTTCGTGCCTGTGCTCCATTATGACCAGACGATGAATCCGGTCAATAAACTTCCTGGCGATAATTCCGACTTCCTTTGCCCAGTTCTCCCAATACATCCTGTCGCCGCATTTTTCGACGAGCTTTGCATAGATGCCTTCTTTCAGTTCACCGAAACGAATCTCAAGTTGATGTGCAATTTCCTCGTCTTTAAGCACTTGTGCGTCTTCGTCGTCCTGATTGTAGCCTGCGACGAGACTGTTGTGCCCGATTCCGACCCTTCCGATTGTGACCTTACCGTCTTTCCTCTTGTTGAGAGACAATTTCTGCACTTCAGCATTGAACTGATCGTCGTGAGAACGGAGGGCGTTCAGAATGTCCCAGACAACTTTGAAGTATTTGTTGTCGCTCAGAGCATCTTCCGGTCTCACGTTTTGAGGGACGACGACTGGGATGATGATATAACCATATTTCTTTTCGTCAGTTTCTCCCTTATGGAAATTTCTCATGACTCGTCCGACGGATTGAACCACGTCTACCTGACTGTTTCTGGAGGAAAGGAACAGAACTGCATCCAAGGCAGGCACATCCACGCCTTCTGAAAGACACCTTACATTTGTGACGACCTTGCACTCACCGTCTTCTCCGTCTTCTTTAAGCCATGAAAGGATTGCATTCCTTTCGGAAGAATTCATTGAACCGTCAATATGCCTTGTGTGTATATCCACAACCTTACTACGCGCTTCGCCATTTTCTATCTGCTCCTTGTATTTTTTGTCGATTTCCGGAAGAACAGCCGTTACATTTTTAGATGTTCCTGTTTTGGATGCGTCCCCTATGGCGGAACAGAAGGCAAGTGCGCGTTTCATCTTGCACGGATCCGCGGCCCAGGTCTTGCCTTCGTCGCCGCGAATGATTTTCGACAAGCCGTTGATGACTCCTATCAGTTTGGCCGTATCATCGTAGTTCAGTTCCGTACGTAAGCCCATCTTTATTTCGGCCTGCAGATTCTCCGGTATGTCATCCTCACTTACAGTCAAAACCAGAACCTTATAGTCGGTCAGAAGCCCATTGGAAACTGCGTATGCGAAGTTTACCCTATAGAACTCTTTTCCATATATGGATTCATCATCCATTGAACAGAGGATGCAATCCTTCTCGGAGGCTTTTATTTTGGCCGACTCTCCATAAAGTCGCGGCGTGGCCGTCATATAAAGGCGCTTCTTTCCACGAACATTGTCATCTGAATGAATCTTGGTGAAGCTGCTTTCATCCGCATCACTTACTTTGACTCCGGTTGTCCTATGTGCCTCATCGCAGATAATAAAATCAAATACGCCGTATTCGTTGTTTGTAGATTCAAGCAGTTTCTTCTGCGCTTCGCTGACAGCGTCTATTGATTGGTAAGTTGAGAATACGACTGTCAGTCCATCGTGGTCATGATAAGCTTTCAACTGTCGGACAATCGAATCCGGGTTCGTACACGCGGGGACAGCAAGGTCTATCGCCCCGTCTGTAATAAGATCCAACTCTTTTTGTATTTTCCTTGACGCCCTGCTGTCGGAGCAGATGCACACGGCCTTGATTGGTTTCTTTGCGTCAGCCGACCAGGCATTCAGGCTTTGTCCCAAAAGAGATATGGACGGTACCATGAACAAGACGAGTCCTTTATTGTTCAGGAGGTTTTCCATCATTACGAGCGATGTGTAGGTCTTGCCTGTGCCACATGCCATTATGAGTTTTCCTCTGTCGTTTTCCTTATAGTGAGCGGCCGCTTTGGAGATAGCTTCAAGCTGATGTTTCAAAGGGTGCTTCCTTTCGGTCAGAGCATCCTTCCCCTCCAATCCCTGCAGGAGCTTATCCCATTCCACAGGAGAAGATTCAAGATCGGCCAAACCGACTCTATTTACAGGTGGGTCTTGATTTCGTATCGCTTCCTCCGCAGTTGATCCCCATTTCTCTGTTGTGGATATCCACATTCTGACAGCAAACTTTGATGCGATGGGAGATCCGGAGATATGGAAAGTCTTGCTTGAGGTGGAAAGAAATGAATCAACAGCCGGTTTGTCAATAATCGAGTTTTCCTGGTAGCATTTACATTGGATGGCCCAATAATCACCCAATTCAGTACAGGCCACCAGGTCGATGCCTATGTCCTTTCCCCCAAATTCCGTTCTGGCGGGGAAATCCTCCCATAGCCAGACATCTGTAAGACAAGAGTACCTCGGATCTGTGAGAAGCCACGAGCGCATCAGTCGCTCGAATTGGGTTCCCTTTTCCTTTTCAGAGAATGACTCTCTGCGGAATTTTTCAAGTATGTCTTCGATTTTCATTGCCTGTGGACCTATCGTTGTTTTCTGCAAAGATAGCAATTTTTGCTGCGCTTATCTGCTCACAACCATCTCGCAGTTTTTGCAGTCAAAGTGGAGGGAAAGGAGACGGCCGTTGTTGCGGAGGAAAAGGCCGGAGCGGAGATCGTTGGCGGCGGCGAAGGCAGCGTAGGCCGGGGTCTTGCGGCAGAGGCCGAGCTCGTGGAGGAGGCAGTATTTGCTGCGCATCAGTTCTATGCCGCCGTGCTGTTCCATGTCTTTTGTCGCCTCATTGTATGCCGCTGATGCCGCCTTGGAGTGCTCGGCTTTCCACAAGCCTCTGTTCATGGCTTCGTATGCCGGTTCGACGGTTTCCGCCCCGAGGCTGCGGTAGAGATCGGCGGCAAGACTGTTGGCGACGTCGCTTTTGTAGCTGATGTGTTCGGGGAATTTCAGCGCCTCCGGGAGGTAGCCTTTGATTATGGCGCGGTTCAACGGACGGGCGTTGCATGGAAGCCTGTCGAGTTCCCCGGCAAGAGAGCGGCGGATGGCATTCAGCTGTGCGGCTGAAATCATTGGGATGTTGCCTTCGGCTGTTCCCGTGCCGCAGTCAGGGCCATTGTTGCCAAAGCCGTTTGAACCGGAGACATTGGTGAAAGTGACGCCGGAGCCGGTTCCTCCGAAGTGTATGCCCTCCACGGTGAAACTGTAGATGCCGGAGTCCTTGCCTAACTGGCCGGCAATCATTCCAAGCATCCGTTCCCTGTTTCTTGCAGGTTCCGCATTGATGGCTGTAACGCATTGAACTTCACGTCCGTCTTCACTGACGGCTCTGACAATGACTTGGAAGTTCCCAGCATCCTCCTCGCGTCGGCTTGCCATCGGGCTGTCAGTCTCATTAATTTCTATTGTCAAATTGACTCCAATCCTGCGTGCCGCACCCTTTTCGAGCGCTTTCTCGAAGACCGTGTCGAGGTTGCGGCATAGCCGCATCCCCGGGGCGATGCCGTCGACGGCCCGACAAAGAATCGTGTCGCCCTCACAGACGTCTGCCCTGAAACCGTGTTCCTTGCCGTCTTTTCCGATGAAAGAGAATCCGTCGCCGTTGTGAAAACGTATCGGAACCGGCTCACCAGGGAAGTTTCCGCCCTTTGCCGGAGGCAGATTTCTTGTCAGTGTCCTCGTGCTTGCGGCAGTGTTCTGAAGTGCCTTGACGATTATTTTTACTCCGTTCCTCGTGCGCGACACGGCCTCCACGGTTCCGACCTCCTCTCCCAACGCCTTTCCTGCGTCAAGACACGCCCACTGGCCCCGCTGTCCATCGAAGAGAATCTGCGTGAACCCCCTGTTGAAACTCTTTGCCGGAGACGGGTTGAATCCGCAGGTGCTGTGCCCGTACGATGCCCTGCAATATCTCCTTGGATTTGCGTTCACGATCCTGTCCAGTGCCTGAGAATATGCCGCCACGATGTTCCTGACGTAAGAGATGCTCTTGAGCCGCCCCTCGATCTTAAATGAACTGACTCCGGCCTCCGCCATTTCCGGCAGGCGCTCAAGCAGGTTGAGGTCGCGCAGCGACAGCAGGGTCCTGTCCTCTGCCACCGGCTTTCCCGGCCTGTATCCCGCAGCCATTCGTGCATCTTCCCCGACTAAGATTTCGCGCCCACGTGACAAGTCCGGCCACCTGACCGGCTTACCATCCGCATTCACCAAATCATACCTCGACCGGCACGCCTGCACACACTCTCCTCTGTTTGCACTCCGTCCGCTCAACATTTCCGACAGATAACACTGTCCGCTGTAGCACACGCAAAGCGCCCCGTGCACGAACGCTTCCACCTCGCAACTTACGGCCGAGCATATTTCCCTCACCGCCGACAGCGGCAGCTCCCTTTCAAGCACAATCCTTGAGAACCCGAGCGCGTCCATCCTCCGCGCCTCCTCCACTGTCCGAATCGAGCACTGGGTCGAGGCGTGCAGCGGAATCGTCAGTCCCTCGGGATGCCGAAGCTTAAACTCCGGAAACGCAAAGTCCTGCACAATCAGAGCGTCTGCCCCGGCCTCCTGCATGGCAAGCGCAAGCGCGTACGCCTCGTCCAGCTCATTCTCAAAGAGAATCGTGTTCATCGTCACGAACACCCTCGCTCCGAACATGTGTGCATAGGAGCAAAGCCTGCGGATGTCATCCACGCTGTTCCCCGCCGCCTGCCTCGCGCCGAAAGCCGGCCCCGCGAGATAAACGGCATCGGCACCGCAGTCAATGGCCGCGATGCCGATTTCAATGTTTCTTGCCGGAGCAAGCAGTTCAAGTTCTCTCATTTCCGGAAAACGCACTGCCGCGAGGCAAATTATTTCCCAAGCGCCGCAATCTGAGCCTTCGCAACCTCAGTGTACTTAGGGTTCGTCAGAATCTGCTGGTAGTACTCGACTGCCTTTGCCTTGTTGCCGGCCTTCTGGTAAGATACAGCAAGCGTGCACTTGACGTCATCTGCCTTCTTGTCGTTCGGAGCGACTGCAAGGAACTGCTCGAAAGCCTCGTTCGCCTTCGCGTCCTGGCCGAGTTTCTGAGCCGACATTCCGGCGAAATAAAGCGCGTTGCCGCTCTCCACGAAGCTGTTTGACTTCATTGCCGCGTCGTATGCGTCAGCATATTTCTGTCCCTTGAGGGCTGCCTGCGCTTCCTTGAGATACATGTTCGCGAGCTGCTTGTTAGCTGCCTTCTCCTGACCGTTGGCGGCTGCCGCAAGGTATGCGGTCTCGGCGTTTGCCGTGTCGCCCTTCTGCGCGTAAGCCATTCCGAGGCGAAGCTGAGCCGTTCCGTTGGCAGGGTTCAGCGCGAGCAGGTCGTTATAGGCGGCGATTGCCCCGTCAAGGTTCTTTGCCTTGAGAAGGTCGTTTGCCTTGTTCATCAGAACCTGAGGCTTGAGACTCTCAGCGTCCTCCACAACATCGGTCACGCCATATTCCTTGGCCTGTGCGACAGCCTCGTCAATCTCGGCGATGCCCTTGTCGTAGTTGCCTTCCTTAATGGAATCTTTCGCGATGCTGAACATGATTTTAGGAATATATTCCTTGCAGTTGTTCACCATCTCCGCACCTTCCTCACCGCAGGCCTCGGCCATTGTGAGCGCAGACTTGAAATTCTCAAGAGCCTCGGCGTTGTTTCCTGCCTGAAGCGCCATCGCTCCGTTGTTGTAGGTCTCAGTAGCCTGCGCCATATCCTGCGCAGAAACGGCAACTGCAGTCGCGAATGTCGCCGCAATGATAAGCAAAATCTTTTTCATATCGCTGAATTTTTAATCTCAAAACAGTTTGGGCATTTTATATGCCACGAACCGCAAATTTAACATATATTTCTCAAAAATGTACAATTTGGTCACGGATTATTGCTATTTGCACTAACTTTGCATAGAAGAGTGCCCAAGTTTCGCAATGCGAAAAACCTTTTTTCATCGGTTCGGCAAACGGTTTTGTCGGACTATTATTGAATGGATTATGAAGAATATACGAGATTTGTTTGTCACGGCGGCGCTGCTTGTGGCCTGCGGCGTCCAGTTTGCCGGGGCTCAGAGTCTTAATAGGCTGCCCGCTGATTCAAAGATAGTTACGGGGGCATTCCCTAATGGGATGAATTATTATGTCGTCTCGAATCCTGCGGAAAAGGGGTTCGCTGACTTTGCCCTCGTGTATCGCCATTCTGCGGACGCGCGGGATTATGTCGATGTGTCGCGTGGAATACTCTCGGCACAGGGCAGGCTTCAGAACCGCAGTCTTCAGAAGTTCTTGTCTTCCAATGCCGTGGCTCCGACCAGGCGGGGATATGTCGAATGTTCGGACGATGCGGTGACATTCCGTTTCGAGGATGTGATGCTCTCGCGCAGTGCAGCCATTACGGACTCGCTGCTGCTCGCCGTATTCGGAATCGCCGATGAATTGTCCGCAAACGCCGTGACGACGAGGGACAGCCTTCATTTTCCTCTTGAAAATATGGCGGTGATAGTTTCGGGTGACGTGAACGGCAAGGAAATGGTCTCGAAGATGGGGATATTCTCGCTCATGGCTCCGAAAAATTCAGTGCTTAGGGACACTTCACATGTGTCTTCCGTCCCTGTGGAACCTGTCCGCCAGGCTAAAGTCGCGGTCGATAAACTCGATGGCGGAGTCTGCCGGATGTCCGCGTCATTTTATTTTCCGAGGATACCGAAGGAACTTATGCCGACGACGCAGTTCGCCGTGATAGACAAGATGTCCGACACATTCCGCTTTATTGCCGAGCGCCGTCTGCAGGATGCTCTGAACGCTGCAAGACTGCCATTTGCGGAAGTTGAGTCCGAGCATCTTTCCAGTGCCGACGTTGCCGGGTTGGAGTCCATATCGTTGTCGTTCAATGTGCTGCAGAAAGATGCCGAGGCTGCGATGAATTGTTTCGGCGAGGTGCTCGGCTCTCTCGGCAGGGGAGAGATGGACGTCAATGACATTGTGCTTTCATCGCAGCAGTATGGGGAGAAATGTTTAGGAACTTCGGCGCATTCGGTCCGGAATCACGAATATGTGAAACTGTGCTCCGCGTCATTTCTCCACGACGCTCCGCTCAGTACGGGGGCACAGCTCTGCGAATTTTGCCAGTCAAGGGTTCTGCCGGACACTCTGCAGCTGCGTCTGATGAAGACCTTCTCCGAGGCGCTCCTTTCTCCGGATGACAGTTGCAGCGCTTTCTGTGCCGGTTGGAATAACGGGAACACATTACGTGGACGCGTTCTTGACCTGCGTGACACTCTCCTGCTTCCGGGACCGTCTGCCAAGAAATCCAAGGTCAGGACCGGCAAGGAACTTATGTCGGGGGGAGTGTCGTGGACTTTTCAGAACGGGCTCAAGGTCTATTATAAGCGGGTGCCCGGCGCGAAACGGCTCTATTGGGCTCTGAATGTGGACAAAGGCTATGCTTCTGCGGACGGCCTTGTCCCCGGCGAGGCGGCCTTCCTTCCCGAACTGCTGAAGTGCCGCACGATTTCCGGAATTGACAACCGCAGCCTCAGGGACATCATGGCAGCAACCGGAATCACCGCAGACGCCGATGTCTCGCTCTATTCCACGACTCTTAAGGGCACTGCCACTCCTCGCAGCCTGAATCTGCTGCTGCAGGGGCTTGTCGGGATGTTCCGCGAAAGTGCAACGGACACGACAGCCGCTGCTGAACTGCTCCGCACCGCATCTGTACAGAAACGGCTTGCTTCCGGAGGGCGCAACGCAAGGCTTGCCGGAATCGACAGCCTTGTCTGTGCCGACAACCCATATTCCGGTGTCCGGATGTATGAGAACTTCACGCCGCAGACCGTCGCCAAGGCCGACAAGTTGTTCACCGACGTGTTCTCCGATGTCGGGGAGGGTTTCATTGTGATTTGTGCGGACATGGAACCTTCCGAACTTCAGAAAAGCCTCTCCTGGTATGCCGGGGAGTTCCCTGTCTCAGGGCGTTCCGAAAAACGGCCACGGGTGAGGTTTCAGCCGGTTTCCGGGCAATCCACGACTTTCCGCCAGGGAACAGACGAGAGCATCGACGTGCTCCTTTCCGCCGCCGTTCCGATGAATGCGGCCAACCTCTGCGCATCCCGCCTTGCCACCTGTCTGCTTGAAGACAGTCTGCACGGGGCACTTGTGGGAACCGGGTTCCATGTGAGCGTCGCCTCTTCATCCATTCTGTATCCGCAGGAGCGTTTCAGCGTGCTGGTTTCGCTTGACCGAATCCCTGAGGACGGCTTTGCTTACGGCAGCCTTGACGACACCGAAATCCTGTCTGTCCTGGCCCGTCTGCGGGCGGCCTTGGCCGAAGCTCCCGAGGTTGAATGTCCCGCATCGGTTCTGAACGCGTACAAGGCTCGTCTTAACGGAGAATATGGCGCAGATGCCGGCTCTGCCGAGAATTGGCGCGATGCGCTTGTTGTCCGCTATGCCGACGGGCGTGACTTCAGCACTAAGATAGACGAGCGGATGAATGCCGTGACGGCCGACCAAGTCCGTGAGGTGCTCCGGAAGCTCGTCGGGGGCAGCCGAATCGAATATATTGTGATGAAATGATGAATGACTACAACTCGATAATCCAGATAGACGACATTCTCGTCTCCGGTGAAATCCTGACGGAATACTTTGCCTGCGACTATGCCAAGTGCAAAGGAATATGCTGTGTGATAGGCGACAGCGGCGCTCCGCTGCTTGAATGCGAGCTGCCTGTGCTTGAAAAGAACTACGACCGTTTCTCTCCGGCGATGTCCGAGAATGGGCGCAGGGCCGTGGATGAAAAGGGCTTCTTTGAAATTGACATTGACGGCGACCTGGTCACTCCGCTTGTCCCGGGCTCCGAGGAATGTGCCTATTGCCGGCGCGAGCCTGACGGCAGCTGCCTGTGCGCCATTGAGGAACAGTGGAACAAGGGCAACGGCGACTTCTGCAAGCCAATCTCCTGCCGTCTCTACCCGATTCGCGTCTCCACGCTCTCCAACGGCATGACAGCCCTGAACCTCCACCGCTGGGACATCTGCCGCGACGCCTTCACCACCGGCCGCCGCCGAAAAATCCGCGCTTACCAGTTCCTAAAGTCCCCCATAACGCACTTCTTCGG
>ERZ808246.898-NODE-898-length-23177-cov-4.159848_pt1 | contig 23177 bp, 18 predicted proteins | sample MGYA00521083_ERZ808246 | MGnify/ENA primary metagenome ERZ808246 (study PRJEB31516, sample SAMN03275577) | gut metagenome | biome: mammalia-associated habitat; material: feces | host: Papio cynocephalus | place: Kenya | collected 2012-07-07 ... | reverse complement strand
CGGGGTCTTCTTCGTTTTCCACCAGCAGGTTGATGCTCATCACATCAATGCCCATCCTGCTCTGGATGGGCCAGCAGCCCTTGTCATCGGCCATGGCACGGCCATGGATGCCGAACAGTTTGGGGATGGACGGGCCGGTGATATCGGCATCCAGGATGCCGCAGTGATAGCCCCGGCGGGCCATGGCGCAGGCCAGCAGTGCGCTGGTCATGCTCTTGCCCACGCCGCCCTTGCCCGACACAACGCCAATGACCTTTTTGACGCTGCTGTTGGGGTTGGGAGCATCGTGCTGGGGAGCTGCTTCACGGGAAGAACACGCTGCGCCACAGCTGGAGCAGTCATGGGTACATTCTTCACTCATTCTCTCGTTGCGCACTGCCGCAGCCAGAGCCGGGGCGGTGCGCTTCCTCCTTGTTTTTTGTTGAAAAAGGCGTTGCCGCCTTTATAACCTTTCTATATCATACCACAAAACTATGAGAGAAACAACCCGCAGGCCTCCTCAGTTTTAACATAGCGTATAGACGTCTTGTCCGGCTGCATATGCTGTACGAGGACCAGAGCGGGGGAGGGAAGAGCGGTATGGGGCGAAGCTATCTGAAAAATGCCGCCCTGATGACCGGGGCGGACGTGCTGCTCCGGTTAGCGGGGCTGGGGCTGCGCATCTATCTGGCAAATGTTCTGGGCGGAGAGGGAATGGGACTGTATCAGCTGGTGCTGGCCGTCTACTCCCTTTTTGTTACGCTGGCAACGGCGGGGGTATCGGTGGCGGCGACCCGCCTGATGGCCGAAGAATTGAGCCGGAGCCGGGCAGCAGCCCGGGGAATGTTGGTGCGCCTGTTGGGGGCCGGGCTTGCGCTGGGCACCGCTGCCATGGGGGCGCAGTTCGGGCTGGCAGGGCTTGCGGCAAAATGGTGGCTGGGAGATGAGCGGGCAGCGTTTCCGCTGCGTGCCGCTTCATTTGGTCTGCCCTGGATGGCGGTGTCTGCGGTGCTTCGTGGATTTTTTATTGCACGACGGCGGGTGGAGCCCAATGTGGTAAGCCAGCTGGCCGAGCAGAGCATCCGGGTGGGGATCATTGCTCTTGTGCTGGAAGGAAGCTCCGGACTGGACGCAGGCCGACAGTGTGGCGCAGTGCTGGGAGCCACCGCAGTCAGCGAGATGGTATCGGCCCTTTTCATGGCAGGCTTCTGTCGGCGGGAGATGAGACGCTGCTTTTGCGGCGTAAAGCCGGAACGGCCCATCGACCCGGGGCGGCGGCTCTGGGAAATTTTGTGGCCGGTGGAGGGAGGACGCTGTCTTGCCAGTGCCCTTCACACGGCGGAAAATATGCTGGTACCCGCCTGTCTGACGGTTTATCTGCTGGAAGCGGGGGGCCGGGACGCAGCCCTGACCCAATATGGCAATTTAAAAGGTATGGCTCTGCCCCTGCTTACCTTTCCCTTTGGGCTTCTGGGCAGTCTTTCGGTGCTTTTGATGCCGGAGATCACCCAGGCGCACATCCGGCGGGAGACGGTGCGTCTGGCCCATCTCATCGACCGGATGCTCCGGCTCACCGGGTATTTCTCTGCTTGGGCAGGGGCGGTATTCTGGGTCTGGGGCGGGCCATTGGCGCAGACTCTTTACCACAGTGCAGAGGCAGGATTCTATCTCGAGGTTCTGGGCCCGGCCATGCCGCTGCTTTATCTTGAAAGCATGGTTGACGGTGCCATGAAGGGCATCGGGGAGCAGCGGGCCGTGTTCCGGTACAGTGTCTGGGATTCGGTGCTCCGCATTGCCGGAGTGATCATTCTGCTGCCTCGCTGGGGAATGAAAGGGTTTCTCTTTGTCATCCTGCTGTCCTCCCTTTATACCTGCACCGCCAATACCCGGCGGCTGCTGGTCTGCTGCGGAATCGAGTTTACAACGGCAAAATTCTGGCGTTGGCTGGGGGCTCCGATGGCTGCGGCTTGTGCGGGAGCGGCAGCGGGGCAGGTGTTCCATCTGCTGCTGACACCTCTGCTTGGAGGCGAACTTCCGTTGCAGCTGCTTGCTTTGGCAGCGGGCGGGCTGGGGACTTCAGCGGTCTGCCTTGGGGCTGCATGGCCGCTGGGGCTTGGCTGTGAACTGCTTTCGGCTCTGACCCTGCACCGGGTAAAACAAACGAAAAATACAGGGAATTCGGAATTTTCTGGACAGCGGGGCGGGAATTGAGTATAATACAATAGATATCATGGCGGAACAGGGCATTTTGGGGATAAAAGGCCGGCCGTCGGGATCAAATATGCTGCGGACAGGCTCCGCACCAAAGCAAAAGAGGACTTTTTGTGAAAAAGATGAATCATTTTACGCCGAGAGTTGTGCTGCGCCGGACATTTCTTGTGCTGCTGGATGCGGCCATCGTGGCGTTCAGCTTTTATTTTGCACTGCTGCTCCGGGCGGACGGCGCAGCCAATGAAGAGGTCTGGTGGCCGCATAACCTTCAGATCCTTTACCATCATCTGCCCTGGATCGTGGCGGTCTATCTGGTCTGCTTTCTGGCGGGCGGGCTCTACAGCATCCTCTGGAAATATGCCGGGGAGCGGGATCTGATTCGTCTGGCCGGGACCATTGCTGTGCCGACGGTCATTGTCTATCTTGTGAATAAGACGCTGATCCATGGTGTGCTTTTCAACTCGGCCAATGCCATGGCGGCGGTGTTCATTCTGCTGCTGATGGGCGGCAGCCGTTTGGCCTGGCGGCTCTTCCTCAACCACTCCCTTGGGGAACGGCTGAGAGGGAATACCAGCAAGGACCCCAACCGCCCGGTGATGATCGTAGGTGCGGGCGAGGCCGGCGGCTGGGCCATCAATGTCTGCAAGACCAATACGCTCTACGGCCACCCGGTGGTGGCTGTGGACGATGACCCCAATAAGCTGAACCAGACCATCCACGGTGTGCCGATCAAGGGAACGCTGGAACAGATCCCGGACCTGTGCGCAAAATACAGCATCCACACCATCATCATTGCGATCCCTACTCTGAAGGGCAGTCGCCTGAACCATGTCATTGATCTCTGTGTTTCCACCCACTGTGCCGTTCAGATTTTGAGCGACCCGCAGCTGGTGGGGGCCGGTGCACCTCAGCAGGGGGCCTTCCGGGAACTGAACACCGCTGACTTCCTTTCCCGGGAGGAGGTCACGCTGGACACCGCCAAAATTTCCGGTTACCTCACGGGCAAAACGGTGCTGGTCACCGGCGGCGGCGGAAGCATCGGCAGCGAACTCTGCCGTCAGGTCATGAGGTTCCATCCCGGCAAGCTGCTGATCTTTGATATCTACGAGAACTGCGCCTATGAGCTGCAGATGGAGCTTCAGCAGAAATACGGCCGGGAGGTGCCGGTCACGGTGCTCATCGGCTCCATCCGGGACAAAAAGCGGCTGGATGAGGTGTTTGAGACGTATCATCCCACGGTGGTGTTCCATGCCGCTGCCCATAAACACGTCCCCCTGATGGAAGTGAGCCCGGCAGAGGCGGTCAAGAACAATGTCCTTGGCACCAAGAACCTTCTGACCAGTGCCAGTGAGCACGGCGTGGAGCGGCTGGTGCAGCTGTCTACTGACAAGGCAGTCAACCCCACCAGCGTCATGGGCTGCACCAAGCGGCTTTGTGAAATGCTGATCCAGACCTTTGCGGGCAACACCGAGATGAAGTGTGTGGCCGTCCGCTTCGGCAATGTGCTGGGCAGCCATGGCAGTGTGATCCCGCTGTTTGAATCCCAGATCAAAAAGGGCGGGCCGGTCACATTGACCGACCCCAACATCGAGCGGTATTTTATGACCATTCCCGAGGCGGCGCAGCTGGTGCTGCAGGCCGGTGCTCTGGCAGAGAGCGGCAGCATCTATGTGCTGGATATGGGCGAGCCGGTCAAGATCATGGACCTTGCCGAGCAGCTCATCCGCTTCTACGGCTATGAGCCGGGAGTGAACATGGAGATCAAGATCGTGGGCCTGCGTCCCGGCGAGAAGCTCTACGAAGAGCTGATGATGGACGAGGAGCAGGACAAGATGCGCCGCACCGAGCACAACAAGATCTTTGTTGCTCCGCCGAGAAATATCGATCTGGCGGTATTTTACGAACAGCTGCAGGATTTGTTTGCCGCTGCTGCCCACAACGACGAGGGCGTGGTGGATCAGCTGGAAAAGATGATCCCCACCTTTACACCCACCCGGGAAAACCTCAAGCTATGACCATGCTGACCCACCGGAAATGCCGGTGTGACTATAAAACGAGAGGGATGTATTTATGGAAAAGAAACCGTTTTTGACCGAGGCGCAGGCTCAGGAGATCATTCAGGACGTGCCCACCCCCTTCCACATTTACGATGAGAAGGGCATCCGTGAAAATGCACGCCGCATCAACAAGGCCTTCAGCTGGAACAAGGGCTTCAAGGAGTATTTTGCCGTCAAGGCTCTGCCCAACCCCATCATTCTGAAGATCTTGCAGGAGGAGGGCTGCGGTGTGGACTGCTCGTCTCTCACCGAGCTGATGCTCAGTGAAGCCTGTGGCTTCTCCGGCAGCGACATCATGTTCTCCTCCAATCAGACCCCTGTAGAGGACATGAAGAAGGCTTATGAGTTGGGTGCCTACATCAACCTTGACGATGCCACGATGGTGGAGTTCCTTGAGCGGGTGGCCGGTGTGCCCGAGAATATCTTCTGCCGTTACAACCCGGGCGGAACCTTCCAGCTGGGCGAGAGCGAAGAAGGCTTTCAGGTCATGGACAAGCCCGGCGATGCCAAGTACGGCATGACGGAGGAACAGATGATCGACAGTTACAAGAAGCTGGCTGCCAAGGGTGCCAAGAACTTCGGCATCCACGCCTTCCTGGCTTCCAACACCATCTCCGACGCCTACTATCCGGAGCTGGCCGGCATCCTGTTCCAGCTGGCCGTCCGGGTCCAGAAGGCTACCGGCGTTCACATCGGCTATATCAATCTCTCCGGTGGTGTGGGCATCCCCTACCGTCCCGACCAGACCGAGAACGACATCATGGCTATCGGCGAGGGCGTCCGGCAGAAGTTTGAAGAGATTCTGGTCCCCGCTGGCATGGGGGATGTGGCCATCTTCACGGAGATGGGCCGCTTTACCACCGGCCCTTATGGTGCTCTGGTGGCAACTGCCATCCACGAAAAGCACATCTACAAGGAGTACATCGGTCTGGATGCCTGCGCAGCCAACCTGATGCGCCCTGCCATGTATGGTGCATACCATCACATCACGGTGCTGGGCAAGGAGAACGCTCCCTGTGACCACAAGTACGATGTGGTGGGCGGTTTGTGCGAGAACAACGACAAGTTTGCCATTGACCGGATGCTGCCCAAGATCGATATCGGCGACCTGATCTATATCCACGATACCGGTGCACACGGTTCTGCCATGGGCTACAACTACAACGGTAAGCTGCGCAGTGCCGAAGTGCTGCTGTGCGAGGATGGCTCTCACCGCCTGATCCGCCGTGCCGAGACGCCCCGGGATTACTTTGCAACGCTGGATTACCTGCCCGAGGTCAAGTCTCTGTTCGAGGAGTAAGCTCTGATCATCTGATAAAAACGAGGTGTCTCCATGTTTTTTGGCTTTCAGCTTACCTGTGGTCTGATGCTGGTCTTTTACGGATATTCTGTCCTGCGCAATCCCCGCATCTGGGGCGATCAGGGTCGCAGAGCGGTCAAGGAGGAAAATTTCCCGGAGTACTGCCGCCAGAACGGCCTGTTTTTCCTGAAAGCAGGCTTTGTGATGGCTCTGGTGGGCGCATTGGATGCGCTGTTTACACTGGATGCACTACTGTATCTGCTGCTGTATCTCTTTGGATTGGCGTTCGCTTTTTATCCTCTCGTGAGCTGGTGCCGCAAAAATGAAGGCTTCTCCTGGCCCTGGCCCCACGTTGAAAGTGAGAAAAAGCGGATCAAGAAGCTCCGGGAAGAACAGGATAAGTCCTCTCAGTCAAAGCCATAAGGCTTTGACTGCTCCCCAGGAGAGAGCCTTTGGCAGGCCGGTTCATAAATGCTGACGGATTAAAGTTTCTCAATAATATAAAATGCCGGGCCCTGTTGTCCAGATCGACGGTTTCATGCCGTGAATCCAGACCGCAGGGCCCGGTTGTTTTATAAAATATTGTGCCTGACTCGTTTTAAGCAGACTGCATCAATTTGCCAAGGGCTCCCCCTCCGGGGGAGCTGGCCGCAAAGCGGCCTGAGAGGGTTACTCCACGCTGATCATATAATAGTAGACCGGCTGACCGCCTCGGATGTGGCTGACCTCAACATGGTTGGGGCACTTTGCCTTGACGATCTCGGTGACTTTCTCGGCATCCTCGTCGCTGACGTCGCAGCCGGAGATGATGGTCACAAAGCTGGAATCCTTCTTGCACATACTACGAGCCAGACGATAGGTGGCCTTGGTGATGTCATTGGAGGTGGAAACGATTTTGCCGTTCTCCAGAGCCATGATCTCGCCCTTGCGGATCCGCTTGCCGTCGTACTCGCTGTCACGGGCGGCGTAGGTGATGAGACCGGTGGAGACTTTATCGGCGGCGGCCATCATGTTGATGGTGTTGGTCTCAACGTTGGCAGAAGGATCAAAGTTGAGCAGAGCGGTGATGCCCATGGGCACGGTGCGGGTGGGCAGGACCACGACCTGACGGTCAGCCAGCTTCTGGGCCTGCTCGGCAGCCATGATGATGTTTTTGTTGTTGGGCAGCACGAACACGGTCTTGGCGGGCACGCTCTGGATGGCGGCGAGGATATCCTCAGTAGCGGGGTTCATGGTCTGACCGCCGGACACCACGGCATCTGCAGCAAGGTCGGTAAAGACAGCCTTCAGGCCCTCACCGGCGGCAACAGCAACAAAGCCATAGTCACGGCTGGGGTCTACAGCGGCATAAATGAACTCGCTGCTCTGGGAGGGAGCTTTCTCGGCAGAAGCCTGCTTCTCGAGGCTCTTGCCCTGCTTCTGGCGGGCCAGGAACTGCTCGTGCATATTCTCGATCTTGAAGTTGGTCAGGTAGCCGTACTTGATGGCTTCGCTCAGGATCTTGCCGGGGTCCGCAGTGTGAACGTGGAGATTGATCACATCATCGTCCTCGATGCAGACCACGCTGTCACCGTTGGATTCTGCGAAGGCACGCATCTTTGCGGCGGAAGCACCCTCGTTCTTGTTGATGAGGAACTGAGTGCAGTAGCCGTTCTTGATGTCCTCGACCTTCATCAGGTCATCGGTGAAAACACCCTTGCCGGCGTTCTCGGTGGAAAGCTTTGCCTTATTGGGCGCAGCCTCGCCGCCAGCCACGATGGCCTCGCCGTGGAAGACCTTGCCCATGCCCTCAAAGATGATCATGATGCCCTGGCCGCCGGCGTCCACAACGCCAGCCTTCTTCAGAACGGGCAGCAGGTTGGGGGTGTTGTCCAGTGCTTTCTGACCGGCAGCCAGCACGATGTCCCACAGCTCAGCTTCGTTGTCAGTGTCGGCAGCAACAGCTTCCTCACTGGCGATGCGGGCAACAGTCAGGATGGTGCCCTCCGTGGGCTTCATGACTGCCTTGTAGGCACCCTCAACGCCCTTCTTCAGAGCTTCTACCAGATCGGCGGTGCCGGCTTCCTTCTTGCCTTCCAGAGCCTTGGAAAAGCCGCGGAACAGCAGGCTGGTGATGACGCCGGAGTTGCCCCGGGCACCCCGCAGCATGGCAGAGGCAGCGGTCTTGGCGGCCTCGCCCACGGTGCAGCTGTCGTCCAGAGCTTCCAGCTCACGGACGGCGGCACCCACGGTCATGCCCATGTTGGTGCCCGTGTCGCCATCAGGGACAGGGAAAACATTCAGCTCGTCCACACGGGACCGCTGGTTGTTGATGTTGTTTGCGCCGGAAATGATGGCGTCACGCAGAATTTTGCCAGAAATCATTCTATTTTACTCCTTAAATCTTTTCCCGGAACACCGGGGGTAGAGGGTGGCAGTCAGGCTCAGGCAATCACGTCATCCACTGACACGACGACCCGTGCGACCTTGAGGCCGGTGGCCTGCTCTACCTCATCCTTGATGCGGTGGGAGATGCTGCGGGCAGCAGTGGAAATGTTCAGGCCATAGCTGACAGCAATGTGCAGCTCGATCACGAGACGGCCCTCTTCCTGTGTAACACGGACACCCTTCTCAGAGTAATCGGTGCCACGCAGGACCATGCTCTTGACAGCGTCGGTCAGGTCACGGGGGGCCATAGCTGCCACACCGTAGCATTGTTTCGTCGCTTCGCCCACGAGGGTGGAAAAGTATTCAGCCGTAAAGCTGACGTCTCCCAGCGGAAAACGGGAAGTGATCATAGTCGCTTTGCTCCTTTGTCTTGATGTGTGAGCCCGCACCGGAGGTGCAGGCGGAACCCTGCCGGCCTATAAAAGGGCAGAACAGGGTATGATATACCATCCTTATTATACAACTTCTGACTCCATCTGTACAGTTCCAATTGCCGGATTTCCGCCGGAATTTCAAAATCTCTGAGAAGTGACTGTGAATAAATTATAAAAAAATCCAAAATCGACTTTATCTTGCTGTGGAAAAGTGCTAAAATTAAAGCAGAGAAAAGTCCGACTCACCCGGAAAAATCTAACCAATAGGGAGTTGTATTCATGAATATTCTGTTTTTCCTTTCCCCCAAGCAGGACCTGATGTATGTGTATGATGATTTCACCCTGCGCCAGACGCTGGAAAAGTGGGAGAACAACCGTTATGCCTCCATTCCGGTGCTGAACCGCAGCGGCGAATATGTGGGCACCCTGACCGAAGGGGACATTCTGTGGGGGCTCAAAAAGTTCCACGGCCTTGATCTGGAGGGGGCGGAGGATGTGCCCATCTCGGCGTTCCCCCACAAGCGGGATTACAAGGCAGTCACCGTGACCACCAGCATGGACCAGCTGATCGAAGCGGCCATGAACCAGAACTTTGTGCCGGTGGTGGATGACCGGGGAATGTTCATCGGCATCGTCCGGCGGCAGGCAATCATCCGCTATTGCTACGACAAGGCGCGTGCAGACCAGAAAAACCAGCGTGAGGCAGTGACGGCCTGAGCCGGGCTTAAAAATGCAATGTAAAATCTCTGTAAAATCCTTTTAAAATTTAGCGTTAACAAACCGGTCAAAAATCGGCAAAAGCTAAAAATTGCGTCAAAAAAGCGTATTTTGAGTAAAATAATGCTTGTTTGAGCAGGGGGTTCGATGCTATAATAAAAAGGACGGCGTTTGGCAGTTGAGCCTTGCGCCGGGCGTATCGGCATATCTGAGTACAGACCGGTGCGGCTGGAAGGAAGAACTTTTTATTAGGAGTATCGATATGGATATCACACACATCACCTCTCTGTTGGGCGGTATTGCGCTGTTCCTGTACGGAATGTCCATTATGGGTGCCGGCCTTGAAAAGCTGGCGGGCGGTAAGATGCAGGGTGTTCTGCAGCGGCTTACTTCCTCTACCCTCAAGGGCGTTATCTTTGGTACCCTCATCACTGCGGTGATCCAATCTTCGGCTGGCACAGTTGTCATCTGTGTCGGTCTTGTCAACTCGGGCATCATGACCCTCGCACAGTCGGTGGGCGTTATCATGGGTGCAAACATTGGTACGACGGTTACCGGTCAGCTGATCCGCATGGCGGACATCTCCGGTGACAGTCTCTGGCTGACCTTGATGCAGCCCAAGACCTTTGCACCGGTGGTGGCGTTTATCGGCTGTATTTTATATGTGTTCATCCGCAACGCCAAGAAGAAAAACATTGGCCAGATCATGCTGGGCTTTGGCATCCTGTTCACCGGCATGAGCCTGATGGATACCGGTGTGGCACCTTTGAAAGAGAGTGCCGTGTTCCAGAATCTCTTCGTCTCGATGTCGAATCCCCTGCTGGGCGTTCTGGTGGGTCTGGTAGCTACAGTGGTCATCCAGTCCTCTTCTGCCTCGGTGGGTATCCTGCAGGCATTGTCCAGCACCGGTCTGGTCACCTTCGGGTCGGCCATCCCCATCATTCTGGGTGCGCATATCGGTACGGCATTCACTCCGCTGCTCACCATCGGCGGTTCGTCCAAGGATGGCAAGCGGGCGGCATTTGTCCACCTGTACTTTAATATTGTAGGCAGCATCGTGGTCATGGCACTGATCTATGCCGTCCAGTATACCATCGGCATCCCCATGTGGTACGATGTGATGAACAAGAGCTCCATTGCAAACATCCACACCCTGTCCAGCGTAGCAGCCATGGTACTGCTGCTGCCCTTCACTCAGCTACTGGTCAAGCTGTCCACCATGACGGTCCGTGACACCGCAGAAGAGGCGCAGGACCTGACCATGCCGGTGTTGGACGAGCGTCTGTACAAGAGCCCGGCGGTGGCCCTGCAGCAGGCCAAGAGTGCAGTTGTCAAGATGAGCCGCCGTGCGGCCCGCAATGTCAGCCTGGCTGACCCGCTGCTGGTCAAGATGGACCCGGAGGTGGTCAGTGCTATCAATGTCCGGGAGCATCTCATTGACCGGATGGAGGTCGAGATCACCAACTATCTGATCAAGCTGACCGATCAGGAGCTGGGCGACGATGAGAGCCATGCCGTGACCGAACTGCTGAACTTTGTTACCGAGTACGAGCGCATCGGCGACTATGCCGTGAACATCATGGAAAAAGCAGAGGAGCTGACGGAGAAGGAGGCTTCTTTCACCGACCATGCCAAGGGCGAACTGCGGATTCTGGATTCCGCATTGCAGCGCATCCTTTCCCTGACCAACGATGCCTTTGAGAACAACGACATCCGTGCCGCCGGTCAGGTAGAGCCGCTGGAAGAGGTCATCGATATTCTGGTGGAGCGTCTGCGTGACCAGCACATCAAGCGGCTCAAGGCGGGTGTCTGCTCCATTGATACCGGCGTAGTCTTCCTCGACGTGCTGAACAACGCCGAGCGTATCTCGGACCACTGCTCCAACATTGCAGCTCGGCTTGTCGGCATGGACGCCGGCGAGGATTACGACTCCCACACCCTCAAGAGCATGATGCATCATAATCCCACCAAGGATTATCTGCTCACCTATGAGGAGTGCCGCAAGGAGTATCTTGTCCCGCTGGAAGCTCTGGAAGCATAATCAAACGTAACAGCAAAGAAAACCTCCGGGCGGATATCCTGTCCGGAGGTTTTTGCTCTTTATCCGCCCAGATCCTCCAGCAGGATGTTCAGCTCCAATTCGCTAGGGACGACGATGCCCCGCTTGATGCGCACGGCATCATTCTCTGGAAGGAGATTGGTGTAGATGCCGGTGACAGTGAGAAGGTCGCCGGCGGTTCCATCCGCCGTACAGCGGTACACCGCCACCCGGCCGCCCATATCCTGCAGCAGGTAGCTTTGGGCCGAGAGCTCCGGTACGGCCTGAGCGGCAAGGCTGGGCTCCTGGGAAGAGGAAATGGCGGAGCTCTGCGGAGAGGAATCCTGCCCGGGAAACCGCAGTTTTGGCAGTGACATCCAGAATAAACTGAACACGATGGTAAAGCCGCACAGGCTGTAAAGCAGGCAAAGCCAGAATTTGCGCATGGGAACGGCTCCTTTCTTTTCCTGTAATATGACCCAAAAGATGCACCCGTAATCGCTGCTCTCACATTTTTCACCGTCGGATGCTGTACTTTCAAGGGGAAGATGTGCTATACTACTCTTATCAGGACCCTGAGGAGAAAATCAGCCCTTGCGCCCGGCGGGCGGGAGGACTATACTATAAGAGTATTTGCAGAATTCTGATAGGAGGCGATTCCTATTTCTAACGAAGGAAAACGCAGGCTCAGCACCGAGGGTGCCGTCCATGACGAACGGCGGAGCCTGAACACCAGCAAGAGCCGCCCGGAAAGCCGGTCTGCCGGGGGACAAGCTCCCGGCAGACGCAGGAGCAGTAAAAAGCAGAAAGAGCCCCGGGAGAAGTCCCGGCACCCGGTCCTGCGGTTTATTGGGCGGACTGTTGCAACGCTGCTCTGTCTGGGTATTATTGCAGGCAGTCTGCTGGCTGTGGTGGCTGTGCAGTATGTGGTCAGTGCCACTGCGAACGACGGCGATCTGCTGGATCTGGATAACATCGAGCTGAGCCAGTCCAGCCTTGTGGTGGCTACGGACCCTGACACTGGAGAACAGGTGGAGTATGCGACCCTCCGTTCATCCAACAGCCACCGTGTCTGGGCCGACCTGGAGCAGATCCCCACCAACCTACAGTATGCATTCATCTGCACCGAGGATAAGGATTTCTACAATGAGCCCGGCGTCAACTTCAAGCGCACCATCGGAGCCATGGTCAACGAGTACATCCTGCCCATCTACAGCTCCAAACAGGGGGCATCCACGCTGGAACAGCAGCTCATCAAAAACCTGACCGATGACGACAGTGCCAGCGGCATCGAAGGCGCACTGCGCAAGCTGCGGGAAATCTACCGTGCCCTTGTCCTCAGCCGCAGCTACTCCAAACAGACCATTCTGGAAGCGTATCTGAACACCATCAGCTTTACCGGCACCATTCAGGGCGTTCAGACTGCGGCCAACGAATATTTCAACAAGGATGTCAGCCAGCTCACTCTTTGGGAGTGCGCTACTATTGCATCCATTACCAAGAACCCCACCAACTACAACCCCTATACCAACCCTGAAAACCTGATCCACCGCCGCAATTTTCTCCTTTATAATATGTGGCAGCAGGGCGTCATCACGGAGGAGGATTACCGCAACGCTGCCGCCCAGCCCCTTGTGCTGGCGGAGGAGGACAGCGCAAAGCAGAACGCTTCTGCGGCAAGCTCCTACTTCACCGATGCCCTCTTCAATGAGGTGGTCAAGGACATCATGGCCAAGGAAGGAATCTCCGAGGCAGATGCCCAGAAGCAGCTGTATACCGGCGGCTACACCATTGAGGCCACCGTCAATCCCAAGATGCAGACGGCTATGGAAAACCTCATGCTCAACACCGATGACGCCTATTTCCCGGCGGGCTGGCATGAGGAAGAGGTGACCAGTATCGCTGACGATGACCAGCAGGTGTTCAATGCGGACGGCACCCCCAAGACCCGCACAGGCGACGACGGCACGGTGTATTATTACCGTAACGTCCGCACACAGGCTGCAATGGTCACGCTGGACTATGACGGCAATGTGCTGGCCATGGTGGGTGGTCTGGGCCAAAAGACCAAGAGTCTGTCCCTCAACCGTGCTTACAGCGTCACCCGGCAGACGGGCTCGACCATCAAGCCCATCGGTGCCTATGCGCTGGGTGTGGAGTACGGTCTGGTCAACTGGTCTACCATGCTTAATAACTCGCCCCTCTATCTCAAGCAGGATATGGTCATCCGGGATGAGGATTACTGCCGGAAGAATGGTCTGATGGGCCTGTCAGACACCCAGCTCAAGGCCTATCCCAATGCATGGCGCAGCTGGCCTAAGAATTACGGCGGAAACTACGGCGACAACACCGATGTTCCGCTCTGGAACGGTCTGGCCCGCTCCCTGAACACCATCGCCATCCGTGTGGGTGACCTTGTGGGGGCAAGCAATATTTTTAACTTTGTCTATAATACTCTTCAGCTCAATACGCTGGACCCCTCCAGCGATGTGGGCCTTGCCCAGATGGTCATGGGAAGCCAGACCCACGGCGTGACCCCCATGGCTTTGGCGGCGGCGTTCCAGATCTTCTATGATGGTGAGTATACCACCCCCCATCTGTACACTCGTGTGCTGGACCGGGATGGCAATATCTACCTCGAGAACAATGCCACCAGCTATCAGGCCCTGACCCCGCAGACGGCCTATGTCATGAACCGCCTGCTCAAGAACGTGCTTTACTCCAATGTGGGTACGGCCCGGGGCAACTATCCCAATTCCAACGGGATGGAGTCCTTCGGCAAGACCGGTACGGCCAGTGACGAAAAGGATCTGTGGTTCGTGGGCGGCACTCCCTATTACGTCACCGCAGTGTGGTGGGGCTATGATGCACCTTATGATATGACCCGCACTCTGACCAAGGAGCAGGCCAAGACCAAGACCTGTGTCCGGGCGTGGAAGGCTTATATGGAGCAGGTGCAGGCAGACCTGCCCTACAAGGCATTCCCCACCAGCGACGGCGTTGTGGAGCGGCGCTACTGCACCCAGAGCGGTCTGCTGGCAAGCGGCAGCTGCCCCAGCACTGCAGTGGGCTATTACCGTGCCGACGACCTGCCCGATGTCTGCAATTACGCACATGGTGCAGCCACCGTTGCCAGCACACCTTCGGATACGGCGATCCCGGACCCCGGTGTGAGCGGCGTGGATACGGACTAAAGTCTGTTGCTCCTTCAACTACAACTGTTCTTACCTGAAAAGCTCTCATCTCACCTTTGCAATTCCGGCGAGGGAGCAGGGAACTTCCGGGCGGAAAACTGGATAATCTGACAAAATAGCATCCGACCCCTTGCAATGCGTGGGACCGGATGCTATTATATTCTCTGCAAGAACACTTGTGTTTGTGAGGTGAACAAGTTGGAACGCCGCTTTTATCTGGTGGATGCGGAAGTGCTGCCGGAGGTTTTCCTCAAGGTGGTCAAAGCCAAAGAGCTCTTGGCCAGCGGGGAGGCCCGCAGCATCTCGGCAGCTACCCGCAGCGTGGAGCTGTCCCGCAGTGCCTTTTATAAATATAAGGACTGCATTTTTGATTCGGAAAACAGCCGGGAGGTCATCACCGTGATGGCAACTCTCCGGGACGAGACCGGCGCACTGCAAAGCCTGCTGGCGGGCATCAGTGCGGCGGGGGCAAGCATCGTGACCATCAACCAGTCTACTCCGGAAAACGGAGCCGCCTCGGTGGCGGTGACCATCCGCACCGATACTATGAAGATGACCCCGGAGGAGCTCACCGAAAAGCTCCTGCGGCAGCGTATGGTGGTGGGCGTGCATTGTGCGTACAATCATCTGTGACCGGCAGAGTGAACCGTTGGGATAAGGAATGAGGGAACATAGCATGGCAAAGATCGCAATCTTAGGTTTTGGTACGGTGGGCAGCGGCGTGTATGAGGTGCTGCGCCGCAACGCAGCGGGCGTGTCCCGCCGGGCGGGTGAGCCGGTGGAGGTCAAGTACATCCTTGACCCCAAAGACTTCTCGAACCATCCGGAAGCCCACCTTTTCGTCAAGAACTTCGATACCATCCTCGAGGATCCCGAGATCAAGGTGGTTGTCGAGACCATCGGCGGCACTCGGTTCGCCTATCCGTATGTAAAAGCCTGTCTGGAAAGCGGCCGCAGCGTTTGTACATCCAACAAAGAGATGGTGGCGACCTACGGTGCCGAGCTGCTGGGCCTTGCCAAGGCGCATGGCTGCGCCTTCCTGTTTGAGGCTTCGGTGGGCGGCGGCACCCCCATCATCACCCCGATGCATCAGTGCCTCGCCGCAAATGTCATCACCGAAGTGGAGGGCATCGTCAACGGCACCACCAATTTCATGCTCACCAAGATGGTGCGGGAGAATCTGGGTTTTGACGAGGCGTTGAAGATTGCACAGGAGCTGGGCTATGCCGAGACCAAAGACCCCAGCGACGATGTGGACGGCCGGGATGCCTGCCGGAAGATCGCCATCCTGTCCTCGCTGGTCTGCGGCCATCAGATCTACCCCCAGAACATCCCCACCCGGGGCATCCGGGACATCACCGTGGCCGACGTGGAGAATGCCGAGAAGCTCAACTGCGTCATCAAGCTCATTGCATGGATGAAGCGGGGAAACAACGGTAGCGTGGCCGCCGGTGTGGAACCCTGCCTTGTGCCCAAGGCAAATCAGCTGGCCGGTGTGGACGACGTGTTCAACGCTGTGCTGGTCAAGGGCGATATGCTGGGAGATGTGGTGTTCTACGGCAAGGGCGCAGGCAAGCTTCCTACCGCAAGTGCCGTGGTGGCGGATGTGGTGGATGCCCTCAAGAATGGCTCCAAAGTCCACGACAGCCTGTTCTGGCAGCCCGCTGAGCCGGTGGAGGGGATGCTCACCGACCCCACACCCGCCGCATATTATGTGCGTGTGGCAGGCATTGCTCCCGCTGTGGTGGAAGCGATCTACGGCTATGGCAAAGTGGTCAGTGAACGGTACGACGGCTGCGCCTATTTTGTGGAGCGGGCCGACGACAGGGCTCTGGCTGAAGCAGCCCGGAAGGTGGAAGCTGTGGGCGGCACCGTCAAACTGGTGCTCAAGCGGCTCCCTGAGGAAGGCTGAGGGAGGAACAGAGGATGAAGATCAAAGTCTCGGTCCCGGCTACCAGTGCAAACGTGGGTTCCGGCTTCGATGCGCTGGGCCTTGCGGTGACCCTTTACAATACCGTTACCTTTGAGGACAGCGATAAGCTGGATATCTCGGCGGCGGACGGAACCCGCATCCCCCGGAACGAATCCAATCTGGTTTATCGCTCGGCCAAGGGGCTGTTTGACAAGGTAGGGAAAAAGATCCCGCCCCTTAAGATCACCCAGACCAATCCCATCCCCATGGCCCGGGGTCTGGGTTCTAGCTCTGCCTGCATCATTGCAGGCCTGCTGGGAGCCAACCGGATGCTGGGAGATGTGCTGGATACGCAGGAGCTGCTGACACTGGCGACCTCTATTGAGGGCCACCCGGACAATGTGGCTCCGGCTCTGCTGGGAGGCCTGACTTCCAGTGTCTTTGAAAATGGTGTGGTATACTCGGTCAAACGGGATGTTGACCAGAGCCTCTGCTTTGCCGCCATTGTTCCCGACTATAAGCTGCTGACGGAGGCGGCCCGTGCAGCTCTGCCCAAGGAGATCCCTCACAAGGATGCGGTCTATAACCTGTCTCGTGCGGCTCTGGTGCCCGCAGCCTTCTGCGAGGGTCGGCATGACCTGCTTGCCATCGCCACCGAGGATAAGCTCCATCAGCCCTACCGGATGCCCCTGATGCCCGGCTCCAAGGAAGTCTTTGCACTGGCAAAGCAGTGCGGAGCCAAGGCCGTTTATGTCTCGGGCGCAGGCAGCACCGTTATGGCAGTGGCGGAACGGAGCGATGCAGACCGGTTCTATGCCGGGCTGGAAAATGGCCTCGAGACCCTTGAAGGTCTTGATGGATGTGAAGCATTTACGCTGCTGCGTCTGGATGCAGACAACACCGGCGCAACCGTGGAATGATACAAATGCGTGACCCCTCCGCTTTTCTGCGAGGGGATGAAAGAGGAGAGTGACAAGATATGGCGTTGATCGTACAGAAGTTCGGCGGTTCTTCGGTGAAGGACCGGGACCGTATCTTCAACGTGGCCCGCATCGTGGCAAATACCCACAATGCAGGAAATGACGTAGTGGTGGTGGTTTCGGCTCAGGGCGATACCACCGACGACCTGATCACCAAGGCGGGGGAGATCACCCACAACCCTTCGGCCCGTGAGATGGATATGCTGCTGGCTACCGGCGAGCAGATCAGCATCTCCCTGCTGGCAATGGCTCTGAACGAGATCGGCTGCCATGCTACCAGCCTGACCGGCTGGCAGGCTGGCTTCCGGACTGACCGTGCCTACACCAAGGCCCGCATCCTGAAGCTGAACACCGAGCGGATCACCTCGGAGCTGGAGCGCAACCGTGTGGTGGTCGTGGCGGGCTTTCAGGGCCTGAACAAGCTGGATGATATCACCACTCTGGGCCGGGGCGGCTCCGATACCAGTGCGGTTGCCATTGCCGCAGCTCTGCACGCTGACCGGTGCCAGATCTTCACCGATGTGGAGGGCGTATATACCGCAGATCCCCGCAAGGTGCGCAACACCCGCAAGCTGAAAGAAATCAGCTTTGATGAGATGCTGGAACTGGCATCCCTCGGCGCACAGGTGCTCAACAACCGCAGCGTGGAGCTGGCAAAGAAGTATAACGTGGAGCTGGAAGTGCTTTCCAGCCTGAATCCGGTCCCCGGTACCATCGTCAAGGAGGTTGCAAACGACATGGAAGGTATGCTGATCAAGGGCGTCGCAAAGGACACCGATGTTGCTGTTATCACGATTCTGAACGTTCCCGATGAACCGGGCATGAGCTTTAAGATCTTCGGCCTGCTGGCCCAGAAGAACATCAACGTGGATATCATCCTGCAGTCCACCGGTCGTGACGGCAAGAAGGATATCTCCTTCACCTGCGCCGAGGGCGAGGCCGACACCGCAATGCGTGTGCTCAAGGAGAGCGCACACTTCAAGGATGTTACCTGTGATGAGAGCTGCGCCAAGGTCTCCATCGTGGGTGCTGGTATGCAGAGCCACAGCGGTGTTGCTTCCAAGATGTTCGAAGCACTGTCCAATAACAATATCAACATCAAAATGATCTCCACCAGTGAGATCAAGATCTCCTGCATCATCAACCGTGAGGACGCCGATAAGGCTGTCTCCGCTATCCACGATATGCTGTTTGAGTGATTTTTTGAGTGAAACGGAAAAGCTCCCGCAAGGGGGCTTTTTCTGTTTCATAAATAATTTACACCCTCCGGCGTTTACAGCCCCCGCAAAGGGGTGTATAATGAATACTGTGTCGCCCTGCACCACGGCGGGGCAAAGAGGATGACGAAAAGGGGTACTATCATGGACCAGAACCAGCAGCACGACTCGACCCGGCAGCCGCCCCGCCATGCGGCCAAAAAGCGTTTGACCAAAAAGCAGTGGCAGCGTCGCCGCCGTCTGCGGCTGGTGCGCAATTGGGCCGTGTTCCTTTCGGCCTGCGGTGCCATCATGTTCATGATGACCAGCGGCATCCTCTGGCTGCTGCCCAAAGCTCACGCCCTTGTGGCCGGACCCAAAGCTTTTACCCCGGCCGTTTATGAGGGGGAAAACTATGCCGTGGACCTGAACGATAAGCGGCTGGTTCTGGTCAACGCAAACCTTCCGCTGGAAGCAGAGCCCGCCCCCGAGCTTGCCGCAGCCGACGATGCCACCGGCCAGCAGCTGGAGGCTGAAGCTGCCGAGGCTTACCGCCAGATGGCAGAAGCTGCAAAAGCGGATAGCGTTACCCTGACCCTCGTCACCGGCTGGCAGGATGAAGCCGCCCGGGAAGCGGCTTTTGATGCCGCAAAACAGACTTTTGTGGAGCAGGGCTGTGATGAGACCGAGGCGGAAACCAAGGCTGCCATGGTTCAGCCCCGGGCCAACGCCAATGAAGCTGCCACCGGTTATGCCGCCGACATCCTGAGCGTGGAAAACGGCAAGACTGCCGCCAGGGACGCCTCTTTTGCCAAGACCCGGGCCTATGAATGGCTTTCGGCCTATGCTGCTGAGTACGGGTTCATCCTTCGCTGGCCGGAGGACCGGCAGGCCGCTACCGGCATGGTTTATGAGCCTTGGCACTGGCGGTATGTCGGTACCGAAAATGCCCTTGCAATCCGGGACAGCGGCCTTTCGCTGGAAGAATTTCTGGCCTCAGCCCGGCTGTCCTGAAACGATAAAATTGAGGAAGTAACTGCCATTGAAACGAACTGAGATCGCACCGGGAGTCCATCTTTCCTGGGATCCGGCGCAAAAATTCAATCGCTGCCGCATCAGCATCCACTTTTCATTCCCGGCCCAGCGACAGACAGCAACCGCTCATGCGCTGCTCCCCTTGGTAATGGAGCGGGGCTATGCCGACTGCCCGGATATGACCCAGCTGACCAAGAAGCTGGCCCGGCTGTACGGCGCAGACCTGACTGTGGATGCCCGGCCCTTTGGCCCAAACCATAATCTCTGCGTCAGTGTTACCGGCATCAAAGAACCCTTTGCACTGGAGGGGGAGAGCCTGACCGACGAGTATACCGCCCTTGCGCTGGGTGCGGCGTTCCGGCCTTATCTGGTGGATGGGGTGTTCGACCCCGAGGCCGTGGCCATTGAAAAGCAGATGCTCAAAAAGGCCCTTGAGGACGAAGTGAACGAAAAGCGGCTCTACTGTCAGCGGCAGGCGAACCGGGAGTTCTTTGGGAACAGCCCCGCCGCCGTCCGGCAGGAAGGCTATCTGGAAGAGGTGGACGGCCTGACCCCTGCGGCTCTCACTGCGGCTTACCGGGAGATGCTGCGCACCGCCCACATTGAGCTGCTGGTGCTGGGCTGCACGGAGGAAAAGACCGCTTCTATCCGGGATGCCCTGCTGGCGCAGCTGGCAACGCTGGATCGGGCCCCGGTGCCGCTGCTGCCCAGCCTTGCTATGCCCCGGCAGGCCCCGGTGGACAAGACCGAATATTTTGATACCACACAGGCCAAGCTCTGTATGCTGTTCACCCTCGGGGAGCCCATGCGCCCGGAGCAGATGGCGGCAGTGCGGCTTGCCATGGCTCTTTACGGCGGCAGTGTGACCAGCCGCCTGTTCCTGAATGTGCGGGAGCGGGATCATCTGTGCTACTATTGTTCCTCTTCCTTCCAGAGCTTTACCGGCAGTATGGCCGTCAACAGCGGGGTAGAGCACGCCGATGCAGCCCGGGCAAAAGCTGCCATTCTCAAGGAATTGGATGACCTGCGCACCGGCCCCATTACCGACGAGGAATTGGAGGACTGCCGCCGTTCGCTGCTCAGCGGGATGGCGGGCATCGAGGACAGCTTGGGCGGTATTGAGACCTGGTATTACATGGAAGAACTGCGGGGCGGCCCCATCCAGACCCCCGACGATGCCCGACGGGCCCTTTGCGCTGTCACGAAAGAGGACGTGCGGGCCATTCTGCGGCAGCTCACTCTTTCGGTGAGCTATCTGCTGACCAAGGAGGAAGAAGATGTCGGAAGATAAGACACTGCTGGAACAGACGGCCGCCGACGAGTGGCGGGTGCTGCCCTCCGGCCTGACGGTCATCGTCCGGCCCATGCCCGGGTATTCGGGCACCCATGTCATCTACGCTACCCGCTTTGGCTCCATCGACCGGGATTTCCGGATGGGGGAGAAGGAAGTCCATCTCCCGGCGGGCGTAGCGCATTTTTTGGAACACAAGATGTTCGAGGACGAGGAGGGCGACGCTTTCGCCAAATTTGCCAAGACCGGAGCCAACGCCAATGCGTTCACCTCCTTTGACCGAACCTGCTACCTCTTCACGGCTACCCAGCAGCTGGACGAAAGTCTGGATGTGCTGCTGGGCATGGTGGGACATCCCTATTTTACCCGGGAGACCATCGCAAAGGAGCAGGGCATCATCGGGCAGGAGATCAAAATGTACGACGACAGCGCAGACTGGCGGCTCATCACCGGTCTGTGCGAGTGCCTGTACCACAGCCACCCCATCCGCAGCGACATTGCAGGCACCTGTGAGAGCATTGCCGAGATCACCCCGGAGATGCTTTATGACTGCTGCAAAGCATTCTACGCACCCAATAATATGGTGCTGGCGGCAGCGGGCAATACCACCATGGAACAGATCCTTGCGGCCTGTGAGCGGCACGGCCTGATGACCCCGCCTGCAGCCTCTGCCCAGCGGGTGGAGCGGCTCTGGGCGCAGGAACCCATGACCCTTGCGGCAAAAGAAAAGACCATCACCATGCCCATCGCCAAGCCCTGCTTTGGCTTGGGATTCAAGGAAAAGCCGCTGGCTTCCGGTGATCTGCGCAGCGAGATGCTGTATGATCTGATCCTCTGCTGCATCTGCGGCGGGATGTCGCCCCTTTACCGCCGTCTCTACGACGAGGGGGTGACCAATCCCGGTTTCGGTGGTGAAGTGCTGCGGGTGGATGGCTGCTGCTGCATCCTGTTCACCGGCGAGAGCGATGTGCCGGAAACAGTGCAGAAGCTTTTGCTGAATGAGATCGCCCGGGTGCGTGCCGAGGGTGTGGACCGGGAGATCTTCACCCTCTGCAAGAATGAAAAATACGGCCAACTCATCGAAAATCTGGAAAATGTGGAGGACTCGGCCAGCCAGATGGCAGACTTTGCCCTTTCGGGCCAGACCGTTGCTCAGCAGATCGCAACCCTTGCCGCCCTCACAGCAGAGGATGCGGATGCAGCCCTCCGGGATATTCTGGATCCGGAGCGGATGGCAGTGATGAACATCCTGCCCGACGGTACGGCGTCCGACGAGGAAGAGGAGGAAGAAGAATGACCAATCTTGTACAATTTCCGGGCCTTGGGCTCAGCTTTGAGCTGAACCGTGTGGCCTTTTCCATTGGCAATATCAACATTTACTGGTATGGCGTCTGCATCGCTGTGGGCCTCTGCCTTGCGCTGGTGTTTGCGTTCCGCAAGTGTCAGGAATTCGGGGTAGACCCAGACTCGATGGTGGACGTGATTTTGATCGGCGTGGTGCTGGGCATTGCCAGTGCCCGGGCCTACTATGTTGCAATGGCCCCCTTTGAGTATGAGAGCATCTGGGAAATGCTGGCCATCCGGGATGGCGGCCTTGCCATCTACGGTGGCATCATCGGCGGCTTTTTCTTCGGTGGTCTGGCCTGCAAATGGCGGGGCGTGCCGGTGCTGCCCATGTTCGATTTGACGGCTATGGGTTTTCTGATTGGTCAGGGGCTTGGCCGGTGGGGAAATTTCTTCAATCAGGAAGCTTTCGGCTGTAACACCACCCTGCCTTGGGGAATGTACAGCGAGGCTACCCGCAATTATCTCATGGGCAGCACCGTCACTGCAGGCAAAGGCGTGACCATTGACCCGAACCTTCCGGTGCATCCCACCTTTTTGTATGAGAGCATCTGGTGCCTTGTGGGCTTTTTCCTGCTGTGGCGGTACATCAAAAAGCGGAAATTCAACGGGGATATCACCCTGCGCTACCTGATCTGGTACGGTGCAGGCCGGTTCTGGATCGAAGCTCTCCGCACCGACAGCCTGATGCTGGTGCCTTCCATCGGTCTGCGGGTGTCGCAGCTACTGGCCGGCATCGCTGTGGTGGCGGGCATTGCAGGAGAGATCTACTTTACCCATAAGTTCAAGGACAAGCCCCTTATGACAAAGCTGGCCCTGACCGCTGAGAACCGGACGCTGCTGAAAAAGTCCGGCAAAACGCTGGCCGAAGTGGTGCCCGCAGAGGTGGACACCGAGCTGCTGGCTTCCATGTCCCGGGAAATGTTCCTTGCCAAAACGGCAGAGCTAAACCGGGAGGTAAAAAAATCTTTGGACGAAAGCGAAAAAAACTCTTGAAATCCCTTGGACTTTTTGCTATAATATTCTAGCCGCATGGTGTGGGCTCCGGAAACAGCCCGGTGAGGGCTTGCCTTTACGACCAGCGAGTACAACGAAAAGGAATGAACAAAATGTACGCAATCA
>ERZ808246.897-NODE-897-length-23188-cov-3.530627_pt1 | contig 23188 bp, 16 predicted proteins | sample MGYA00521083_ERZ808246 | MGnify/ENA primary metagenome ERZ808246 (study PRJEB31516, sample SAMN03275577) | gut metagenome | biome: mammalia-associated habitat; material: feces | host: Papio cynocephalus | place: Kenya | collected 2012-07-07 ... | reverse complement strand
CTTTTGAGAGCTCATCTGTCTATGCTCTTATAGGATTATGAGTGAACAGTAACGCCGACAGGAGGTTACGGCAGTAGCTCGCCGTGGACGGGACGTATGCTTCGCGGAATGTCACTGAAACTGCCTTTAGCGGATCGCTTCGCGGATCGTGCCACCACCGACGACGAGATCTCCGTCGTACAGCACGACGGCCTGGCCGATCGCGACCGCACGCTCGGGTGCATCGAAGGAAACCTTCACCCGGCCGGTGGATGCCCCGCGTTCATCACGGAGAACTTCGACCGTGGCCGGAACCTCCTTCGCCTTGTAGCGGGTCTTCACCGTGACACGGATCGGTTCCGTCGGTTCGTCAAACGGAATCCAGTTGAAGCTGTCCGCAATGAGGGCCGAGCTGTAGAGCGCTGGGCCCGTCGTCAGAATGACTTCATTCTTCTCCATGTCCTTTCCACAGACATACATCGGAGCGGGCAGTGCGAGCCCTAAGCCCTTCCGCTGCCCAATGGTATAGCGAATGATGCCCTTATGCTCGCCGAGTACATGTCCTTCCGTGTCGACGAACTTTCCCGGCGCGAAGGTTTTTCCGGTGTAGCGCTCGATAAAATCACCGTAATCTCCATTCACCACGAAGCAGATGTCCTGGGAATCGTGCTTTCGCGCATTCAGGAAGCCATGCTTCTCCGCAATCTCCCGAACCTCCTCCTTCGAACTGAAATTTCCAAGTGGGAACATGGTGTGGGCAAGCTGCTTCTGCGTCAGAAAATAGAGCACATAGCTCTGGTCCTTGGCAAGGTTCTTCGCCTTCTTCAGAAGCCAGCGTCCCGACTCCGGGTCCTGTTCAATACGGGCATAATGCCCGGTCACGATGACGTCGCAGCCCAGGGTTTCGGCACGGTGGTACAGCTTTTCATGCTTCATATAGCGGTTACAGTCAATGCAGGGATTCGGGGTGCCGCCCTCTTCATAGGTGCGAACGAAGCGTTCGATCACCTGATGGTCGAAGTCCTCGGTAAAATTAAATACATAGTAGGGCATCCCGAGGCTCGTGGCCACCTGGCGCGCATCCTCGGTATCCTCGAGGGTACAGCAGGTGTTCGCACGGCAGTAGCCGACATCTTCATTATTATACAGCTTCATCGTGACACCCATCGCGTCATAGCCTGCTTCGCACATCAGTGCGGCGGCCACCGAGCTGTCCACGCCACCACTCATCGCAATCAGGGCCTTTTGATTCTTCTTTTCTTCACTCATGGTATGTAAAACCTCATTCTCCTGCCTGCTCCGGGCGGATATTCTGCCGAATCCTGATGCCATTGACCTCGATATCATCGGCAATTGGGATCAGCAGATATTCACGTCCATCGATGACGCGGGTCTCTACCAGTCCTATGTTCTCCGACTTCACATCGAGCTTCATGGTGTTGGACTTTACCACCAGATTCTTCTGGCTCTGTATATTCTCTGCAAGAAGTGGAGAGTCATCATCGCCGATGGCCTCATCGTAGATACGGTCAAACTGATGGAGCTGCTCCTCATTCGCACCATTTCGTGCAAGCAGCTTCTTCATTTCGTTCTTATCGAGGGCGACCTGGTCGTCCGTTTCCTTATCCTTCTTGTTTTCCTCGATCATCTCCTGGAGGTCTTCATTGATATTTCGAATGGTGTCGAAGGTACAGTCTCCAGAGAGGGTTGTTTCAATGATCTTGCGAAAGACATTCTGCTGGTCCTTTTCCGTACGGCTGAGCTCCGTTCCCAGCACATCGAGCGCGATTTCCTCGTGGCGTTCCTCCGGGTGGCGGGTATAGTACAGTGCACTGTGAATGTCGGTGTTTCGGAAATTATACGCCGGGAAAAGGAAGGCGGTCTCTGGATTCTTCACACCCCAGTCATCGGTTCGATTCCGGAAGGTCTGCTCCGCCTTATCGTAGCAGAGCCCATCATGCAGAAGCTCGACCGGGCAGATGGAACAGAGAACGAAGCTGTATACATACTCACTGTCGAGCTCTGCGCCATCCTTCATCTTCATCGGGATGTCGTATACGCCATGGCTGAGCAGAATCAGATATTTTCCCGGGAAGCTGTAGGCGGCAATAACACGATCGAAGAACTGCTCGACGAGAGCGTCATCCTTCAGCTCCGACTGCTGCAGCTGGTACAGGAAGGCCTGATGGCCGCCCTCCACCTCCTCCGCGTATGGAAATTCTACATTATATAAATTGCGTCCAAATTTTCCAGACATCGAGCGTTTGAAAATCTCACAGTACTTCGTCTGCTCTTCATCGGCGAGCTGCAGGAACATGTCATGGAAGGTGGAGAGCTTCTCCTTTTCTTCATTGACATAGCAGGCCCGCATACGGTCAATGCGGCAGTTCTGCCGGTTAAAGCACTTGGTTTTGATTTCGCTGACTGATTTTTTATCCATGATTCTCCTTATGCCTTTTCTGAAAGCCGGGCAGGCAGTGTACCCCATCACTCAGTTCAAAGTACAGAACCCCTTTGCGAGTCCGTGGGTGCCCTAGCAGGCAGGCCTGTAGGGCACTCGCGGACTCGCAAAGGGAACCTGTTCTTTGAATTCGCAATTTAGGTGAATGGCATGCTCGGCTTTCTCGTTATGTATTGGCTATTCTATTTGCTGCATCTATACGTCGTGAAGGGAATTTTCATTTTCGTTCCCTCCTCATATATCTGGTGGCTCAGGTCGTTGCATCCTTCAGGATGCTGATTTCTTCCTCCGAGAGCGTTCGGAAGGTGCCTGGGGCGAGGGCCGGGTCAAGCGTGAGGGCGCCCATCGAGATGCGGCGGAGGTAGAGGATTTCTTTTCCTCCGGGGAGGGCCTTCACCATTTTTTTAATCTGATGGAAGGCATTCCCCGCGTGGCCATCATCCGGCGCACCTGATGGAACTTTCCCTCCTGGATGGTGATTTCGACTTCACTCACGAGGGTATCTTCCGTAATGTCTGCCGCTTCTTCGGCACCGAGAAAGGCGGAACCAGAGAGACGGGTACGGCGAAGGCGTTCCGTTGGATCCAGAATTCGTGTAACGGAAGCGGCTGCCGCTTGCGTCTCTGCGGGCAATGCAGTATCCACAGGCGTTTGCACTTTTCCCTCGGCGTCCGAAGCGTCCAGCGCGGTCATCGGCTGGCAAGCGCCTGCATTGGCCTCTTCGAGTCCTTCGGAAGTGAGCCGCGCCGGAAAGCCGAGCTTCTGTCGAACGTCTCCTGCCGTTTCACCGCTGGCGAGGATGCGGAGCGTCGCAGGCATGGCGGTGAGGTGCTCATCGTAGCGGATGCCGCGCGTAAAGGCGCGCTGATCCTCCTCCGTGATGGTTCCCGTCACGACCGCATAGTAGGTCTTATCGATATGATGCTTCGGAGCGAGGAGCTGATGCGCGAGCACACCGTCGTTCGTAATGATGAGAAGTCCCTCGGTGTCCTTGTCGAGGCGTCCCACCGGAAAAAGATCTGTCCGCACCGGTGCTGCATCGAAGCCGCTGTCTCCTCTCTCCACAGCAGGTGTCGGATCCGCTTGCGCATCCACCGTTTCCTCCTGACTTTGCGGCATACTGCGACGGGTCTTCGCACATGCCGTGTTCACACCGATGGCCGGGCTCTGGGACGGATGCTGCGCGGTTTCCCGTGAAGTACCCGTCCGAATCAGGTCCACAACCGTGGTCTGCCGACGGTCCTCACTTGCAGACAGCACCCCTGCCGGTTTATGAAGCATATAATACTGCATTTCTGCATAGCGAATCTCGGTGCCATCGAAGGTAACCTGATCCTCCGACGACACCTGCAGCCCCGGATCCTTCGCCACCGTGCCATTGACCGTCACCTGAGACTTTCGAATGGCCTTCTTCAGCTCACTTCGGGTGCCGACCCCCATATCCGCCAGAAATTTATCTAATCGCATCGCATGTTCACTTTCTTATGATTCTTATTTGACGCTTCTCATGCTCCATAGTGTAGCATAGAACCGCATTTTCAGACGTGTTGATTTTTTATACAAACTTTGTTCAGACTTCTTCATATTCATGACAGATATTATGTGGTAGAATGAACACACAAGTCAATTGGTTTAGAATTTCGGGTGTTTGATCGAATGGCAAGAGATCCGTATCAAAATGCATATGGGCGTCAAGGAGATCGTCGGTCCAGTGGACGGCGGTCTTCTTCGGCTACCCGCGTTTCTGAGCCACCGCGTGCACTTCGCACGCGTTCGGAGGCCAATGCCTACAGCAGGACCTCTTCTCGTTCTAGCGGGCGAACAAACGATGCCTATGGCTACGCCACCCATCGCTCTATGGAGGGCACCGACCGTCGTTCGTCCTCCAGTACAAACGCTCGCGCCTCTTCCTATCGCAGCTCCTACGGAGCAGCCCCTGCACGTGGCAGCTCTATGCAGCGTGGCGCACGCAGTGCGGCCTCCTATGGGGCGGCAGACACAAGCACACGGCATGGAAAAGCTTCGCAACGGAATCGCTCCATGTCCACCGCGCATGGACGGCAGCGCGTCCTGACGGAGGCCGAAAAGGAGTACTATCGGAAGAAGCGGGCCCAGGCACGTCGTCGAAAGGCAGCGCGAAAGCGGGCCTATCAGGCGCGGGCCTTTGTTTTGCTTTCCCTGTGTTTGATTCTTTTTCTTGGCTTCAGGGGGCTTTCTGCCGTCGCGAATTATATCGATAGCAGTCGGCAGAGCGCGCTTGACGCGATGCAGAACATCGGCTTCCAGCGGGATACGGACCGCATTGACGCAACTGAAACAACGGCCGCTTCCGCATCGGATGCCGCCGGCAGTATAGCGGTTGGCGGCACTGCCCTGGGCGATGGCGTCAGCACAAATGCTGCCAGTACAACGACCAGCGCCGCCATCACGGATCCAACCCATGTGCTTTCGAATGGTCGCTATCTCGACATCACGAAGCCGATGGTGGCACTCACCTGGGATGACGGCCCGAAATCCTCGGTCGGAAATCACCTCATGGATGTGCTGGAGGCAAACAATGGCCGCGGCACCTTCTTTATCGTGGGTGAGCGTATCGACCAGGACGCGGACGAAGTGAAGCGCATGGCGGCCGATGGACATGAGATCGCAAATCACAGCTGGGATCACGATGAGAAGCTGTCGAAAAAGGGCAGTGATTATATTCGAAATGAATTTGACAAAACGAACCAGAAGGTACAGGAGCTGACCGGCGTCACCCCGACACTCGCACGACTGCCGGGCGGTATCGTCTCGAATGATGTGAAGAGCACGCTGACAATGCCGATGATCTTCTGGTCTCTGGACACTCTCGACTGGAAAACGCGGAATGCACAGTCAACGATCAGTGCGATTCAAAGCAGCATCAAGGACGGAGACATTGTCCTGATGCACGAGCTCTATGACGCTACCTCGCAGGCCTGCGATACCGTGATTCCGTGGCTCAATCAGCAGGGCTATCAGATGGTGACGGTTTCCGAGCTCATCCAGTTCCGAAATGCCTCCGTTGCAGGTGGCAATGGAAAGCAGTACAGTAACTTCCCGCCGCAGCCGACGGAAGCCGCGGCGGAAACCACCACGGCTGCGGCCACGGATACAAGTGCTGCGGCAGCAACCGGAAACGCGGATGGAACCGGGATCGGTGCAGATGCTGCTGCGGATGCGGACGATGCGAGCAAAGCCGGAGCGGATGCGGCCGTGGAAGCTGGAAGCACGGAGGAGGCGGGAGCCGCCGGAGCAGGTGACACTGTGACGGAAGGCGCGGATGTGAACGGGGCCGGTGCTGCATTTCAGATTAAAAGCATTGCCGAAATGACCTAAATTGAAAAGGGCTGTCGCACGTAATGGTGCGGCAGCCTCTTTCTTTATGTTCCAGGCAACAAAAAAAGCGGCTGACGGGAGTCGAACCCGCCTATCTGGCTTGGGAAGCCAGCGTACTACCGATGTACTACAACCGCATAACATGTATATTTTACGGCGAATGCAAGGATTTTTCAATCACAAATTGCATTCGCCGTGGTTTTTATCTTCAGAAATCGTATATAATAATGCCTACAAAATGCAGGAGCGAAAGAGGATCTATGAGTAAAATCACATTTCAGAAACCAGGAAACTTTATCTACCCGGTGCCAGCGGTAATGGTGAGTCTTCGGGACGCGTCCGGGAAATCCAATATTATCACAATTGCCTGGACCGGCACGATCTGCTCGGATCCGCCGATGGCCTATATTTCCGTGCGTAAGAATCGCGCCAGCTATCCGATGCTGAAGGAAAGTGGGGAATTTGTCATCAATCTTCCGAGCGAGGAGCTGGTGCGGGCGCTCGATTACTGCGGGGTTCGAAGCCTTGATCAGGTCGACAAGTGGGCCGATATGAAGCTCCACGAGGGGAAGGCGAGCGTGGTCTCCGCTCCGACCATCGAGGAGGCCCCGGTGTCCATCGAATGCAGGGTCACCCAGGTGCTGCCGCTCGGCAGTCACGACATGTTTCTCGCCGAGGTGGTCGCCGTCGATGTGGACGAACGCTATATCGACGAAAGGGGTGCCTTCCACATGGATGAGGTCGGGCTCGTCGCCTACAGCCACGGTGATTACATGTCGCTCGGGAAGAAGCTCGGAAGCTTCGGCTATTCGGTTCGGAAGAAGCCGGGAAAGGCTTCCATCGGTCAGACAAAAGCTGCGAAGACGACCGCCGGTCGAAAATCCATGCCGAGCTCTGCACATCCAGCATCTATAAAAAAGAAGATGGCAACAGAAGCATCCGAAAGGGCAGTCCCTCTTTCCGCTGAAGCACTTCGCAAAAAGAAACCAAAGTCTTCCACCAAACGATTGTCGAAACATTCGTAAGTGGCTATAATGGTGCGGTGAAATAGACGATGCGGCGCAGAGGATGTCGCACACGATGCGGGTTCCGCAAAACAGCAGATGCATACGATATTGCAGTATCCGTATCACTGGTTCCGCCGCCGTTCATCGCAAATATAAGGGAGAAAAATTATGAAAAAAATGAAATTATGTACGCTTGCCATTCTGGCCGTTTCCACGCTGATGCTCACATCCTGTGGTTCGGGCAATGCAGAGGCCGTAACAACTGCCGCTGCCACCACGGAAGCCGCAGAATCCACCACCGCGGCGGAAGAAACCACCACGGCCGCAGAGGAAACGACGACAGCGGCTGAAGAAACCACCGCCGCTGCCGAGGAGTCCACGGCTGCCACCGAAGAATCGACGACTGAAAAGGAAAGCAGTGAGGCCGAGGCAAAGGACAGCACGAAGGATGCGTCCGCCACGTCCGAAAAAGCCGAGGAAAAATCAGAAGCCAAGGCCGTTGAAGCCGCTGCCACCACTGCTGCAGAAACGAAGGCCGCTGCCACCGGTGCAGCTCCTTCCGATATCTACTCGAAGGTCACGAGCTACCTGCCAAGCATGGTAAACTTCGATGCGAACTACATTTCAAACTACTACGGCATCGATGCCTCCCAGCTTGACGGCTATGTTTTCGCCGCCGCCGAGGATGTTACCCAGGCCGATACCGTCGTGATTCTGAAGGCGAAGGACGCGAGCCAGGTCAGCACCCTCTCGAGTCAGCTTGCTACCGTGAAGCAGCAAAAGGAGGCCGAGCTCCAGGACTACAATCCGACGGCCTACCAGGTGGCTGCCGCCGGCTATGTGAAGACCTCCGGAAATTACGTTTACCTCATCATGTCGAGCAATGCTTCCGCCATTGATCAGGTGATTTCCGCAAACGTCGGCTGATCTACGAAACCCTCGGGCTGTCACAGAGGCGCACAATGGCCGTGCTCGGCTTCACGCCTCTGGGATGGCCTTTTTTCATCCTGCAGATCCCCTTGATCTTTTGCATCGAGTCCCCCGCACACCTCACTCAGGAGTTCTTTTATGGTTTTCAGCAGCATCCCCTTCCTTTTTTATTTCCTGCCGCTCTGCCTGATTCTCTACTATCTGGTACCCTTCCGCTGGAAAAACTATGTCCTTCTCGCCTTTTCCCTGCTCTTCTATGCCTGGGGCGAGCCAGTCTATATCCTGCTCATGATTTTCGAGACCCTGTCCGACTACACGCTCGGCCGCTGCATGGCCCGTGCGGACCAGCGTCCCGCTCTTCGCCGACTCTGCCTGCTGCTGTCCATCTTCATTGACCTCGGCTGCCTCGGCTTTTTCAAGTACGCGGATTTCCTCGTGGAAACGGTCAATGCCCTCGCCGGTACATCCATCACGCCGCTTCACCTCGGACTCCCGATCGGCATCAGCTTCTTCACCTTCCAGACCATGAGCTACACGATTGATCTCTATAAGCGAGAGGTGAACGTGGAAAAGAACTACTTCTACTACCTCACCTACGTTTCGATGTTCCCACAGCTGATCGCCGGACCGATCGTCCGCTTCTCGACCGTAAATGAGGAGCTTCACGCACGCGCCATTACCTTCGACGGCTTCGTGCAGGGCGGTCTCCGCTTCCTGCAGGGCCTCTTCAAAAAGGTTCTCCTCGCAAACACCATCGGCTCCGTCTGGGAGCTCATCAAGGCAAGCGCCTTCACGCTGGGCCCGGCGACCACCACGGCGACGGCCAATGCAGGCGCCGCCTCTGCTGTCACCGCCCTCACCACCGTCCTCGGACCGGGCGCCGACATCTCGGTGCTCGGCGCCTGGCTCGGCGGGCTCTGCTTCACGCTGCAGCTCTACTTCGACTTCAGCGCCTACAGTGACATGGCGATCGGCATGGGCCGCATGCTCGGCTTCCATTACCTCGAGAACTTCAATTACCCGCTGAGCTCCGTCTCCGTCACGGATTTCTGGCGTCGCTGGCACATTTCACTCAGCACCTGGTTCCGTGACTATGTATATATCCCGCTCGGCGGCAACCGTCACGGAAAATTAAAGCAGCTCCGAAACATGTTCATCGTCTGGTTCCTGACCGGTCTCTGGCACGGTGCCGCCTGGAACTTCGTACTCTGGGGACTCTATTACGGTGTCCTCCTCGCCTTCGAAAAGGACGTCTGGGGGAAGGCCCTTCAGAGGCTTCCACGCCTCCTGCAGCACCTCTATGCCCTCCTGATCGTCGTGTTCGGTTTCATCATCTTCGTCTTCGACGATATGGCCGAGCTCCGAGAGTACATCCGAATTCTCTTCGGCATGGCCGGCGTGCCACTCGTAAACCGGACGCTGTTCTGGTATCTCCGAAACAATTTCGCGCTTCTTCTCATCGGCTGCCTCCTCGCCTTTCCGATCTATCCGTGGGGAAAGGCGAAGCTTCAGAAGCAGCTCGCGATCAGCATCAGCCATGCAGCGGAATCCGTCCAGCCATGCGATGATGCCACAGCGCTGGCATCGGACAGCGGTGCAGTGGAGATCTCCTCGCAGCGCCCGGCAGCCATCGCCCGCGCCCGTCGCATCGTGACGCTCAGCACCGTGCTCACGACCCTTGGCTACCTTGCCCTCTTCCTGCTTACCGTTGCCTACCTCGTGAACGACACCTATAACCCGTTCCTGTATTTCCGCTTTTAAAGGAGGCTGCCATGAAGAAATCAAATGAATCTCAGAAAGCTTCCACGTTCCTTCACCGTATGCCCCACACGTCATCTGGAAGCTCCGCTCCAGCGGCTGGACTCCTCCGCCTGCGGCGTATGGCCAATGTATTCACCGTCTCGGTCGTCACGGCGCTCATCCTCGGTCTCAGCCTCTGGTGCCTTCTGGCGCCGAAGCAGAGCTTCTCAGAGAACGAAAACCGTGCTCTCGCCGCCTGGCCGAGCTACAGCTTCACCTCCCTGAAGGACGGTACCTACATGACGGGCATCCAGAGCTATCTCTCGGACCACTTCCCCCTGCGCGATCAGTTCATGACCCTGAAGACGAAGTTTGAACGCCTGAGCGGGAAGGAAGAGATCAATGACATCTACCTCGCGAAGGATGGCTACCTCATCGAGGCCTACAAGGAGCCGACACAGAATCAGAAAATCATCACCCAGTTCCAGAAGCTCGCGGATGCCATCACAACGGACGCCCGGGAGCATGTACGGCTCATGCTCGTGCCAACGGCCATCAGTACGTATAATGAGAAGCTCCCGGACGGTGCGCCGGATAAGGGCGTGCTCCGTCAGGTCGACACCATGAATACGCTCTATGCCGCACTGCCATCGATGCAGAGGGTCGATGCCTGGAGCGCCCTGCAGGCGGCAGCCTCCGCAGGGGATGACGCACTTTACTACCATACGGATCACCACTGGACAACCCATGGGGCCTACATCGGCTATCAGGCCTACTGCGAAGCCGCCGGCATTGACCCTATCCCGGAGGAGGACTTTCATGAGACGGTGGTCACAGAGGATTTCCATGGCACGATTTACTCGAAGCTCCATGACAGCACCGTGCCGGGCGACCGCATCACGCTCTATGAAAATCCGGCGGATCAGCTGAGCGTAAGCTACCCGGATACCGGTGAAGTGACGGACACGCTGTACAATCGTGACTACCTCGCAAAGAAGGACAAGTACTCGATGTTTCTCAACAACCTGCATCCGCTCGTGGAGATCACGAATACCGCAGCTGACTCGGATCGACAGCTCGTGCTCATCAAGGACAGCTACGCCAACTCCATGGTGCCGTTCCTCGCCCACCATTATGCAAAGATCTACGTCCTTGATACGCGCTACTATCGCTTCGGACCATCATCCTTCATTCAGGAGCACCCGGAGGTCACGGATGTGCTCCTCCTCTACAATATGAATACGATCGATACGGATCTCGGCATTGGCGGTATTTTCTGACGGAATCCTTACGGTTCCAGACGATTCCAGATCGTGACTTGCGTTCACATTCGTTTCGGCCTATAGTGTATCTGTGCAGTTCTCTGTCGTCATGCGAAGACGCTGCACAGATTTTTTCTGCGATGAATCCGGCTTCATGTCGATCTGATCCGGCAAATTCGGATGCTGAAACTACATGAAGATGAATTCACCTCGACATTTATTGAGCGTACGTAAACATTTACGTTTTGAAGGGAGAATAAAATGAAAAAGAGTTTCAAGAGAAGTGCAGCCCTGCTGCTGACGGCCGCGATGGTCTCCTCCGCGAGCATCTGTGCACTGGCCGATGGCGTACCGGGCGTACCAGCCACCAGTGCTGCTCAGCAGACCACTGCTGCAGCCACCCAGACAGCCGCTGGCCTTCCACTGCAGGAGGATCAGCGTGTCCTTGATTTCTATAAGGATTCCGTCATCATTGGCGATTCCGTGGCGGATGGCTTCAACCGCTTCGCACAGGGCAATAAGACGAATCCACTGATGGGCGAGCTTCAGTTCCTGACAGCCTCCCGTTACAGCCTGCACAGTGCGCTCGTTCCAGTTGCACAGGACAGCACCATTGCGCATCCGCTCTATCAGGGAAAGTTCATGAACGTCTGGGATTCCATTCAGCTCATGGGCGCAAAGCATGTGTACCTCTTCTTCGGCTTCAATGACCTCGGCGACCGCACCGATACGATCGTGCAGCACTATACCGAGCTCATCCAGAAGATCAAGGCACAGAATCCAGACACCGACTTCACCATCATCAGCACCACCTATGTTTACCCTGGCTATGTTCAGAACTTTAAGGGTGTCAAGAGCTGGGCGGTCGACAGTAAGACGGTTCGGAAGCTGAACACAGAAATGAAGAAGAAGGCTGACGCGAACGGCTGGGGCTATATCAATGTTGCCGACCGTCTCGCCGATGCGAACGGTGACCTCGATCCGAAGTACTGCAGCGATCAGGCCTTCCATCAGAACGCCGATGCCTATGTGATCTGGGCACAGTGCTTCCGTGAGTATGCAGCCAGCAAAAACTTTGCACATTAAAGATATATCCCCGGGCGGCAGTGTAGGAGTTTGCCTGATGCAAACTCCGTAACGATATCTCGCAGATCTACGATCTGCGCCCGACGGGCTAACGTCGGGCAACCCTAGCCCGACGTTAGAGCAAGGCCGTTTTGCCACGAAGGTGGCAAAATCAAACGACGATGCCTGCGCCGAAGGCGCATCAGCATGGCATCGTCTCTTTGCACATATCCCCGCTATGCAATCGGAACCATAAAAAAACCGGCACCCCTTGGGTGCCGGTTTTTCTGGTTCTGGCTGAAGAACCAATGAAGAAAAATAAAATGAGAAAATGAGTTTTTGACACAGAACGGAATGGGACTCCAGAATCGCAGAGGATTCTGCTCGCTTCCTTCATTCTTTATCCCTTTACACCGCCCATGGTAACACCACCAACAATGTACTTTGAAAGAATCAGGTACACGATGATGACCGGGAAGATCGAGAACGCGATCATAACATACACCTGGCCCATATCGAACTTCAGGAAATCCGCGGAACGAAGCTGTGCAATCAGGATCGGCAGGGTCTTCTTCGTATCCGTATGGAGAATCAGGGCCGGCTGGAAGTAATTGTTCCAGCTCGTCACGAAGGTGAAGATCGCCTGTACCGCGATGGCCGGCTTCATGAGTGGCAGCACGATGGTATTGAAGATACGGAACTCGCCGGCACCATCGATTCGCGCAGCCTCAATGAGCGACATTGGAAGAACGGAATCCATATACTGCTTCATATAGAAGAAGGTCACCGGTGCGGCAATCGACGGAAGGATCAGCGGGATGAAGCTGTCCATCAGCTTCAGCTTGGTCATGAACTGAATGAAGCCAAGCGCCGTTACCTGCGTCGGGATCATCATGATCATCAGGATAAAGGTGAACATGAATTTCTTCAGCTTGAAGTTATACGCATGGATTGCATACGCCGTCATGGTCGAGAAGTAGGTGCAGAGCACCGCACTGCAGGCGGCCACGAAGAAGCTGTTCAGCATACCGCGCACTACTGGAAGCGTGCCATGAATCAGGTTGATCCAGTTTGTGATCAGGTAATGACTCGGGATCGGCGTAAAGCCGCGGGTCAGCTCGGAATGCGAGCGGGTTGCATTGATAAACAGAATGTAGAACCAGATCAGGCAGAGGATCGACAGGAGAATCAGGACTATATACGAAATCGCCCGTCTGACATGAATGTTCAGTCCATGACTTGTATTATGTTCATTCATCGCTTGCCTCCTTAGTTCACTTCTTTGCTGGCCGATGTCTTATAGACAATCAGACTCAGCACGCCTGTAATGATAAACAGGAGCACGGAAAGCGCACCGCCCATACCGAAGTTCTTGCTGTAAAGATGCTTGTTGAGCCACATGATCATGGTCATCGTATTTCGTGCCGGATCACCGGTTGCGTTCGTGAGGATCTGCGGCACATCGAACATCTGGATACCACCGATGAGGGAGGTAATCAGGACATACACGAGAATCGGACGAAGCAGCGGCAGGGTAATGCGGAAAAAGATCTGAGTTGACGTCGCGCCATCCACCTGTGCCGCTTCAAAAAGCGACTGGTCAATGCCCATCATGCCGGCCATCAGCAGGATGGTCGTATTGCCGAACCACATGATGTAGTTCATGGCGCCCACGAGACTGCGTGCTGCCACGGTGTTGCTCAGGAAGGTAAACGGCTTACTGATCACACCAAGCTGCATCAGAATCGAGTTGATCGGTCCGGAATCCGAGAAGAGGGTGAAGAACAGCATGGCAAAGGCACTCGCCATGATCAGGTTCGGAAGGTAAATCACCGTCTTAAAGAAGCGCTGGCCCTTCAGCCGAAGCGATGGATCCGTAAACCAGGCACCCAGCAGGAGCGAGGTAATGATCTGCGGTACGAAGCCAATGATCCACATGATCATCGTGTTGCCCGCATACTTCCAGAGATCGGCGCTCGCCAGGATCTTCATGTAATTTCCGAGCCCGATGAAGGTCGGTCCGATCTGCTTCAGTCCCGAACGATAATTCTCGAAGAAGCTGTTATAGATTGTCGTAACCAGTGGAACAAACTGGAATAAAAGATAAATCACCAGGAAGGGGATCAGGAAGTAATATCCCCATCGATTATACTGTACAACCTTACTTTGTTTTTTCTTCATGATGTTCAGCCTTTCCTTTTGCATGCCGCTCATGCATTCACAGCGCAGGGAGACCACGAAGCCTGATCCTTCCATGTCCGGCGGCTTTGCCCTCCGGCACCTGAAGTCTTCGCACCGTGTCTTAAAAGAAAGGTGCCCACCCGGCCTCTCTACCGGGCGGGCACCTCTTACCCTGTCAACGTTCTGCTTTTATGCCATGCTCTTCCGTTTTGCATGGATTCGGCTTTTCGCTAATGTTGATACCTTGATCAGTGAGAAAGCTCCGGATACTTCTCCTCAACTGCTGTGTAGAAGAGGTTCAGTGCATCGTCGTAGGAAGCATTGCCATCAAAGTAGTTCTTCATCGCGTTCTGGAATTCCTCGTTGCAGCCCTGATCGTAGTTCGTCATGTTGGAAAGATCGATCTTGTCTGCACCTGCACAGAAGAGCTCCAGTGGATTCTGTCCGCCGAGTACCTTGAATGCATAGGAATCATCCTTTGCAGCGGCTTCCATGGCTGGCTTATTGTTTACGAAATCACTATCCTTCTTAACGATGTCGGTCATGATCTCTTCATTGGTAGTGAGCTGCTTCATGATATCGCCAACGAGTGTAGGGTTATCGGTTCCCTTGGCTGCGCAGATCCATGTGCCGCCCCAGTAGAAGCCCTGAGGTCCTTCTACAGCGCCCCAGCCGCCCTGGTTTGCGATGGATCCTTCTGTATCGGCTGCCATGGAGAAGTTGATGAGCCATGCCGGTCCAAAGTAGCAGAATACCTTGCCATCCGGATAGAAGCCCTTGCTCCAGTCATCAGACCACAGATCATAAGTATGCGTCTCACCGGCATCAACGAGCTTCTTCGAATCGTCTACCCAGTTCTTAATGTTGTCGTCGATGGTAATCTTGCCATCCGTTACCCACGGAGTAGTGACATTGTTCGAATATACACGGTAGGAGTCATTGACCGATGAGGTGATGGAATAGCCGCCATCCTTCATCTTGGCAGCGGTCTCATTAAAGGCATCCCAGTCCTTTACAGCTTCCTGTACATCAGCCGGATCATCGGAGCCAAGCACATCCTTTGCAGCCTGACGGTTATAAATCAGTACACCCGGGCAGCCCTGCCATGATACACCACGGAGATTTCCATCGGCATCGGTGACAACGTCCTTCGTATACTGATACTGATTCTTAAGGTCATCCTCGGTCAGTCCGAGATCCTTGACCGGAACGGTTACCTCTACGTCCGAATCCACATACTTCTTTGCGTAATCGGCTTCTACGAGGAAGAGGTCGACCTTGCTGTCCGCATCGGCGTTCTCGTTGTCTGGAAGAACGCTATCAAGATTGTTCTGGTAGGCATTGTCATCGGATGGAGTAATGGTCCACTTTACAGTTACATCACCGATCTTACCGGTGGTACCATCGACCTCCTGATATCCAGGATAGTGATCCGTCAGTCTGGACTTGAACTCCTCGTTCCAGCACTGAATGTTCAGTACCTTGCCTTCATCGGAAGCCGCTTCTGTCGCAGCCTCGGTAGCGGCAGCGGTCGTCTCTGCTGCGGCTGCTGTTGTATCCGCCGGAGCAGCCGTCGTTGCTGCAGGCTGTGATGATGATCCACAAGCGGCAAGTGAAGCAGCGGTCATCGTCGCAACAGTTGTAACGCTCAGCCAACGTCTTACATTCTTTTTCATTATTGAGTCCTCCCTCAAAATAGAATCTTTTCTATGTAAAGTATCCTCCGATACTTCATGTACTGTTTTTGTGTCTCCGTCTGAAAAACTGCCTTCAGAAAGATGAGCCGTTCTTTTTTCAGAATGTCTTCTCACTTTTTCTGATTTCCTTCTACGCTTCCTTACGCAGGTCCTTTACACTATGTCCGAGAAGGAGCTTTCCCTTCACATTGATCTGTTCATCGATGCAGTTGTCTCGATCCTCGATTTCCTCCACCAGCTTCCGTGCGGACTGATGCCCGATTTCTGTGGAATTCTGGTAGTAGGTCGTCAGCTTCGGGCGAAGCACCTGAGAAAGATTGATGCCATCGTAGCCGGTCAGGCTGATGTCCTCAGGAACCCGAAGGCCCAGCTTTTCGAGCTCCGTATAAGCACCGAGTGCCGCATAATCATCTGGGCACATCAGAATCGTTGGCGGAGCTGGGAGCTCCATCAGTGCGCGAACCGCAGCAGCGGTTGTTTTCGTATCATGGAAGGCCGCAGCCTTCTCATACTGTGGATCCAGTTCTACACCGAATTCTTTTAATGCCCGGTAAAAACCATTCAGTCGTTTCCGTGTGACCATGGTCATCTCGCCATGGATCAGACCGATTCTGCGATGCCCCATCTCAAGTACGTATTTCGTCAGCTCATACTGCCCGTCGACATTGTCCGACATCACGCAGCTGTTACTGTTAAATGCATAATCGATCGTGACCGTCGGGATCTCGCTGTTGACGAGGTCAATCACCTGCTGTGAGGTGAAATCCACACTGGCGATCAGGACGCCATCACAGTTCCGGTACCGTGCATGCTCGAGAAAGCTTGCTTTCTTCCCCGCGATGCTGTCGGAAATAAAGGTTACATCGTAGCCAAGCTTTTCAAAGGTTTCCTTCGCGCTATTGAGAATCACGGCGAAGTAATCATGCGTCAGACCACTGTTCGTTTCATCTACAAAAAGTACACCGATGTTGTGGGAGCGGTTGGTCTTCAGCTGTCTGGCTGCAATATTTGGAAGATAATGCATTTCCTTCGCCATGGTCTGGATGCGTTCTGCTGTCTGTGGATTAATGTCTGTATATCCATTGAGGGCCTTGCTCACGGTCGCTGGTGAAACACCGAGTGCCTTTGAAATGTCCTTAATCGTTACCATGTTTCGAAATTATTTTCCTCCATATGCTGTTTCGAAATTTATGTTCCGAAATCCTTTTCGTATTTTCATTCTAATTCGTTTTCGTAATCTTGTAAATAACGATTGTTTCACAGATATTCATGTTCTGATTTGTATATTTTTCACAATTAAAGCATGACTTAGCGCAAAGTATTTACATTTTTTGCCATTAAAAATATAATAAAGCATAGCGAAATCGTGTTCGTTCATATATTATTTTACCTGGTGATGTTCATATAAAAGAGAAAAGCGGACTTGGATACGAAGCTTCTTTTCTCACATCTTTACCAAGGTCAGAATAAGCGTGCTTTTCTATATAAATGAAGGAGGTTTCTATGAAATTCGGTCATTTTGATGATGCGAAACGTGAATATGTCATCACGACGCCGAAAACACCACTCCCATGGATCAACTATCTCGGATCCCGGGATTTTTTCAGTCTGATTTCCAACACGGCCGGAGGCTATTCTTTCTATAAGGATGCCAAGCTCCTTCGCATCACCCGCTATCGTTACAACAACTGCCCACTCGATCAGGGCGGCCGCTACTACTATATTAAGGACGGGGACAGCATCTGGAATCCCGGCTGGCAGCCGACGCAGACGCCGCTGGACGCATATGAATGCCGTCATGGTCTCGGTTATACCGTCATCACAGGGAAGAAAAACCAGCTCGAGGCGAAGCTGGAAGCCTTCGTTCCAGTAAGTGACGCCTGTGAGGTCAATCGAATCACCCTGCGAAATGACAGCACTGCAGAAAAAAGCATTGACCTCTTCAGCTTCGTCGAATTCTGTCTCTGGAATGCCCAGGACGATCAGACGAACTTCCAGCGGAATTACTCCACCGGCGAGGTCGAGGTGGTCGGCAGCACGATCTATCATAAAACCGAGTACCGGGAGCGCCGAAATCATTATGCCGTTTTTTCCGTGAATAAGCCGATCGATGGCTTCGATACGAGCCGGGACGCCTTCATCGGTGTCTACAATGGCTTTCATAATCCAGAAGCGGTGCTCGCGGGAGAGAGTCGAAACTCCATTGCCCACGGATGGCAGCCGATTGGCTCCCACCATCTGAAGCTTACGCTCGCACCCGGTGCTTCTGAGAGCTTCATTTTCGTCCTGGGCTACTGCGAGAACCCGGTGGACGACAAGTGGGAAGCACCGAATGTCATCAATAAGAAGCCGGCGCATGCGCTGCTCTCGAAGTATCAGAGCGATGCAGCGGTCGATGCGGCTCTTTCTGAGCTGAAGGCGTACTGGGATGCCCTGCTCCGTAATTTCCAGGTTACAAGTGGGGACGAAAAGCTGAACCGCGTCGTCAATATCTGGAATCAGTACCAGTGCATGGTCACCTTTAACATGTCCCGCTCCGCCTCCTATTTCGAGAGCGGCATGGGCCGTGGGATGGGCTTCCGCGACAGCTGCCAGGATCTCCTGGGCTTCGTGCATCTCATTCCGACCCGTGCACGGGAGCGCATCCTGGACATCGCCAACACGCAGCTTCCGGATGGCTCCTGCTATCATCAGTATCAGCCGCTCACGAAGAAGGGCAATGCCGACATCGGTGGTGGCTTCAATGATGATCCGCTCTGGCTGATTGCCGGAACGCACGCCTATCTCGCGGAAACCGGTGACTTCTCGATTCTCGACGAGGCCTGTGCCTGGGATTCCGATTTCACGGATGCAAAGCCGCTCATGGAGCATCTCCGCCGAAGCTTCCGCTTTACGGTCACCCATAAGGGCCCGCACCAGCTGCCACTCATTGGACGCGCGGACTGGAACGACTGTCTGAATCTGAACTGCTTCTCCGAGGTTCCGGGGGAGAGCTTCCAGACCACCGGGCCATCCGAAGGACCGGTTGCGGAATCCGTCTTCATCGCGGGCATGTTTGTGAAGTATGGCAATGAATATGCGGATATCTGCCGCCACATCGGCCTTCTGGACGAGGCAGCCGACGTGGAAAAGGAGGTCGCCGCCATGGTCGAGGCCGTGGAGACTGCAGGCTGGGATGGTGCCTGGTTCCTGCGGGCCTTCGATGCCTACTCGAAGCCAATCGGTTCTCACCTCTGTGAGGAAGGCCAGATTTTCATCGAGCCACAGGGCATGTGCATCATGGCCGGCATCGGTGTGCAGGATGGTAAGGCAGAAACGGCCCTTCATTCCGTTGAAGAGCGACTGGAATGCAAGTATGGCATCGTCCTGAATCAGCCAGCCTATACCCGCTACCATGTCGAGCTCGGTGAAATCTCCTCCTACCCGCCTGGATACAAGGAGAATGGCGGTATCTTCTGCCACAATAATCCATGGATCGCCGCGGCGGAAACCATGGTCGGGCATGGAAACCGCGCCTTCGAGGTCTTCAAGAAGACCTGTCCGATCTACCTCGAGGACATCTCCGAGATCCATCGCACGGAGCCGTATGTCTACTGTCAGATGGTGGCCGGTCGTGACGCCGCCACCCCTGGTGAGGGCAAGAACAGCTGGCTGACCGGAACCGCGGCCTGGACCTTCACCTGCATGAGCCAGTACATTCTCGGCATCCAGCCAAGCCTCGATGGCCTGCGCATTGACCCTTGCATCCCGGATACCCTCGAGCTTTATGCGGTAGATCGTGTCTTCCGCGGCAAGCATTACCACATCACCGTGAACAATGCTGCACACGCACAGAAGGGCGTCACCCGCATGACCGTGGATGGCCAGCCGGTCGAGGGCAATGTCATCCCGCTGAACCTGGATGGCGAGGAGCATGAGGTGGTCGTGACGATGGGATAAGCGGAAACGAAGCAAATGTGGCCACACCACAGGTCGACTGCTCTTCGCATGTAGGAATAAAATTTGATATGTGCCCTAGGCTATGGGCGTAATGAAGTGTACCCTTTGTCAAGGACACTTTCAAAAGCAGGATGCCTACTTTTTTAGTGTCCACACTTATGGGTACAGTATATAAGAAAGCCACTATAGGCATGTGGAGCTTCAAATTGAGCTCCTATGCCTATGGTGGCTTTCAAATGAATAGGCACCTTTATGTGGTTCAGGCTCCCTTATGCCTATGCCATCGTCTTCTTTTTTCCGGATTTCATAGGCACACGTACATTTTAAAGCGCTTACAGTGCCTATACTTCGCGCAGGGATCCATCTCAGCCGCTAAAATTCAAGCCGCGTCGACTGATCTCCCTTTCAATTTTAATATCCCAGATTCCGGTTCACCTGATTCTTCATCGATGCGATATCCCCTGCAAGGAACTTCTGAAGGTTCTCTCCGGTGATCTTCACAATCGTGCGGAAGGTCTTCGGAAGGTGGAACTTTCCGGCGATGTGTGGGCAGATGATGCAGCGTGGTGCATCCCAGAGTGGATGATCGGCCGGCAGTGGTTCTGGCTCCGTGACATCGAGGGCCGCGCCCAGAATCGTACCGGCATGGAGGGCCTCATTCAGGTCGAGGCTGTTCACCGAATTGCCGCGGCCTGCATTGATCAGAAAGGCAGTTGGCTTCATAAGCTTCAGGCGACGGGCATCGATGAGGTTCTTATTTTCGTCCGTGCCCGGCAGAATCATCGCTACATAATCCGCGCGCGGCAGCAGGCTGTCGAGCTGATCAATGGTATAGAACTCGTCCACATACTCCGGTGTCTCCGTCCGTGCATGCTTGGCGACACCGATGACGTGACTGCCGAGCGCCTTCATCTTCCGTGCCACATCGGCACCGATGGAGCCGAGGCCCAGTACCAGGGTCGTGGAATCCTCAATGGAGCATACATCGCCCTCGTCATGCCAGCGGCGCTCTACCTGGTTTCGCATATAAAGATCCGTCTTTCTCACGAGCATGAAGGCGGCCGCCACGACCCACTCGGATACGGAGGTATCGTAGGCGCCCTTCGCATTCGTGAGCACGGCCTCCTTCGGAAGAATGCCCTCTGGGCAGTACTGGTTCGCACCGGCGGAATTCGTCTGCAGCCAGCGAAGCTTCGGCGCCTTCGCTACAAGCTTTGTATCAACGTTGCCGAGGATAATGTCGACGTCCTGTACATCCTCCTCTGTCACGTCCGGAATCCTTTTATATACAAAGCTGCAGTCCGGGGCAAGCGAGGAAAGATACGCCTTATCTTCCTCTGTAAATGGCATCACCGCAAGAATTTTCTTCATGATTTTACTCCTTTTCTTTATATTCGCGTTCCACCTTATGGATGAGGTGGAGAAGCATTGGAATGAGGTAGCAGCACGCGGCTACCCAGGCCGCCTGGTCGGTCCAGCAGATCGCATGGAAGCCGAACAGTGGCACGAAGATCGTCGCCACCAGAATCCGGGCCACCATCTCGAGGGCACCGCTGATGACCGACAGGGCACTGAAGCCGAGGCTCTGAATGCCATAGCGTGTTACATCCAGAATGGCGAGCAGCCAGTAGAGCGTACCGAGCGCGCCCATATACTGTGCGGCTGCATCGATGACGGAGGCATTGGACGCACTGACGAAAAGACTGGCCAGGAAATGGCCGCCGACGTTCATGAAAAGGCCCGCGATGATACCATAGCCGATGGCCACCTCAAGCGTCAGTCGAATGCCCTGCCGTACACGGTCCATCTGATGGGCGCCCATGTTCTGTCCGACGAAGGTCGCCATCGCCGTCGCCACGGCGTCAAACGGGCTCAGCATGAACTGCTTCACTTTCGTGCCCGCCGTAAAGCCCGAGACGTAGATGGACCCGAGGCCATTGTTCGCGGACTGCATGACCATGGAGCCGATCGCCGTGATGGAGTACTGAAGTCCCATCGGTACGCCCATCACCACGAGGCTCCGCGCAATCGTTCCATTCCAGCGGCAGTCCTCGCGTCTCGGCTTCAGCACCGGCATGCAGCGATGGATGTAGACCAGGCAGGCGAGCCCGCTCAGGGCCTGCGCCGTGATGGTTGCAAGCGCCGCACCCGCACAGCCGAGCTTCAGAACGGCAATGCAGAAGAGATCCAGAAAGATATTGAGGAAGGTCGACACTGCCAGGAAAATGAAGGGTGCCTTCGAGTTTCCGACGGCCCGCAGCAGGCTGGAAAGCAGGTTATAGAGCAGCGTGAAGGGGATGCCGAGGAACAGAATCAGGAGGTACTGATAGGCATCCTGATAGATATTGTCCGGTGTCTGCATGATATGCATGATGAACGGACAGAGCCACGCTGTCAGCGTTGTCAGCACTACGGCGATCACAGCTGTCACGAGGAGACTGTGATAAACATAGCGTCGAAGTCCCTCGAAGTCCTCCGCACCGAAGCGCTGAGAAACCGGAATACCGAAGCCCGCGCAGCTTCCCATGCAGAAGCCGAGCACCAGAAACTGCACACTCGAGCTCGAGCCAACCGCCGCAAGTGCATCCGCGCCGAGCAGTCGCCCGACGATCATCGCATCGACGATGTTATAGAACTGCTGGAAGAGATTTCCAAGCAGAAGTGGAATCATAAAAACGAGAATGAGACGAAGCGGGGACCCCGTCGTCATGCTCTGAACTTTACTTTTACTCATAGAAATGCCTTTCCTTTTACTATATCCATCACGGAGCATGTGATCCAGAAGCCCCTGAATGATGCTGCTTCGCTTGTGATAACTATATGTGAGCTGGAAGAGCAAGGCATGCTGTCCTGCCAAGCGATAGCCATGTGCGAACCGGAAAAACCGGACTTGCTGTCCTGCCAGCGATGACGATATTCATGGTTGGCGTCGAAGACATCGTTTCCTGTAAACCATAAGATGCAAATCAGAAAAGCAGAACACTCGGATTCATTTTACGTAGTTCATCATGGAGCGTCAAGGTTGAAAAGCAGAAGGGCGCACCTTCTTACGCCATGCTGCCGTTCTTCAGATATTGTCAGATGTCAGTGAAGCACGGAAGAAGCTGGAAGGGCATCACGACCGCTCGCTTTGATCTCTTGGGGGCAGTAAAAATGGGCATGCAACCGGAATGGGCATCACGGCCGCTCGCTTTGATCTCTTGGGGGCAGTAAAAATGGGCATGCAACCGGAATGGGCATCATGGCCGCTCGCTTTGATCTCTTGGGGGCAGTAAAAATGTGAGTGCAACTATAGAAACTATATACGATTTCGGAAAACGACGTTTTGTATATAGAATTTCCTCTGTTGAGCCTTGTTAAATCTGTCACAATATATACGCTAAGCCATTTTCAGAAATTGTATATATCGATTTTGGAGTGTTTGGACCAAAAAGGAAACATTTGATATATACGGAAGGCCTTTTTCGAAAATCGTATATACGTATCTTTTGTTTTTAAGCTTAGAGAAGGCAATTTTAGATAATGCCCGTATAATGGTGTAAATTCAAAAAATTAAAAAGAGCCAAAAGC
>ERZ808246.896-NODE-896-length-23196-cov-7.711724_pt1 | contig 23196 bp, 30 predicted proteins | sample MGYA00521083_ERZ808246 | MGnify/ENA primary metagenome ERZ808246 (study PRJEB31516, sample SAMN03275577) | gut metagenome | biome: mammalia-associated habitat; material: feces | host: Papio cynocephalus | place: Kenya | collected 2012-07-07 ... | reverse complement strand
AGCTTCTTAACCTCCTCGCTTTCAGAGTCGCTTTCCGGCTTGCCCTTGCCGCCCGCGGCAGCAGCGCCGCCCGCGGGTCCGTCGGGTCCGTCATCGTCGTCATCGTCCTTTTTCGGCTTCTCATTCTCTCTGAGAAAGCTTTCAAAACTATCCTTTTCCGAAAAATACTGGCCGCTGTCTTCCTTAGAAATACCACAACGCTCCAATAAAGTACGGATATAACCCTCAACCTCCTTTGCCTCCTTCTCGATGCCGCGCAGAGTGTTTTCCCTGCGTTTTTCGTTAACCACGTCAATGCGCATCCGGTTGCCGGCTTCCAGCTCTCCATATTTAGAGCCTGCGGCAACAACTCCGCTATTGCTCTTATACTTGCGGCTCGACCAATCCTTATGGGCGGCTGCCAACTCACGAAGCCTGCCCACGAACTTCTGCACAGCCTCTTTAATGGTGCTTGAAGAGTCAAGCACCTCCTTGTAAAAGCCACTATACCGGCCGTGTTTCTCTTCAGCAAACAGTTCCTCAGAGCTTTTAGCCGCAGGCCCTGAGCCCTTAAAACCTCCGCGTCTCCGCCGTCCGCTTTTTGGCGCAGGCGTCAACTGCTTCCCGTCGCCGTCCCGCTCGTCCTCCGGCTTTTCCTTCACCGCAACGGCAGAATTTCCGCCGTCCTCTTGCGCATTTGCCCCGCTTGCGCTATCTTTGCCTGAGTCATCAAGAGCAGAAAAATCGGAACTGCCGGCTGCTTCATTTTTTTTAGCAGGACTGATGGCGGTAATTTCGTCCGCCGATGGCTTCTCTATTGCCACACTTGGTAATGCCTTGTGTGGCATTTTCTTTCTGTGAAAGAATGACTTGTGGAGCACGACTCTATTGGTACCGTCCTCTCCCACACTCACCATTTCTACATAATACTTGTCGTATTGCTTTATAAACAGTAGTGTCGGCCGGCCTTTACTTGTGTCTATCTTCACATCGGTAGGGGTGCTCAGAATATCCTGTATCTTCAGATATTCTTCAATAGGCTCTTCGTCATGATGATTAACGGCATGGTCTATGAAATACCCTTTGCCACAATACACGTGACTGTCAGTCGCGCCACCACCCAAATGTTTTAGATAGCCTTTTGGAATAACGGCAATGGGCTCTAATTCATTGCCGAAATATTCCACGATTTCTTGCAATGACTTACCCTCTGCCCATTCGAGATTCTCATCTGAAAGCCATTCCCTTATTCTTGCTTCTCTGTCGGCAGCGGTTTCGTTTTCCCATTCTGTTTCCGTAGGCTTGTTACCCTCGCCGTCGTGGTCGTCTGGTTCGCCCACTCCTTCTCCTGCTGGTTTTCTGCTTCCACCTTTTTCACCGCGTTGAGCAGCATGTTCAGTTTGTTCACCCTCTTTGCGCTGCTGCTCGGCTTTGTCCTGCTCCGCCTGGGCCACGGCGGCCTCGTGCCGCTCCTGCTCTTGCTCTTTCACCTCGGCCGCTTTGCGCTCGCCCACGGCCTGCTCGTGCCCGGCCTTGGCGGCGGCAATCTTCTTCCACGCCTCAAGCTCGGCCTTGGCGCGCTCTATGGCGGCCTTGCGCTCCTTCTCAGCGGCAATCTTGCCCGCAATGGTGTCAGCGTGCTTCGGCTTCTCCTTCTCCGCCTTCTTCACTGCGGCCTCCTTGTCGGCAATCATGCTGTCGACCACACCGGCCGCCATGTCGGTGTCGCCCTCGGTCTGCTCCAGAATGGCCTGCCAGGCCGTCGACGGCTCGGCCTGCTCATACACTGGCTCGCCCTTCTCGTTCTTCGGAATGCTCCCAAGCGCACCTGAGCCCATCTGAATGGGCTGCTTCTCCTCAGGAGCAGGAGCGCTCTCGCTTCCGGTCAAGCCCTCATCGGCGGCGGGCGGAGTGGGTGCGGTCGGCCCTTCTCCCCCCTCCGCCGTGGGTGCTGGCAGCGACTTCTGCTGCTGGGCGGCTTGCTCAGCGTGGTCAAATATGCCGTTGTGGCGCTGCTGTATCGCTTCAGTGGCCGACTGTACGGCATCTGCGGGCGACACCGGCTGCCCCATTTCCACAATGTCCTTAGGGTCAACAAAGCGGTATTGGCCGGTGTTGGGGTCGTATATGACGATAGTCTGTGCCGACTTCTCAGGATCTATGCCGCCTGAGGTGTTCAGCACGAGCTTGCCGTCGACTACATATATGCTCACCGGGTTGCCGCTGTCGTCCTTCACGGTGGCGGGCATCAGCAGCTTTGTTTCCTTGTTGGTGCTCTTCACAACCTCGTTCTCCACCTCGGCCTGGTTCTGCTCGGCAGCCTTCTGAGCGGCCTCTTTAACGCCGTCAAGCCCCGCCATGGCCTCGATATACTCTTGTATGGCGGCCCTGTGCTCCTCGCTCAGCGCTGGAGAGTTCAGCATCGCTTCGGGGTCTTCCTTGATGACCGACACAGCCTCTTCGTCGAACAACTCGTTCAGGCGGTCAAGCGCTGCATGCGCACGTGCGGCCTTCTCGTCCACCGCGCCTTGCAGCACGCTGTCGTCATCCGCTCCGTCGTTGTCGGTCCACGCCTTTCTGCCCTCCTCACGCGCCTGCTCGGCGGCATTCTCGGTCGTAGGCGTGGCTGCCTCCTCCGATGGAGCACCAGCAGCGGGCGGCACTCCAGCCGGGCCACCACCGCCAACTTGGGCATTTTCGGCTGTTTCTTCTCTGCCTCCGAAGTTGTACAGCTCGTTGGCGTACTCCTGCACGGCATCTGCTTCTGCCTTGGTGCGGCGGTTGGGCTCCTTCTTCAGTGCCTTGTCGATGTCAACGCCATACTTCTCCTCTATGTCGCGCCTTATGGTGTGAGGATTGTGCGGTGAGTTGGCGGTGAGTTGACCCTCAAGATACTTGTCGATGGCGTTTTTTATACTCTTCACCTTGCCGCCATAGTACTGATTTTTCAGCAGTACGCGGTCTCCCTTCGGATACAGTACGTCAATAGCCGCGTCAATGGCCTCGTCCTGCACCTGAGCCTCACGCAGCTGCTCGCCCACGTCCACGGTGTTCAACTCAATCTGTCTGCGCACCTTGGCCTCATACACGTCAGCCTCTTTCTTGCTCTTGAATGTCTTGCGCACAACCACGTCAGCACCGCGCTCCTTCATCTTGCTCTTCGGCCCGCTGCCATACGCGGGCACAGGATTCTCGGCTCCAAGCGCGGTGATGGTGATTGTGCCGTCATCGTTGGCTGTGCGATCATACGACAGCACCGTGGGCATCGGCAGCATCTTGCCGGTCAGTAGATAGTAGGCTTTCGCGCGCACAGCCGCGCTCACGCTGTGGTCGTCCATCAGCCGCTGCATGGTGGCGTAGCCGTCAAGGTCTTTGTCCTTCGGCTTTTCCACCTGCTCCACAGCGGGGTTTTGAATTCCCGACTCGCGCTCCTTCTTTGTGGTCTTGGCGCTGCCAAGTAGCGTGTATAGGTCAGCCAGCCCGCCATAGCCGCGGTCACGCAGCTCTTGCAGGTCGGCATTGGTCATCTGCAGGTCAGCGGGTGTGCGGTCGAGCATGTTGCGCAAGCGACCCTCGAAACCTACGCCGCGGCGTGCCCCGTCGGTGCGCAACTCCGCCAGCACGCGCGGTGCGCTCTCTATCAGGTGCTTGCCCTTAAAGCCGGCCATCGTGCCCACATTGCCGGCCCAGATGCTCCAGCCGCTGCGCTTGTTGGGGTCGCCGTCAGCGAGCCGGGCGTTCTCAACCAGCTCGGGTGCTGCGAATATCGTGCCCTCGGCAAGCACCGATGTGGCCGTTTCGCCCGTCCTCACGGCCAGTTTGCCGCCGGTGCTGGCGGTGCGAGCCACCCACTTGTCGGCCACGTTGCCGATGAGGGGCGCGGCTACACCGGTTGCGGCACCCAGCAGCACACCGCGGCCTGTCGCTGCGAGCACATCGCCTATGCTGTGCTCGCCCGTGCGGTCTTGCCTTATCGCCGCGTGCGAGCCCTCGTAGAAGCCAAGGTTGCCCGCGCCAGCCGCCACGCCTTGCGCTATGCGCCCGGCAAGCGTGCGGCCCGCAAGCCGCTCTGCCATCTTTTCACTGGCTCCCTTGACCACCGCGCGGCCTATTCCGCGGGCTACGGCCTTGCTCGCCATACTGCCAATCCAGCCGCCGAGGTACATTGTCGGGTCGGCGGCCATGTTGCCCAGGGTGCCGAAGAATCCAGTCACGGGGTGCCCGTTCTCGTAGGCGCTCATCGCCTGCTCGTCAGCGAGATACTGCGAGTGATTGCCCGTTATCGCGCCCGCGGCTGTCTGCGCTGCTATGTGCTGCGAGTACAGCGGCTGGTCGGCAATCTTGCGCATGAGATACTCGAGTGTCGACTTGGGCGCGTTGGCGGCTTTGAGCTTGTCAAACACGTGCTGATAGATGCTGCCCTTGATGGCTTCCTCAGCCGCCTGCTGTGCATTCTGGCCCTTCTTTAACTCCTTGGGGTGCTGCTCAAAGTACAAGCCATACTGGCGTCTGAGTCTGCTCAGCACGCTGGGCGGCATTCTGCGCATCGTTTCCGCCACCATCGCATCGGGATTGATGCGCTGTGCGCGCTTGACTTCGCGCTCCACATCGCTATAGTCATCATCGAGACCCTCGTAGTTGGTTGCGGCACGCCTCATTGTCTCAATCGGTGTGCGGCCCGCGTCCTCGTCCACGGCCTGCTGGTTAGCCGCTTTGTCGGCTTGTAGCGCAGCGTCGTACGCCTCGTCGGCATACATCTTCATGATGTCGTCATCGTTCACCTTCTCGGGGTCAAGGCCGTGACGGTGCATCTTCTCGTTCATCTCGTGCTGCACGTTAGCGTGCAGCACATCGCCGAAGTCGGTCGTCAGCGAGCCGTCCTCCAGCTCGTACTGATTGTGCCACTTGCCGTCGTCGCCCTTCGTCACGCCCACGGGCGTGGCTGCTGCACTGGGCGTGCCCATCAGGCTCGTCCTTGGCTCCTCAATGCCCACGCGGCGTGCTTGTGCCCGCGCCTGAGCCTCACCTATGTAGTCAGGACCGATCCGTTTCGCTCTCTGAGCCTTCCGCTTGAGGTTGTCCGACTGCTGCTGCCACTGCCGACTGAGACGCGCGTTGTCATACGCATTTTGCTCCAATTGTGCCTCCGCCTGCTTGCGCTGCTCGGCTGTCCACCCCTGCGGCTTCGCGGCTTGTGTCTGCTGCTGCGGTTTCGGTGCGGCAGCCTGCTGTTTCTGCTGTTGTTGAGGCTTCCGTGCCGCCTGCTTTTGAATTGCGGCCCGCGCCGCAGCTGTTGGGACAAGCCCTATTCGCCGCGCAAACTCGTTGTAGTCTGCGCCCGCGTCTACTTCGTGCTCTTTCAGGTCTTTGAACAGCTGAAAGCGGTTCTTATAGCCCTCTTGGCCAGGCGCGGTCATTCTCTTGTGCCATGCCTCGCGGTCTTCGCTGACCGCGCCATTGGCTTTCAATCCGTCGTATATTCTGTATAAAGGGTCGTTTGCTGTCATTGTTTTCCTACTTTAATTCCTGTCCACTTTTGTTTGCCGCCTGCGGTGTTCTGCTTGCGGAATCTCTGCCTTATCTGCTGAGCCTGCTCACCGAGCTTCGCCTGCACACTCTTGCCGTGCTTCTTGGTCGTAGTCACCTTTTTTCCGCCCTTGTAGGTCGTAGAGGTCTCACTGATGTCATCGCCGGGAGTTATGTCATAACCCCATTCTGCGGCTTTCCGAAGCATCTCCTTTTCGCTCCTGAAGTACACTTCCTCGCCGGTGTTGGGGTCCGGCAAATGGTTCCCGCCGCCCGATTTGCCGCCATTGCTGCCGCTTCTTCTGCCGCCCCCAGAGCCGCCACTGCTGCTCTTTTTGCCCACGTTAGCACCCTGCTGCTTAGCCTTGTACGCCTCGGCGTCAAGCTTAGCTTTCTGCGCCTGCTTGACCGCGAGGTCGTAGGGCAGGCCCTCCTCAAGCGCCTTGACTTTAGCGTCATAGTAGGCCGCCATGCCCGCATCCTTGCTCGCAGCTGCGTTGTAACGCCCCCGCTGGGCGTCCGCGATGGCATCCTTCCGGTCTTGCTCCGCGCGGTCCTTGCTGAGCAGCCGCCGCCAGTTTCGGTATTTGTCGGTCGCGTCGAGGTCGAGCTGCTGCGCGCGCTGCAGCCCCTCGAAGTAGTCCTTCCGCTCCTTCTCGGCCTGCTCTTGCAGCGCCGCCCACCGGTCGTGCTGGCGGCTGGAAAGAGTAGGGGTGAGCGTCTGATTAGGCGCTCCCTTGGTTGTGAAGTAGATGTTGCTGAGCGCGCTGATGCCGTCACCGATGGCGCTAATCACCTTGTTGCGCTTTTCGATTTTCGCTTGCTCGGCAAGCTCCTCGGGCGTGGGCTGCTTGTAGTTGTGATTCTTGATGTACCAGTTCACGAAATGATTCTCGTCGAAGGTGTCGTTGCCGTCAGTATCCTTCGTTGTCCCTTGACCTACGCCCATGGTGGCGGGCGGTGTCTTCGCCGCCTGCTGGGCGTTCTCGGGCACAACGCTCGTGGGCTTAGCAGCGTTGTTGACGGCTGCGAAGTCGTCCTTCTGCATCTGCGTCAGCGGCTGCGCTGGCGCAGTGAAGTGCTGCTGTGTCGTTGTCGGTTGCTGTTGCGGCTGCATCTGCAGCGGCTGCTGCTGGGGTTGCACGCCCGCTGTGGCCGCGTTCGGCTCGCTCAGGTCGCTGCCCTGGGCGAGTTTCTGCGACACCGGAGGCGCAGCGGTCACGGGCCGCCCCTGGGCGCCAGCTGGGTTGAGTATCTGTTGTAGCGTTATTTTCGGCATAACTCGTTGTGATTAAAAGTTTTGCGCAATGTCGCCCGCCGCGGTCGCTGCTCCGTTGACGGCATCAGTGATGGCCTTAGCCTTATTCATCTCAAGGTCATTGAGCTGCGACTGGTAGCCTTCATCACGTGTGCGGTAGTCGTTCTCGATGCGGTCCTTGCGCGCGTCAGCGGCGGTGTTGAGCTTGTCAATAGTTGACGCGAGAGTGTCGTTGCTATCCGCCTTATCCAGCGCGGCGGCCTCGTCAGTGCCGCCCATCACCGCGTTGGTCGCAGCCGCGTTCTGCGCCTTGCGCATCAGCAGCTCACGTGTGTTGTTTAGCAGCGACTGCGCATCAGCGCGCTGCGTAGCGTCCTCGTTATAGCGTCTGTTGTACCAATTTTGATTTTCCGTGCGTGCGGCCTTGATGTTATCGCGCACGCGGTTCATCGCCTTTGAGGCCTTGATGCCGCCGAAGATGCTGCTGCCTATCTTCAGCCCGCTGCCCACCATCGAGCCGATGCTGCCTTTGAAAATACTCATATATATGTGTCGTTAAAGTTAAACTTATAAGTGATTTTCAAAGGTACTCAAGTACCTTAGCGGCATAACTTTAACTTATAACGAGAGCGAATATGGCAAAGGGCAAGAAGACAGGCGGGCGCGTCAAGGGCACGCCTAACAAGAATAATCCGATAAAGGTGCCGCTACGCGAGCACTCGCTGCGCTACTTCACCCCCGACGCCAGCGGCCGCAGCGACTTCGACCGCGACATGGAGCAGCTGGACGCGCGCGACCGCGTAGCCGCTGAAACGAAACTGCTTGAGTTCCACACCGCTAAGATGCAGGCCACCTCGGTCGATATGAATGTGTCGGGAGGCGGCATCACGATAGAGGATAGATTAGTCGCCCTTTCAGGCGACGAAGGCGAATGATGTTTTCATGATTTTTGTTTTAGTTTCCCCGCGCCACCAGCGCGGGTTTTTCGTTATCTACTTATCTACTATAGATTTAAGCGAAAAAAAAAGCCGCGGCAATCACCGCGACCCCCTTTCCGGTCAGCCTCAAGACCTCATCGCTTGAGGCGCAAAGCGTCTATGTCCAGTGCCTCAGCTATGCGCCCGATTGTGTCGATGCGCGCCGCCTTAGCGCCCTTCTCGATTTCCCAGATTCGGGCAAATGCCACCCCCGAATCTTCTGCCAGCTGTCGCAGGCTGAGCCCCTTGTCCTCACGCGCCTCTCGCAGCTGTTCGCCTACTACATTAATGATATTCTTACACATTTATATTAATATTAATAGCCCTGCCCTGCTGCACAAGAGCCTTCGCCCTGCCTGGTGTCGTTCCGACACACTCAACAGCAATCAGCTCTTGCTCTTGTCGTTGCAGCTCATTATATCGACTTATCGCAATCTGATGAGCCTCGTCAGCGCTCAGAGCGCTGACGACAAACTCAACCAGCGAGCCTGAGCCCTCGAAACAGTCTACTATATATAGCATTAATCTTCTGCCCAGCCAAAATGGGCGACGTTAATAGTTCTCGTAATTTTTCTCAATCGCCTTAAGATACTTTTCAATGCGGTCAAGCACCTCGTTAATCTTGGCCTTGATGGCCTTCTCGTCGGCTGGCTTGTCGTAGAGTTTGAGGTCGTCTACCCTGTTGATGTCTCTGTAATCGACAGCCGCGTGGGGGCTGGGCAGACCCTGACACTCAAGACCACGCTCTATCTCCTCAAGCCAAGTGTCCGTGCCGTTGCAGCGTTTGACATAGTCGCTGAGGTTGTTGCGCACCTTTATTGCAAAATCGCCAAGCTTGTTCACCAACTCCAACTGCTCGTCGTCAAGCAACTTAGAGGCATACTCCGTCACAACCTCGTTGATGTCGGGATTGTAGGCAACATAATCAACGCTGCCCTCCTTGTCGATGGCGATTTCGCCATTCTGAATCGACAAGTCGAAGTATTGGTTGTTGGCCACGACAACCACGTTCACGGCCTCGAAGTAGGCGATGCCGTGAACGTCACCAGCTACGACGTAGATGCCGTCTTCGTCGCTCATGAGGTCGTACCACAGGCCCTCGGCTGTAGTACGCCACGTTGCGTAGCCGTCTTCGCCGTCACCCCAGTTGTCGTTGAGATAATCGGCTACAGACTCGCTGCGATTAGCAGCTGAGTCAAGGTTAGTAGACTTAAAGTTCTTCACGTCGACGCTTTTGTCGGCGTAGATGATGCCGCTGTCGGCCACATATATGTCCTGTATTGTTGTCATTGTCTTTGTTTTTAAAGAGGCCGTCGAAGCGGCCTCTTTGATAATTATTTCACATCTTCGCTCAGTGCGACATATAGTGTCGCATTAGGGTTGAGGTCGCCGCTCTCGTCCTCGACCTCAATCTTGTAAATTCGCTGAACCTCATCAGGTTCAGCGTCCACCTGCGAGCAGGCGAACTCAAATTCCTCGCCGTCGGTCGGCTCGAAGCAGAGAATTTGGCGGGCGTTAGCCCACGCATCAGCTACGCGCTGCATCGCGTCGTCATCCTCTGCAATCCAAGCGCCGCCGTTGTCGCCGACCAGCGCGTTGAAGAACCAATCATTGTTGTGTTTTCTAACTTCTGTAAATGTCATGATGTTTTATTTTTAGTTAAACATTTTGTTTTTTCGATTACGCTGCAAAGGTAGCACACATTTTTTATGTATCCAAATAAAGATACAAGAAAATGCAGTCAATTAACTTTGTTTAACGTTTGGTATTTTTATTGTTTTGGTTTAATGCTCTGTCTATCAAGTCATAAGCGTCCATGACGCGCTGGGGGATGACTTTGGCATAAATCTCAGTGGTCTTGACCGATGCGTGCGCCAGCATCTTGCTGACGACCTCGATGGGCACACCGCGACTCAGGGCGATGGTGGCAAACGTGTGCCGCCCGACGTGCATCGTCATGCGCTTGTTCACCCCCGCCAACTCCGCCACGCTGGGCGAAGTCTCATCCTTGTGCCTGGTCAGCACCGCATCCGCTGACGAGCAGTTAAGCAAGTTCATAGCGCCGTAGCGACACAAGATAGTATATGCCTTGTCGCTCAACTTAATGAGGTAGGGCTGACCCGTCTTCTGCCGCCGACCTGATATGCACCGCGCGTCCGCAATCGTGCGCACATCCTTGACACTACATCTTATAATGTCTATATATGCCAGCCCTGTGTAACATGCGAACAGAAACATGTCGCGCGCCTTCGCGTGACGCGAGCCCTCCCGCAGCCGCACAGCCTCAACCTGGTGCACCTCATCCTCTGTCAGGTACTCAATCTCCCGCGCGTGTGCGGCCTTAATCTGCACACCCTCGAAGCAGTCCTTACTGAGCACCCCCGCGCGCACGGCAGCGCGCACGAGTATATGCGCGATATTGCACATCTGATAGTTGTACACCTCCGACCGCGGCCTGCTCTGAAGTGCCGCGACAAATTTCCGGGCGCGGGCGGAAGTGAAGTCTTCCCGATACACGAAGCCGCCCGAGCGCAGTTCCTTCAGCGCATACATATATAACTTCCTGCTACTCTCCTTCGTGTACTTATTATATATATGTACCTCAATCCAGCCGGCCACATCCACCTCCGAGCGGCGCTGCCTGAGCGTGAGGTCGCACAGCTCCACGCCTTCCTCGTCCTGCCGCCTGAGCGACCTCACCGCAGCCGCGATGGCGTTATTAATCTCAGCCGCGTCCAGGCAGCCGTTAACAACTCCATTGCTGTACTTCGCCCCCTCGGGCAGCCTGATGCCCAGCGCAAGGTATCTGCGCCGCCCCGCGTTGTACACACTCACCTCCAGCTCGCGGCGGTGCTTTCGGTTGAAAATCACATTAACGTTAATCATATATATAGTAGCATTAAGGTAGCATAGCGGCATCGCTAATTGCCGTTATTTTTCGACATTTTTCGACATCTGATTTTCATAACCAACTGACAATCAATGTAAATAACTCATCATCAAACACATATAATCTCTTTCTGCAGTTAATACCTTATTCATTTATATAACTTACTAACTTGTTTATAATCAAATCTTTGGGTAGTATTTAACTTGTTTGGGTAGCACATAAGTAGCACATAACCCCAGCCTCTTCAGATGCTCACCAGCCCACGCGCCAAACAAAAACAAAAGTATAATTGAGATGATAGTTATTTGGTCGTAGCTGAACTGGTCGAACTTCATCTCACATTCACATTAGTAGCGTTATTGCACAATATCTTATCTATCACATCCTGAAGCCTCTTCTCGCAGCGCTCGACGCGCTTCTTCTCAGCTTCAAGCAGCCGCAGCAGCGTGGTGTTCTGCTCGGTGATGCGGTCGCGGTTGTCGCTCAGCCGCTGTATGCTGTCGCGGTAGGTCTCTGTGAGTGTGTCTACCACGTTCGTCAGCTGCTGTATCATCCTGTTTGTCTCGGCGATGCGGGCCTCGCTGTCGGTGATGAGCTTCTCGCCCTGTTCAAATAGCTTAATCATTCTGTCGAGTTGCTTCTCGCGCACCTCGTAGCCGTGCGCCATCATTCGTTCAAGGTTGGTTAATTCGTTGTCTGTCATTGTCGTGATATTAATGTGTTAATGATTTCTGTCTGTTTCTTGTTCTGCTCTATGAGTTGAGTATTCTGCTCTGTCAGCCGAGCGACCTGTGCGGTTAGGTTGTCGTTCTGCTCCATCATCCGCTGCAACACCTCTGACTCCATTGTCGTTGATGCTGATGAATTGAAACTATTGTCGCCACCCTTGACGCTTACATTACCTCCGCGTGTAATGTTAATGTGTGTTCCTCCTGTGATGTGCGGTTCAGCCATCATGTCTCCCTCACCAGTTAATAACCATGCGACCGAAAGACCATAAGCGTCGTGCAGCTTCTGGGCAGTCTGGCGGCCGATGCTTTTTCGACCATTGAAAATGGCATTGATAAAGGTCTGTTTTACTCCGAGTTTGTCCGCAACCTGCTGCTGCGAAATTCCCTCTCGCTTAAAAAAAAATTTTAAGTCTAACAAAAAATCATCCTCTTTCATAACTTATTGATATTTAATAACCTGCCCTACTATAACCAAAAATAAATAAAAAAAGTTTGTAAAAAGTTTGGTTTAGAACCAAAATGGTTTTATCTTTGCATCGAAGTTTGAAACCAAAAGCAAAAATAAGATAAAACATTAAATAAAACAAATATGAAGACGAAACTATCCATCAGTGATTTTTCAATCCTCCCAAGCGGCTTTGGCCGCTACAATGTAGAATATCAAACTCCCCGCCGCGGCGATAGCTGGCGCGCAGAAGTCACCGACTTAGAATTAATTGACGAAATCCGCAACGCGCAGGGCTATCCTACGCAGGCAGCGCTTAAACGCTTGCGCGACGACGTGAAGAACAGCGGTGTTCATTTTGACAAGCACGGGCGCAAAATTGAGCCGCGTGTGCCCAGCGGTTGGACGCTACGGAAATCGGTCAGTGGCGACCACTGGGACGTGTACTGCTACGGAGTGCTGGCGTACAGCGACAGCGCAAACGAAGATATGTATACCTATGATGGCGCCCGCAATATGCTGCGCCAACTTCGCGGAGATTTCAAATGAGCAACGACATGGAAAAAGATTATATGACAAGCACGCAGCAGGAGCGTGCACGGCGTCGCGAGGAGGTCTGCAATGCCTACCGCCGCATCACTAAGGACCACGAGATGCTAAGACCCTACGGGGTCATGCGAGTGATAGCAATTAGATATAACCTGACCGTGCCTGGGGTGGCTAAGATTATCCAGGCAGCCGGCCTATATGCCCCAAGACATGGACGAGACAACAAGGAAGCTCAGCCAACTGCAGCGCGAAGTGAGGGCGCTGCGGACGCTCATTGAGCGGATGCTGCTCGACAACGAGCAGGAGCGGCGCGACGGCCTGATTACCACGGGCGAGTTCGCCAAGCTTCATGGCATCACAACGCAGACCGTGGTCAACCGCATCAAGCGCGGCATCTACGGCGGAGTTCAGATAGGTAAAATGTGGTACTTAAAAAACAACTGAAAATGGAAAAGATATTGAACATCACAACGGCCATCTTCATGGCCGCAATCTGCTTGGCGGCAGTGTTCTTCTCTGCCCGAGCATTCTGGTACAGCAACCCATTTATGGGCATCTGTTTCGCCGGCATAGCCTACATAGCTGGCTGGCTGGCAGTGACGGCCCAGCCAAACGAAAACGATTGAAGCATCGAAGTGGCGTCGTGATGACGCCCGCTCATAAGGGTAATATCATAATAAGTTTTATGCCCCGCGTGCGCAGCGATTGCGCGGCGGGTAACAAGCCGGGCGCGGCGCGTCATTTCCGCTGGGGATTAATGGCTTCGGGAGCTGGAGGGACGCGCGGGCGGTGTGGGTTCGACCCCCACACCCGGCACAAACAAAGGGCACAGAGGTGCCCACGGGGCAAATCGCAATTCAGTCAATAGCTTTTAGGAATAGATAGTAGACACGCGCCGCCGCCCCGCGGCGCAAGCAAAGCGCGGGCACAGGAAGTTAACCATTATTAGTTCTATTTTGCACCCCCTCAAAGCCCGCGTCGAGGGTGGAGCCCAAGGCGACAGACCGGCCGTCGGCAAGCCGCGCAGAGGCGCGGTGAGTGAGGTTCGACTCCTCATCTGGGCACAAGTGCCGAAACAATCTTAGGCGCCCGCATAACGGCACGCGGGTGATGCTCATGGCAAATGACCTTGGCAAGTCAGGCAGCGGCCTGGCGGGTGCGGTTCGACTCCGCGCATGGGCACACAGTTAACTCAATTAAAAACAAACAAAAAAAAGCATCATGAACGAAGTTCAAATCATCAACACAAACGACGCTCTGCAGGCCATCAACCGCGCGGAGATTGACATTCAGGTCAACACAGCCAAGCAGTTCCCCCGGGAGCTGCCCATGGTTCTCAACAAGATAGCCACGTTCGCCACTATGGACACCGAGACCGCTGCCGACTGCTTCTACGTGCTGCGCCGCGGTGGCGCGCACGGCTCACAGACCATCGAGGGTCTCTCGGTGCGCATGGCCGAAATCATCGCCAGCGCCTGGGGCAACCTCCGCGTGCAGACGCGCATCATCGGCAACGACGGCCGCACCATCACTGCTCAGGGCGTGTGCCACGACCTGGAAACCAACGTGGCAGTGTCGGTCGAGGTCAAGCGCCGCATCACCGACAAGCAGGGCCGCACGTTCAGCGACGACATGCAGGTGGTCACCGGCAATGCGGCCAGCGCCATTGCATTCCGCAACGCCGTCCTAAAGGTCGTGCCCAAGGCCGTGACAAAAAAGGTTATTGCCGAAGTCAAGAAGGTGGCCATGGGCCAGAGCCTCGACCTCGAAACAAGCCGTCAGAACATGATTGCCTACTTCGCCAAGTTGGGCGTAACCGAGCAGATGCTGCTCGACTATCTCGACATCACCAAGCGCGAGGAAATCGATAAGGAGATGGTGTTCGAGCTCAAGGCCACAGCCAACGCCATCAAGGAGGGCACGACCACCGTGCAAGAGAGCTTCATCAAACCACTTGAGGAGAAGAAGAAGGCAATTGAGGCCAAGAGCCAGGCCGACGCAATCAAGGAAAAAGCGGCAGCCGCCATCGCAGCCGCAACCAAGAAGGAGGATAAGCAATGAAGCCCGCAGTCCCCTACGAGATTATCCGCCCCGCCACTCAGGCCGAGTGGCTCGAAGTGCGCAAGCACGGCATAGGCTCCAGCGAGGCTGGGGCGGTCATGGGCCTCAATCCGTGGCAAAGCGCCTACCAGTTGTGGCGGCACAAGCTGGGCATCGACCCGCCCGTGCAAGAGAACTTCGCAATGCGTGCGGGGCACTATCTGGAGGGCGTGGTGGCGCACTTCTACGCCGACGCCACTGGCGCAACCATCATCAAGTCCAGTGCGGGCGACTGGATTGCGCGCGACCGCAAGCAGCCGTGGCTGCAGGTGTCGCCCGACCGCCTGGCGTGGCCCGCTGGCGTTAGCCACTCCCCCGCAAACCGCATGATAGTGGAGTGCAAGACCACGCAGCGCACCATCGACCCCGACCACGTGCCAATGTCGTGGTTCGTGCAGCTGCAATACCAGCTGATGGTGATGCGCCTCAACCGCGGCGCGCTGGCGTGGCTCACCGCCGGGCGCGACTTCGGCTATCTCAACGTGGAGCGCGACCCCGCGCTCTGCGAAATGATAGAGACAGCCCTGGCCGCATTCTGGTGGGATAACATCGTCGGGCGCAAGGAGCCCGCGTGCATCACCGGCGACGATGCCGAGCTGCACTGGCCGCGCCAGGCCGACGGCAAGACAGCCGAGGCCGACGGCAATCTGCTTGACGTGGTGGCCAACTTGCGCACCATCAAGGCGCGCATCGCCGAACTCACCACCGCCAAAGCCGACCTTGAGGGCCGTCTCAAAGCTGCCATGGCCGATGCCGAGTTGCTCGTCGACGACTTCGGCAACACCCTGGCCACGTGGCGCACGCCCAAGCGCGACCCGGCGCCCAAGTTCGACGCCAAGCGCTTCCAGGCCGAGCACCCCGACGAGTGCGCGCCCTACATGGTTTCTCAGCCCCCTACTCGGAGGCTGCTGATAAAATGAGCGGGTCATGAGGTATCTGCTCACCAAGACGGACAAAGCCGCGGTTGAGCGTCTTCTGCAGGCGCTCAGCCGTAGGCGGGCCGTCACCACACGCGAGCTCAACGAGAACCGCATGGCGCGGCTGATGCTCACTAAATTAACGAAGTTGAAAACAACTGATAATGAGTTGGATTAAGCTACATAGGAAGTTCCTCCGCTGGGAGTGGTATGAAGTGCCGGAAATGGTGCAGCTCTTCGTGTGGCTGCTGCTTAATGCGGCACACGAAGACACGCCCAACTGCGGGCGCGTTATCTACCGCGGCCAGGTGCTGGTCAGTCAGCGCCAATTGGCCGATGTGCTGCACATGAGTTACAAGCAGCTGCGCACCTGTTTTGTGCGGCTCAAGACCACTGGAGAGATAGCCACCGAGAGCAGCGGCTTAGGGGCGCACAAAAAAACACTTGTAACTATTTGTAATTATGAGTGTTACCAATCGTCTGAAAACGATGAGGGGCGCACCAAGGGCGCACCAAGGGCGCAAGAAAGGGCGCAAGAAAGGGCGCAAGAACTTAGTGGTATAAGCAACGAATTATCAAGTGGTTACAGTAATTCAACTTCAACGATGGGCGCACCAATGGGCGCACAAGAAACTCAAAAAAGGGCGCACATATATAATAAGAATAAAGAATATATAGTAGCAGTAGCAGACGCGCGCACGCGCGAGGAAGCGATTCAGAAGCTGCGCTGCGAATTGCAGTCGTCGCCCCTGAAAATTGAGGCGGCCATGCGTGCCACAAGAATCACCGATGCCGCCCAACTCTTCGACCTGTGCGATGAAGTCTTCGCCGAATGGTCGCTTCGCACCGATGGTTCTATCGATTGGCCGCACCTCCTCAACCAGCTGCGCATAAAAGCCGAGGCGCAGCGCCGCGACGCCAAGCGCCTTGCCGCAATCCCCGAAGCAAAAAAAGACGTCCAGCAGTGGCGCCGCGACTTCATGGCCGACTACACGGCCTACATCAACAACCAACTTAACTCAAAAAAAAACAATGAAACTGAATAACTCAATCACCCGCGCCAAAAGCGCACTGCCAACAGCGGCCAGCCGCGAGCCCTGGGCGCTCGCCCTCAGGTCCTGCTACGGCACCGACGACCAAATGCTGCGCGCGTGGTCGCCCGACAAGCGCGACTACTGCCTTGCCAACATCGCCGGCGCGGCCCAGTCGCCCAGCGTGGTGCGCATGCTCAAGAGCTACCCCGATGCGTGGCCGCTGGCCGTGAGCAACGCCGTGGCCGCCACACTCGTAGAGACCACCGATGCCGAAGCCGCGCCCACCGCGCCCGCCGACATCACCCGCATGGTCGGCCGGCTGCTGAGCGACGACCGCTTGCGCACGCTGCCAGCCGGCATGCTGTGGGCGTTCTTCGCCCGCCTTGGCGCCCGCCGCTACACCATCTACGGCAAGCACGCCACCCCAGGCCGCATGCTCGACACTCTTCAGCGCGAATACCCCAACCTCCGCGCCGAGGTGCAGCGCGCGCAGGCCGAAGCCGAGAGCCGCGACAAGGCCGAGCGCGAGGCGCGCCACAGGGCCGACGCCATGAACTGGCAGCAGTATGCCGCCAGCCGCGGCCTTGACCCCCGCAACAACCCACTCGAAAAGTTCAACCCCTCAAACGATACACATCATGACAGCAACGACTGACACTCCCACAATTCCCGCCCCTCAGGCCGTCATCACCGAAATGCTGCGCACCCTGAGCCGCAGCTACGCCAACCGCGACTGTGGATATGCGGGCGACAACGAGGCCAGCGTGTGCGGCTGGGCCGATGGCATAGACATCAACGGCCTGCACTACTACGCCGACATCGAGGCCACCGCCGTCATCGACGGCGAGGACGACACCTACGACTGCCCCGGCTGGTCGGAGGCCACCGTGGAATACATCGACTACCTTGACGGCAACGTGCGCGACGATGACGATAACATCGTGGCCACTCTCGACTTCGATGTGCGGGACTTCATAGGGGAGCGTCTTTAACGTAGAGCCACCAAAGAGCCGCGCTGACGGCATTAAATTACTCAGACGATAACTTACCTATTAAAGAAAATTAAAGCGATGAGAAAGCAAAAACGATACAACATTACCGCCGCGCAGAAGCGGTGCGGCTGCCAGGCTCTGGACTGGGCCAGAGTGGACGGCATCGTTGCCGCCATCAAAGAGACGGAGACAATACGCGACAATATGCTGCGCATCTACAACGACAAGAAACTGCAAGACCAGTTTGATGGAAAACTTTCGGGCCTGCGCAAAGAGCGAGATGAACTGCTTAACGAAATTGAGGCCAACAGGCAAAAGATGGCACGGGCCCTCATCACATCGCTTGCCTGTTGTGACTTGGCCGCGACAATGGCCGAACGTTTCTCCGATATAGTTAAAGAGGCATCAAAGCTTAGTATGCCGGAAAACGACTATTCGCGGAGCGTAAAGGAGGCCCGCACCCACACCGACAAGATGCTTAAAGGCATCTTCGAAAGTGAACGGCTGTGGGAGTCGCTTGTGAGCGCGATAGACGCGCCTCACGATGATGCGACCTCACTGCGCTATGCCGACATCAGCGAGCGTTTTGCGCAAGCCGTTCAGCCTATCGTGGAGAAGTTCGAGCGAGAGATGGAAGATAAGTATACGGAACAATTTTAACCCAATAAACGATATGGAATACAACGAATTATGCGACCTATGCAACAGGCTGAAGAACGACATCAAGCAACTCAGCGATTACGTGTTCAAGCTGCGCGAGGATAACGAGAGCGACACGCTACGCTCCATCAGTGATTATGACCTGATTGCAGAACTTGAAGACCGCGGCTATGACGTGGTTAAACACAAGGAGGACGAGCAATGATGAAGACTAAGAGACTAATCGCTAAGACTGGACACTACTACCCGAGTGGCTGGGGTTGTGGTTATGTGGCGGTGCCGCCCGAGCATCCGCTGTGGGGCATCAGCTATATGGACGACAGATTTCCGAGCCTCAACGTCCACGGAGGCGTGACCTTCACCGAGCCAGTGCTGCTCGGCAAGCGCACGGCAACGAGCAAGAGAGAGGTGATGGACGACTATGTCGGCAAGCGCCAGCCGTTGCTGCAATCAGCTGAACTTCTTGACGGCGAAGTGCCCGGGGCGTGGTGGCTCATCGGCTTCGACACCGTCCACGTTGATGACAACGAGAATAATTGGCCACGTGAGCGGGTCATCGATGAGACAACGGAACTTAAAAAACAACTTGATAAATTATTTAATAGAAAGATGAAAAAGGAATTTAGAAATCTGACGCCGCACAAAATCGTGCTGAACAGCGGCGTTGAGTATGCGCCCACTGGCGTTGTAGCACGAGTGAGCAACACTTTCACCGAGGCCGATGCAGACGGCATTTGCTCTGTCGACTACGGGGATGTTGAGGGCCTGCCCGAACCTCAGCCAAATGTGCGCTACATCGTGAGCGCTATGGTGCTGGCCGCTGCGAAGTCGCTTGGCCGTACCGACTGCGTGGCCCCTGCGACCGGACACCCCGACTGCGTGCGAAACGAAAAGGGGCAGATAGTGAGTGTGCCGTGTTTTGTCAAGTGATATGGGTTATACGACTATTTGGATAGAGGGCGAGGAAAATTTGAGGAGCTTCTGCTTGAGGCGCTTCAAGATGCCGCCCACATTTGTTGAGACAATAGGCCGTGCCGGGGGTGCCTCAATTCACTTGCTCTACAAGTGGAGGGAGGACAAGCAGAGCTATGTGGACATGTACCTGCTGTTCATGCCGCACTCCAACGGCACTTGCTACGACATTAACGACGAAAGCAAAAAAAGCTATGAAGAAATCAGAAGCACTAATGGCGCTATACTCAATGTTTGAGCAAGGCGCTGAGGAGGTGTTCGTCAAGGTTGACGGCACGCTCTGCGACTTCACGCTGGAATATATCGAGGAGCAATTCGACGGCTTCGACACGGCATATCCTGCGTGTGTGGCCCTTGTGCCCACGAGAGAGAATGATAACGGCTGACGGCTGCTGATGCGGGCGGTCGACACTCGGAATTTCGCATATCATAAACAATCGTCCGACTGCTCGCATTTTGCTGAAGGCCTATTATTAACACGCAAAACAACAAATCAATGACAAGCGAATTTATCAGAAAATTGCAATTTACAAATTTTACAGAAGAAGTAACTGGGCACGGAACACGTGTGTATCGCTTGCTAAGCGATGAATTGAAAATAGAAGTGGCCGTGACTTCAAACGAAGAAACTGACTGCTCTATTTACTACGACAAGCAAAACAAACTTATTGCTTTGATGAAAGTGAACTCCTATGAAGATGTGATTTCTTTTATGGATTTTGTGAAATCATTGCGAGCAAAAAAATGAAACCAAATGAACACAACAGAAAATCAGATTAAAGTATTGCAAGCCTTTAAGGAAGGCAAGACAATTGAAGTGCTTTGCAAAGACTACACGTGGAAAGAAATCAAGGAGGAGGTGGCCGACTACTACCCCTTCAATTTCGCGATCGAGACTTACAGAGTCAAGCCGCTGCGCCCCTACAAGGGTGCAGCGGAGTTCCTCGCAGCGCAACAGCAGCATGGGCCGTACATAGACACCACACCGACGCAGCAGGGCAGCTACTATGATATGCCCATTTTTGTAGGCCATGACTGCGTTGGGTTTAATCACTCGTCATATTCGTTCTCGGAGATGACGGATTTACACTGGCAGGACGGCACTCCCTGCGGAATTGAGGAGGTGTGATGAACGAAGCAGCGATTTATCAATTCACGACGAAGTGGGACAGCAGCGACCACATCACCTACATGGCTGTGCGAGGCGTGGAATGCGTCGGCACTTGCGTGGTTGACTACTGCGGTGAGGCGAAGACAGACGCCCTGTTGTGGAACTTGCAAGTGGCTAATGAGTGCCGCCAACACGGCATCGCCCGGATGCTCGTGGCCAAGGCGTGTGAGGACGCAGCCGCACGAGGCTGCGAGGAAATCGCCCTTGAATGGGGGGCGATGGACAGCGACGGATGGATATTTGATTGGTACAAGCGGCTGGGCTTCAAGTTCGACTGCCACACCCACCGCAGCGTGCGAATGAAGAAAAAATTGAAGCAATGACGGAATTCCAGCAGATGTTCAACCCACTCCGATGGGATCGCGTGTTCGGCCACCCCATCGGCCAGACGCCAAGCTGGGGCATTCCCCCTGAAGTGTTCGTCAGCTGGTGGGAGGAGCGCGAAGCGGAGCGCGCAAGGCTCAACAACGAGAGCCGCAAGCGAGAGACTGAGCGCCGCCGTCAAGCCACCGTGTGGAAGCGCCGCGAGACTGCGCGCATACGTTCTGAGCGCGCGCACCGCATCCCCTATGGCGGTTGGGTGCGCAAGAGTGGCGAGCAGTTCATGGCCGTTGTCAAGTCGGCCGATGGCGAGCGGCATGAGTTCCGCGGCTCGCAGCTGGAGTGCCACAAGTGGCTGCTCTACAAGTGCCGCGAGCTTGGACTCACCGAGCGCGGCCCGGAACCTCCGCAGTACACTCCGCAAGAGGTCATAGACTTCGTGCTTGCACACCGCGGACTGCGCACGCGGTACATCGCCACCAAGGCCGGGATTGATGACCGGCTTGTGCGAAAAATTCTGCAATGCGACGGCGAAATGTACGCATGGCAGCACTACGACAGACAGCGCAAGCGTGAGATAGCGGCAATGGCGTTCAAGCACGACTACGCCGATATGACCATTCCGCAGCTGCAGATTAAGTACGGCCTCAGCCGCAATATGATTTGCAGCGCGTCCAAGGAATTGAATGCCGCGAAGTCCGAGAGCTACAAGGCGCGCCGCTTGGCCACGCTGCGCGAGACGATGCGCACGCTCGTACAGCCTGCGAATATCAACGCCGGGGCGCGCCGCAGGCAGTTGTGGAACGACGAGCGGGCGCGTGAGCAGCTTGGCCTCAAGCGGCTGACGCGGTTCAAGGTCAATGGCAGGCCGGTGCGTGTCGTAAAAACCATGTGCCGTCTGGTGGCCACCTACGACTACGTGCGCACCGAAGATGTGTGGACGCTTCGCCGCTGCGGCCCACACCTGCCCAAGAACGAGAAGAGGTATGAAAGAATTTACAACATTCAATTTATTGACTAACGATATGACAACAACAATCCAAGCCTTAATTGAGAAGGCGCGCAGAAACCGCGAAATCAAGCGCAAAGCCGTGGCATTATCGCGAGCAAAAGAAAACATCCAGCTGTGCGAGTACGAGCGCGGCACTTATATCTGCATCGGCGGTGTGCCGTGCATCAACGTGAAGCACCTTAAGTCCGACTTGTATGCCGTGCTTGAGGATGCGCGCGCCACCAGTAGCGACTACATAAGCAAACGGGTATGAGGGTCGCAGTGTTGGATGTCGATGGGAAGCTGCCCAACCTGGCCCTGATGAAAATCAGCGCGTGGCACAAGCAGCGTGGCGATGAGGTTGAGCACTACATGCCGTTCGACCGCTACGATATATGCTACGTGGCCAAGATATTCAACTTCAGTCAAGACTATCTGTACCCCATATATGTCGACAAGATTGTGCGCGGCGGCACAGGGTACGACATCAGCAGCCAACTGCCTCCTAAAATCGAAGCAATGCAGCCTGACTACAGCCTGTATCCCGACTGGCCTGCCGACACGGCTCTGGGGTTCCTCACACGCGGTTGTCCGAACAAGTGCCCGTGGTGCGTTGTCCCGCGCAAGGAGGGGCGCATAAGGCCTTACCGCGATGTTGACGAGGTGGCCGCTGGCCGCAGCAAACTTGTGCTGATGGATAACAACATTCTTGCGGCTGGCGATTATGCGATTGAGCAGCTCGACAAGATTGTGGACCGCGGCTATCACGTTGACTTCAACCAGGCTCTTGACGCGCGCCTTGTTGATGAGGCGTTCGCCGAGCGGCTGGCGAAAATCAAGTGGATACACTCACGCATCCGCTTCGGCTGCGACACGCACGCCCAAATCGGGCAATGCCAGCGTGCGATGGACTTGCTTCACCTCCACGGCTTCCGCGGTGAGTTCTTCCTGTACACGATGATAGGCGGCGGCAACGGCTTCCGTGAGTGCTACGACCGCATCAACCACTGGCGGCAGCGGCTGATGGAGTTCCGCCGGACGCACAATGGCAATGCCGTGTACTGTCATGCGCAGCCCTACCGCGACCCCGACAAAGCTGACCCGTTCATTCCGCAGTGGCAGAAGGATATGGCCCGCTGGTGTAACAAGAAGATGTTTTTTGTAAAAATAGATTTTATCAACTACGAACCCCGCAAGGGGTTCAAATGCAAGCAATATTTCTATGAAAATTAAAATCAAGGTTAAGCGCATACCCAATGCGCAGGGGCAGCTGGTTGAACTGCCCAAGGTACTGAAAAAAGGTGATTGGATCGACCTCCGAGCCGCCAAGTCAAGCGCAGACTTCCTCACGCGTAACCCATTAATTCCGCTGGGCATAGCGGTGAAGTTGCCGGCAGGCTTCGAGGCCATCGTTGCTCCGCGCAGTTCGTCCTACAAGCAGTTCGGCATCACGTGCCCGAACTCAGTAGGCATCATCGACAACGCCTACTGTGGTGAGCACGACCAGTGGCACTTCCCAGCTTGCCGCCACAGCGACAAGCGCGCATGGAAGTTCAACGACCGCATCTGCCAATTCCGCGTGCAGCTATCGCAAAAAGCCACGCTGTCGCAGAAGCTTCGCTGGCTGCTTAGCAGCGGCATAGAGATAGTGGAGGTCGGCTCGCTTGACGGCGACAGCGACCG
>ERZ808246.894-NODE-894-length-23219-cov-7.040321_pt1 | contig 23219 bp, 21 predicted proteins | sample MGYA00521083_ERZ808246 | MGnify/ENA primary metagenome ERZ808246 (study PRJEB31516, sample SAMN03275577) | gut metagenome | biome: mammalia-associated habitat; material: feces | host: Papio cynocephalus | place: Kenya | collected 2012-07-07 ... | reverse complement strand
CGTCAACACCACCGAGATCGACGAATGCGCCGAAGTTGACGATGGAGGACACGACGCCTTCGCGGATCTGGCCCTTCTTGAGCTGGGAGAGGAAGGTCTCGCGAACTTCGGACTGGGTCTCTTCCAGGTACTGGCGACGGGACAGCACGACGTTGTTGCGGTTCTTGTCGAGTTCGAGGATCTTGGCTTCGATCTTCTGACCGATGTACGGGGAGAGATCGCGCACACGACGCATTTCGACCAGGGATGCCGGCAGGAAGCCACGCAGACCGATGTCCACGATCAGGCCGCCCTTGACAGCTTCGATGACGGTACCTTCGACAACGCCATCGGCTTCCTTGATCTTCTCGATGTCGCCCCAAGCGCGCTCGTACTGTGCACGCTTCTTGGAAAGAATCAGTCGGCCTTCCTTGTCCTCCTTGGTGACGACAAGGGCCTCGACGGTGTCGCCAACCTTGACGACCTCGTCCGGATCCACGTCCTTCTTGATGGAAAGCTCGCGGGAAGGAATCACACCTTCGGTCTTGTAGCCGATATCCAGGAGCACCTCGTCGTGATCGATCTTAACGACGGTACCTTCGACCAGATCACCATCATCAAAGTTCTTGATGGTGGAATCGACTGCCTTGATGAAGTCCTCTTCGGTGCCGATATCGTTGATGGCGACCTTGGCGACTTCGTTATTGTTCTGTGCCATATAAATAAATGGTTTCTTATAGTTGGTGGATATTACTCGATATTCAGTTATGCGAATGCCTGCCGAAAACCTGCGACATCGATTCGGGATACGACTGTTTCTCAGCAAACACTCATTTACCCAGTTTACAGACACCCAGTCCCAAAATTCTAGGCGTGTCGCGGCGCATTTTCATGCCTGTCAGCGTTCGGCGGCGTGTCTCTCGGCGGCTTCCACGACATTGGCCAGCAGCATGGCGCGGGTCATCGGCCCCACGCCGCCCGGATTCGGCGTGTATGCGCCGCTCTTCTCGCGGCATGCCGGGTCGATGTCGCCCTTGATGCGGTAGCGTCCCGCCTCCTCGTCGAACACGCGGCTCACGCCCACGTCGACCAGCACCGCGCCGTCCTTCACGTCCTCCGGCTTGACGAATCCGGCGACGCCCATGGCCGCCACGATCACGTCCGCGCGGCGCATGTGGTCGTGCACGTCCCTGGTGCCGGTGTGGCACAGCGTCACCGTGGCGTTCACGCCGCGGCTGGCCAGCAGCAGTCCGATCGTGCGTCCTACGGTGATGCCGCGGCCGAGCACGCACACCTCCTTGCCGTTCAGGTCGATGTCGTATGCCTTGAGCAGTTCGATGATGCCGCGCGGCGTGCACGGCAGCGGCGTGGACACGTCGCCGCGAACATGCAATACCAGTTCGCCCAGATTGTACGGGTGCATGCCGTCCGCGTCCTTGGCGGGGTCGATCATGCCGATGATCGCATTGGAGTCGATGCCCTTGGGCAGCGGCATCTGCACGATGAACCCGGTGCATTCCGGATCCTCGTTCAGTTCGCGCACGGCCTGCGCGATCTGTTCGAACGTCGCGTCCTGCGGCAGTTCGCGCTTGATGGAGCGGATGCCGACCTCCGCACAGTCGGCGTGCTTGCCGGCGACGTATTTGACCGACCCCGGTTCCTCGCCCACCAGCAGCGTTCCCAGGCCGGGCACGATACCCTGTTCCTTCAAACGCGCCACCCGTTCGCGCAGGTCTTCCTTAATCCGCGCGGACACGGCCTTGCCGTCGAGTTTTATGGACATGCCATCCCCTTCTATAGGTTCCTGCGCCCGCGTTCGCGGGCACTACGATAAGATATCGTATCGGCTGCGTCGACGTGCGGCCGCGAGAAAGGCGGAATGTGACCATGCGAACGAATCGTGCACTGGGCAAATGCGCTGCCGCGTTGCTTGCTTCGGCGATGTTGCTGGCGAGCGCGGCGTGTGGCGTCGGCGGGGGGCATGCGGGCGAGGCTTCGCAGTCCAAGCCTGCGGCGAAGACGGGTGCGATCAGTGTGGTGGCGTCGGTCGGCCAGTGGGGTTCGTTGGCTTCGCAGATCGGCGGCAAGGGCGTGAAGGTGACGTCGATTCTGACGTCGACCGGTGTGGATGCGCATGATTTCGAGCCGAAGACCTCGGATCTGACGACGTTGGGCAAGGCCGAGATCGTGGTGGCCAATGGTGTGGATTATGATTCGTGGGCCACGAAGTCGCTGTCGAGCGATACGACGGTGGTTTCCGCCGGTCAGACGGTGGGCGCGACGACGGGCGATAATCCGCATCTGTGGTTTTCGAAGGATGCCCGTCTGGATATGGCCAAGGAGTTGACCGCCGCGTTTTCGAAGGCGAGGCCGGCGAAGAAGGCGTATTTCAAGAAGCGTTTGCAGCAGTGGCAGCGTCAGGAGAAGCGGCTGGATGCTTCGATGCAGAAGTTTGCTTCGGGCCATGGGAAGGCCACGTATGCGGCTACGGAGTCGGTGGCGTATTATCTGATGTCCGATCTTGGGGCGAAGGATGTGACGCCGCAGAGCTATTTGCAGGCGGTGATGAATGGCGGCGAGGTCGCGCCGGCCGATCTTCAGGAGTTCCAGCGGCTGTTGGAGGCGAAGAAGGCCGGTGTGCTGGTGAATAATCCGCAGGAGTCGTCGGAGATGACGAACATGATCACGGGTACGGCGAACAAGGCGGAGATTCCGGTTGTCGATGTGACCGAGCAGATGCCAGGAGAGTACGAATCGCTGACCGATTGGATCGGCGCGCTGGTGGATTCGATCACGACCGCGATCGACCCGGAGTACGGTTGCGTGGCGGATGACGGCGAGGCCGATGATGCGGATTCTGGCGACTCGAAGGATTCCTCGCAGGATGCGCAGTCGGATGAATCCGGACAGTCCGGCAAGTCCGATGCCGACGCCTCCGGTGACGCGAAGGGGTTGAAGGATTCGGATACGTCGTCCGATGCGTCGTCCAAACAGAAGAAATGCGCTTCGACCGACGGCGATGCCGCCGCGTCCGACGACGCGAAATCCAAGAGCGGGGACTGAACCACCGTGTAATACGGTTTTCCATCTATCCGGTTATCTCGCCGTGGCCTGTAATCAGGCCACGGCGTTTTTTGTGTTCCGATCCCCTCTTCGTCCCTTTCCTTGTCCGGTCCGCCTGTCCCAACAACCCATTCCTTATTGAAAACGATTGTCAACATCATTCGCAATAATCGAACTATACGAATCCATCGAACCGTCAAGGAGGCACGGCCATGCAAAGCCAGCCAGGGTACGCCATCGAATTGAACGACGCCGCGGTCAGGCGGGGCGAACGTACGATCTGGCAGCACGGCACCTTCTCCATCCCCACCGGCTCGGTGACCGCCATCGTTGGCACGAACGGCGCGGGCAAGACCACCATGATGAAGGTGGAGCTCGGTCTGCTGCCGCTCTCCCACGGCAGCGCCACCATCCTCGGCATGCCGGCTGGAAAAGCCAACGCATCCATCGGCTACGTGCCGCAGAACTACGCCGCGGGCATCGAATCGAACCTCACCGCGGAACAATCGGTGCTCCTGGGACTCAACGGCACCCACTTCGGCCTGCACCCCATCACCCGCGCCCAACGCGCCAAGGCCTACCAGGCCATGGAATTCGTCGGCATCGCCGACAAGGCGAAATACCGCCTAGCCGAACTCTCCGGCGGCCTGCGCCAACGCGTGGCCATCGCGCAGGCCATCGTCTCCGACCCGAAACTGCTGATGCTCGACGAACCCCTCGCCAACCTCGACCTCGCCTCGCAACGCTCCGTGGTACACCTGCTCAACCGGCTCAACCGCGACCTCGACATGACCATCCAGGTCGTGGCGCACGACCTCAACATGCTGCTGCCCATCCTCACCGGCGCGGTATACCTGCTCGACGGACACCCGCACTACGCGGACATGCGCCAGGTACTCGACTCCGACCTGCTCACCCACCTGTACGGCACCAACGTGCAGGTGGTCACCACACCGCAGGGCGACATGTTCGTCACCCCCACGGCGGACGAACCGGCCGACGCCGTCCAGGACATGCACACCGCCGACGAACTCGCCCACATGCACCAGCACCGGGCATAGCAGCGCCGCCCCGCATCCAATTCGATTCCCGTTCCAATACCCATTCGACCAAGGACATCCCATGACCAACATCGATTTCAGCTTCGACCCGAACTGGATGGAGACGCTCACCACCCCGTTCATGGCGAACGCCTTCATCGCAGGGCTCTGCATCGCGCTCGCGGCGGGCGTGATGGGCTATTTCACCATCGTCCGTCATTCCACGTTCGCCGCGCACGCCCTGGCTCACATCGGCCTGCCGGGCGCGACCGGGGCCGTGCTGCTCGGTCTGCCAGTCTCCCTCGGCCTGGGCACGTTCGCCCTGGGCGGGGCGCTGGTGATCGGCGCGCTGGGCAAGCGCGTGTCCGAACGTGAGATCGCCACCGGAACCGTACTGGCGTTCGCCACCGGCCTGGGCCTGTTCTTCGCACGGTTGTCGTCGTCGGCCTCCTCGCAGATGCAATCGATCCTGTTCGGTTCGATCCTCACGATCACCAACGGCCAGATCGTCGGGTTCGCCATCTTCGACGTGCTGCTGATCGTAGCGCTTGCCGTGATCTACAGACCGCTGCTGTTCAGTTCGCTGGACGAGCAGGTGGCGCAGGCCAAGGGCGTGCCGATCGGCATGATGAACGTCGCGTTCATGGCCATCATGGCCGGGGTGATCACGATCGCCGTGCCGGCGGTCGGCACGCTGCTGATCTTCGCGCTGGTGGTCACGCCCGCCGCGACCGCGAACATCCTCACCGGCACGCCGTTCAGGTCGATGGTGGTGGCGGGGCTGCTCTGCCTGGCCTCGATTTGGGGAGGGCTGGTGATCTCCGCGATGTTCCCCGCTCCCCCGAGCTTTATCATCGTCACCCTGTCCACGCTGTTCTGGGTGATCGCCAAGATCGTCGAGGCCGTGCGTCGCAAGTAGCCGCCCGCCGCTCATCGCCACGCCACACGCCGTACGGCGCTCCCGCAGGCATCTGCTAAGGTATGTCCCTTGTGTCTGCCACGGCAGAGAACGGAAGACCGGCAGGCCTGCAGATGACCGACAGAGGAGAAAGGACAAGCGATGACGAACAAGCAGCATGATGTGGACACGCAGGGCAAGAAGGAACAGCAGGAAGCGCAGGAACGCAAGGCGAACCGCCGCACGCTGATCACCATCGTGGTCGTGGCGCTGGTGGTCTGCCTGTGCGCGGGCGGATGGCTCATGTGGAACAAGCATCGTTTCGCCACGGCGAAGGAGACCTGCGCGCAGACCTCCGACACGTTGCGCGTGACCATGAATGAATACAACAATCTGGTGAACACCGACGCAAGCGACGCCAGCGGCATCACCGCCGATCAGGTCAAGGACCCGAAGACCGTCAAGGCCCTGGCCAAGGAGCTTGAGGCCCAGGCGCCCGAGTACATCTCCTGCGCCGCCGACAATATGAAGGACTACGTCGCGATCACCGGCAAGCTGAACGATCAGATCTCGTGGTACAAGAGCCACACCGCCTCGTTGCAGAAGGCTGTCGACGCCGTGGAGGCCTCCAAGAAGTAGTAATCGATGTCCATGCATCCGGCCGACACCGGCCCGGGATGTCCGGACATCGGAACACCTATGCGAATATATGAAATCGCCGCGAGCGGATACCGATCCGTTCGCGGCGTTCTCATATGCTGCGGGGCTTTGCCGGCCGCACATCGGTTGCGACCATTCCGGGCATGGCTAAATTTTCATGGCCGAACCGTCATGCGGCGTCCACCAATGCGTTGGCGATGGCCGCGATGCCCTCGCCGCGCCCGGTGAAGCCCATATGGTCGGTGGTGGTGGCGGTCACGGATACCGGGCATCCGGCGATTTCCGACAGCACCGCGGCGGCCTGCTCTCGCCGCGCGCCGATCTTCGGCCTGTTGCCGATGATCACCACGGACGCGGATTGCGGCGCATAGCCGTGGGAGCGCAGATGGGCGATGGTGTCGCGCAGCATGTCCGCGCCGCACATGCCCGCACCGCGCGAGGTCTTCCCCACGCCGAACAGCGAGCCGATGTCCCCAAGACCTGCCGCGGCGAGGAACGCGTCGATCAGCGCATGCACAGCCACGTCGCCGTCGGAATCGCCTTCGATGACGAAATCCTCACCCTCCCATGGCAGACCCGCAAGCCACAGCCCACGCGCAGCCCCAGGCTCCTTCCCCGCTTCCGTTCCGGCCGTTCCGACGCAACGATGGGCGTCGAACCCCTGACCTATGCGCATGGCCATATATCTATCTCCTTTCGCCGCCGAGCAACCCTGCGGTACTCCGGCCACAGGATCCGGCGTACTCGGTCCGATACGAAAAAGGGAAGCCACACTGGTGGCTTCCCTCAACCATTCACGCTGCACCCGATCGGTCATGCCGACCGCACCGGCGCACCATGCCCGGAAATCATTTCTTCTTCGACTTCTTCGAAGCCTCCACGCGGGCCAGGGTATCCTTGGCGGCCTCCTCCGGCTCCTGGGTGTGATGCTTCTCGTCACCCGGCTTCGCGGGGCTGTAGCCCAGATTCACGTCAAGCAGACGCTGCGCCTCGCTCTCCTCGATCTTCTCGCTGAGGGCGATTTCAGAGGTGAGGATGGAACGGGCCTTGGTGAGCATGCGCTTCTCGCCTGCGGACAGGCCGTGCTCGTCCACGTCGCGCTGGGCCAGGTCGCGCACCACTTCGGCGATGTTGTTCACGTCGCCGGTCGCGATCTTCTCGACGTTCAGCTTGTAACGCCTGGACCAGTTCATTTCCTTCTCGATGATCGGCGTACGAAGAATCTCGAACACCTTGGCCACCTCGTTGGCGTCGACGATGTCTCGCACGCCGACCTTCTTGGCATTATCCACCGGAACATTAATAACCAGGCCATCGGAAGAAAGCACCGAAAGCTCCAGATATTTGCGGGTCACCCCTCGCACCGTCCGCTCGGTAATGGCCTCAACCCTTGCCGCGCCGTGACGCGGATAGACGACCATATCGCCGACCTTGTATCCCATGAAACCTCCGATTGAGCTTGAGCGGACACACAAAAAACCTGAACGAGTATGCCATAGACGCTGGACTTGGAAAAAAGTCCGGAAAAATTGCACTTCGACGCGCCAAATGTTCCATTTTCAAGCATCAAAGCCGTACACTAATGACCATGAGCACTAACACGACAATCAATGACGATATCGTTGCCGTCCCGGTCAGCCAGGGCGACCTTGATCAGGTAAGCAACGCCGCTTTCTATAATCCCCATGCCGTTCTGGGTGGCCACCTCGGCGAGGGCGATCAGGCCAAATACACCACGGTCCGCGTTCTGCGCCCGTTCGCGAAGACGGTCTCCATCGTCACGCCGGACGGCGAATACGCGGCAAAACACGAATTCAATGGCGTCTTCGTGACCGTCGTTCCCTCCGTAGCCAACGATGACGGCGGCTATTCCGTGCCGGATTACCGCGTGAAGGTGGCCTACGAGGACGTTCCCGAAACCGTTCAGGACGACCCCTATCGCTATCTGCCGACCGTCGGCGAGATGGACATGTACCTGTTCGGCGAGGGCCGCCACGAGCGCCTGTGGGAGGCACTGGGCGCGCATGTACGCGAATACGAGGACCCGATGGGCGGCGTGGACGGCACCCCCGGCGAGAAGGTCACCGGCGTCTCCTTCGCCGTGTGGGCACCGAACGCGCACGCGGTGCGTGTGATCGGCTCGTTCAACGGCTGGGACGGCCGCTGCCATGCGCTGCGCGAGCTCGGTTCCTCCGGCGTGTGGGAGCTGTTCGTTCCGGGTGCCAAGGCCGGGGACGTATACAAGTACCAGATCCTCAACGCCAACTGGGAGTGGACGGACAAGGCCGACCCCATGGAGCGCTCTCACGAGATCCCGCCGGCGACCGGCTCGATCGTGGTCGACTCCAAGCACGAGTGGCACGACCAGGAGTGGATGGAGCGCCGCGCGGCCACCGATCCGCACAACGGCCCCGTGGCGATCTACGAGCTCAACGCGCTGAGCTGGCGCAAGGACGTGAGCAACTACCGCGAGCTTGCCGACAAGCTGGTCCCCTATGTGCAGAAGATGGGCTTCACCCACGTGGAGTTCATGCCGCTGGCCGAATACCCGTTCACCGGCTCCTGGGGCTACCAGGTCACCGGCTATTATGCAATCGACTCCCGCCTGGGCGGACCGGACGACTTCAAGTACCTAGTCGAGAAGCTGCACGAGGCCGGCATCGGCGTCATCATGGACTGGGTGCCCGCCCACTTCCCGAAGGATGCCTTCGCGCTCGGCCGCTTCGACGGCACCCCGCTGTACGAGGACCCGGACCCGACCCGCGGCGAGCACCCCGACTGGGGCACCTACATCTTCAACTTCGGCCGACACGAGGTGCGCAACTTCCTTGTGGCCGACGCCTGCTTCTGGCTGAGCGAATACCATATGGACGGCCTGCGCGTCGACGCGGTGAGCTCCATGCTCTACCTCGACTACAGCCGCGAGCCCGGCCAGTGGCATCCGAACATCTACGGCGGCCGCGAGAACCTCGAGGCCATCGACTTCCTCAAGGAGGCCAACGCCACCGCCTACAAGAACAATCCGGGCATCATGATGATCGCCGAGGAATCCACCGCATACCCGAGCATCACAGCCCCGACCGACGCCGGCGGCGTGGGATTCGGCCTCAAGTGGAACATGGGCTGGATGCACGACACCCTGGAGTACCTGCACGAGGCGCCGATCAACCGCAAGTGGCACCACGACGAGATCACCTTCTCCATGGTGTACGCCTATTCCGAACGCTACGTGCTGCCGATCAGCCACGACGAGGTCGTATACGGCAAGGGCTCGCTGTTCGGTAAGATGCCTGGCGACAACTGGCAGAAGTACGCCGGGGTACGCGCCCTGTTCGCCTACCAGTGGGCGCATCCGGGCAAGAAGCTCACCTTCATGGGCAACGAGCTCGCACAGTGGGGCGAATGGGACCACGACAACTCCATCGACTGGGATTGCCTGAACTGGCAGGAGCACACCGGCGTGCAGCGTCTCGTGGCCGACCTGAACAAGCTGTACAAGCAGACGCCGGCCATCTGGAGCCAGGACTTCACCCCGGACGGCTTCCAGTGGCTCACCAGCGACGACGCCGACCATAACACGCTGAGTTTCGTGCGCATCGGCACCAAGGGCGAGGAATGCGTGGTCGTGGTGAACTTCTCCGGCGAGGCATGGTCCGACTACCAGGTGGCGCTCCCCCACGGAGGCCGCTGGACGGAAGTGCTGACCACGGACGCCACCATCTACGGCGGCTCCGGCATCTCGAACGGAACGTTCGAGGCGGACGCCGGCGAATACCATTCGCGCCCGGCTTCCGCGCGAATCACCGTTCCTGCGCTTGCTGCGGTATTCTTGAAGCCGGAAAACTGATATTACCCAGCTGAAAGGCAGCTATCGAAATGCTCAACTCAACAGCACAACAGCAGGCTCAGCCCCGCACCGTGCTGGTCGTCGAAGATGAACCGACGCTGGCCACCGCCATCGCCCAGCGCATCACCGCCGAAGGTTGGACCGCACGCGTCGCAGGCGATGGGGCGAGCGCCGTTCAGGCGGCGGCGCAGCTGAGGCCCGATCTGGTCATCATGGACATCATGCTGCCGGTGATGGACGGTCTTGAGGCCACGAAGCGCATCGTGGCCGACCGTCCGGTGCCGGTGCTCATCCTCACCGCACGCGACGATGAGGCGGACAAGGTGATCGGTCTGGGAGCCGGTGCCGACGACTATATGACCAAGCCGTTCTCCATGCGCGAACTCATCGCCCGCTGCAAGGCGCTGCTGCGCCGCGTGGACCGCGCGAAGGTCATCGCCAAGAACGCGGAGAACGAGAAGATCCTCGACTTCGGGTCGCTGATCATCGATCCGGCACAGCGTACCGTCAGCCTCGACGGCAAGGACGTTCATCTGACGCCCACCGAATTCGACCTGCTGGCGACGCTCGCCCGCAAGCCGAAGTCGGTGCTCACCCGCGAGAAGCTTCTCGAAGAGGTGTGGGATTGGGTGGATGCCTCCGGCACCCGCACGGTGGACAGCCATGTCAAGGCATTGCGACACAAGCTCGGTCCTGACATGATTCGCACGGTGCACGGCGTAGGATATGCCTTTGAACCGCCAACCGGCGGCGAACAGGCTTCTACCCAAGGTCGGTAATGAACACCAAGCAGCGTAATCCTCGCTTTCAGGGCGCACGTCGTACTGGCGTGCGCCCTATCTTGTTCCTTCGCTCCCTCAAGATGGAGCTCAGCGCACTGATTGTGATCGCCACGGCCATCGCGTTCCTCATGTGCTGGATCCTGCTCAGAATCGATTTGAGCTGGTGGATCGCCATGCCCATCACGCTGGTGGTGGCGCTGGGCTTCACCTACACGTTCTCGCGCGGCCTGACCGCGCGGTTGCGGCAGTTGCGCGACGTTGCGGAGGCCATGGCCGACGGCGACTACAGTGTGCGCGTGCCGATCGACGATTCCAGCCACGACGAGGTGGAGCAGCTGGCCCGTTCCTTCAACGAGATGGCCGCCGAACTGCAGCATGCGGACAAGATGCGCAGGGACATGATCGCCAATGTGAGCCATGAGCTGCGCACCCCCGTGTCCGCGTTGCAGGCGCAGGTGGAGAATATGGCGGACGGCGTGATCGAGCCGACACCGGCGAATCTGGAGAGCATTCTCAACCAGACGCATCGTCTGAGCGATCTGATCGCGTTCCTGCTGGATCTGAGCCGCATGGAGGCCGGTGCCGCCAGCCTCGACATCGAACGGTTCAACTTCTCCGATTTCCTCGACGATACGATCGAGCCGTTGGAGATCGCCGACGGCGGGCACGCGCACAACATCGAGGTGAACGTCCCCGACGACATCACCATCGAGGGTGATCAGGACCGTTTGCGCCAGCTGTTCACCAATATCATCGGCAATGCGCTGAAGCACTCCCCCGACGGCACGAACGTGCTGGTGGAGGTGCATGAGGACATCCCCCACGGCACCGTGGTGACCAATGTGGTGAACTTCGGCTCCCAGATCTCCCCGGATTCGCGGTCGGACATCTTCCGCCGCTTCGTGCGGGGAAAGAACGGCCCCGGCACGGAATCGGGCGGCACGGGCCTTGGCCTGTCGATCGCACGATGGGCTGCGCAGCTACACGGCGGCACGGTGCGCGTGGTGGACGATGCCCGAGGCGCCAATTTTGAGATAGTGCTGCCCAAATACCATGTCGAGGAGTAACATGATATTTTGGGAAGAATCGTACGAACGTAGAAATTAGAATATAGAATCGGCGTCAGCCGAACCGTATCGGTAGGGACAACGGCGTCCCTACCTTTCTTTTTTGCCTTGATGCCTCGGCCGTCGCCCCGGCAATCGTTGCAGTCGTAACAGACCGCATGTTCTTTTAGGATTTCCTCCCGGCCCCAATACAACTTCCACGGACGCAACGGCAACAAAAAAGCCTCCCGAAGGAGGCTTTTGATTCACGGTTCAGCCGTTAAGATTCAGCGGCTCTTCTTGCGCAGGGCAAGGAAGGCGACACCGGCAATGGCCAGCAGGGCCACGACGATGACGTAGGGCAGCACGGAGGCACCGGTCTGAGCGGTGTTGCCGGAGTCGGAGCCAGCGGCAGCGGTGCCGGCATTGGTATTGCCGTTCACGGAGCAGGTTGCCGGGAAGTTCACGGTCTGGGAGCCGACGGTAATGGCGTCGGCACCCTCGGCGGACTTGGAGGCCTCCACGGTGATCTTGGCGTCCTTGCAGTTGAGGGTGGTGAGCTTGATGTTGACGGTGTGCGGGGTGTTCTCGCTTGCCGCCCACCAGCCGTAGGTCTTCTCGGCGGCAACGGTGACGTTGCTGACCAGGGAGTCGTCGACGGTCACGCCGACGTAGTGGTAGCCGGCATCATACGTGGCATCGTCCAGGGTGACGGTGATGGTCGCGGTACCATCGGCGTTCGGGTTGGCGTTCACGGTTGCGGAATAATCATCTGCAAGCGCGGACGGCGCCAGGGCGAACACGGACATCAGCGTCATGGCGATTGCCGCAAAAATAGCGGAGATCCTTTTCATCTCTCTTGTCCTTCCCACATGCGTTGTCCTCGCATGCAAAGTTCTACTAGCGGCTCGTTATGGTCGAGTCGCTCCTTGTCAGAGTAGCACGCTCCGTAAACCTTTGCATTTCTTACACCGTGAAACGGAAAAGAAAACGCATATTGCCGTGACTTAAGCCACGCTGGCGTCAACTTGGGCTACACTAGCACCTTGCCAGTTAGTTCGAACAATAAATTATAAGGTGCAACGATGGAACCGACAACACCGAACCAGCAGATCAGTGAAAACGATCTCATCGATCTTCAGCAAATCGACGAGAATACAGCGGTAATCGAAGTGGAGGGGCCTCGGGAATCGCACCATAGGGGCGCTCCCATGAGCGCACAGCATGTCGAGGAAATCCACCGTCGGCATCGACGTGAGCGCTTTCTGGTCAAGCTGGATTTGATCCTGCTTATCGTCGTCTGCGCCAGTGCCGGCGGTATCCTCTTCGGATTGCAGTTCCTCCAGTAGACGGCTACTGGAGAAGCGGGGTCTGACGCAGAACCGTCTGCCCCGGCACCGATCCCGCAGCCGTATACACGGTGGCTGTGATCTCATAGCTTTGCCCGGGCTTCAGATTCACCTGCTTGGAAATCACCGTCAGACCGTCATGAAGACTGTAATTGTCCCCCTTGCCCCCGTCGGGGCCGGCAGCATATTCCGGCACGGAACCACCGGTAGGCACGTACAGGTAGTTGATGAACTGGATATCGCCCTTCTGCGCACCGTTTTCCAACGCGCCGACCACGTATCCGGGCACCTTGTCCACATCCGCCTGGTTCAACGTGTTGCGCAGGCTGATGGTGATCTCGTGCCTCTCCCGACCGTTCGAATATGTCTTGACGATGGTATCGGTCACCTTGCGCTCGAGATACCAATCCATCTTGGAACCCATGGCATCGTTGAAGTACACGCCGATGACCTGCTTCGGCGTCTTGCCGCCCATGTATTTAGGCGATTTGGCGGTGAAAAGGCTGCCGCTCACGGCAGTGCCGTCCAGCACCGATTGTTCCTCGGCATGCGCGCTCCACACACACACGTGCCCTTGCTGGGCGGCTGCGGCCAATTGCCTGATCAGTTGCATCGACTGGCTGCCCTGCACATGCAGCATACGGTTGAAGGCTGCCGTAGCGGCAAGCGAGAAGAACTCATCCTGATCCTCGGGGTCGGGCAAGGCGGCGTATACCTCGTTCAACAGCACGCGTGAGGTGCTTTGCCCGTCAAGCACCGGCGAATAGTTCTTGTAGTTCACCTGCACGGAACCGACCACGGACAGCACACGCTGCAGCAGCACGGGGTCGATGCTGAGCACGCCATCGATCCGCTGGCCGAAACGCTGCTCCCACATGGCTTTGGCGATGGTTCCCGTACGCTGGAAGTCCGGCGTGAAGTTTACGTCCTGCGGCTTGCGGCCAAGCTTGTCGCCATACAGGGCGAGTTCGTCCGCGCTCAGCTCGGTCACCGGGGAGCTGATGCCCTCCAATTCGCCCTCGGAGACAAAATCGTTAAGCGTGATCTTGCCGTTCTGCACGGTAACGGTCCCCCATGAGCCGGCAACGCCACCGGTGGCTCGCAGCTCGGCGTTGCCCTGCGCCAGAATGAGGTAGGTTCTGGTCTCGTTGGGATCGTTCAGACCAAGCATGCTGGGCAGAAGCCTCACGGCCCGAGACAGGCTGTCGCTTGATTGGGCGACGATATTCATCTTCTTCTGCGCGGGCGTAAGCGCATTCTTCAGCGCATTGATCGTCACGCCGTCGATGGATTGGAACTTCGTATTCGCCCTCTGCACAATGGCGTTTGCCTTGACGAGCTTGGCGGATACCTTGTCGATGCCGGGCATTGCGATTGCGGAATCGTTGATGCCGAACCACGACTGGTCGACGCTTCCGGCGGCGTCCACCATCAACGGCAGCGCGTCATGTGAAAGGTCATGCAGCGATTCCACGGTGGTACGTACTGCGGTGATGTCGTGCCCATACCACGGAAGCGCTCCCATCATGCGCCAAACCGGATTATTCGTATTCGCATATGCGACGCTGATGTGCTTGTTGAGTTCCTTTACTGTGGCGTCAAGCGTGGAACCGGTCTCGGCGCTGGTAAGATCCATGCCGCTAAGCGATGAGACGACGGTAGACGCCGACTTGACCTCCTTGGCCACGACAACGGCGGAAATCGCGAAATACGCCCCCAACAGGACAATGGCGGAAAGCACGATCGCCACGGCAATCAGCACGGCATCGCGAACGCGCCGCTTGGCACGGTGCCGGTGACGTCCGCCCCCTCTCCTCGCCCCATGTGAGCCATGCGCACCGTCCGACTTGTTCACGCCCCTGCCATGAAGGCCGTCCTCATACGTCCATTCCGTATTCAATTCTTCAATCTCTGCCACGCCGCCACTGTATCAGCAGGGGTGTCTCCCATCCGCCGCCATCGCCTATAAGATGGAGCCCATGCATATCCTGTTCGTTTGCACCGGCAACATCTCTCGCTCGGCCATGGCCGAGATCCTTGCCCCGCATATCTTCAAGGACCCCGGTCTGAAGTTCTCCTCCGCAGGCACCCATGGACTGCATGGCTATGCCATCTCCAGGGAAGCCGAGCAACTGCTTCGGCGCAACCACATCGATCAAAGGACGATCGATGTGTTCCGTTCAAGACGACTGCCCCCCCGTCATCGCCTCCAAGGCCGATCTGATCCTCTGTTTCGAGCAGCATCAGCGCGCGCATATCGTGGTGGAGTCACCGTTGAAGGCACGTTGGACCTTCACGCTCAACGATTTCGCTAACCTATGCGAAACAGCAAAGGAACGAAGGCTCATTGAGGGCGAAAGCACGGAGGAGCGTCTTCTGAGCGTCGCCGACGGCGCGCCCGGTCTGCGTCTGGCGGTGCCCGAGCCCTCGGACATCGCCGACCCGCAAGGGAAGGACATGCAAGCCTATATCACCGCGCACAATGAGACGGTGCGCGCGCTGAAACGTATCGTCGCCGCGGTGGCCTGAATTTCGGGAACATCTTCGGAGCAACGGCAGCCAATTCTCGCACAAGCAAGCGAACGGTGGACAACGAATATATGAGTTGGGCCCTGTCCCGTATGGAAATCCATACGGGACAGGGCCCAACTTCGACCGGCGCGACTTGTCGGAACGAGTCAATCCATCACACGGCGGGCATGTCACTTGCCGCGCTTGCGGGAGCGCCTGTGCTTCTTCCTGCTCTTGCTGTCTTCCTTGCCGTATTCGCCCTTGTTGTAGTACGCGCCGTAATAGTAGGAGCTGTAATAGTAGTAGTTGCCGTACCCGCGGCCGCGCTTTTCGTCGGCGAGGTTGAACACGTAGCCGAGCAGCGGCACGTCGAGTTCGCGCAGCTCGTTGACGGCGCCGCGCAGGGCGCTCTTGTAGGTCACGCCGCGCGCCGAGACCATGACCACGCCGTTGCCCATCTGACCGAACACGGCGGCATCGTTCGCCACGGACATAGGCGTGGTGTCGATGATCACGTAGTCGTACTGCTGTATGGCCTGATGCACAAGCTCGTGCATGATGCGGGAGTTCAGCAGCACGGAGGCGTTCTGGATGCGCGGACCGGCGGGCATGATGTGCAGGTTCGGCTTCCAGTAGCGCTGCACCACGTCCTTGACGCTGGCCTGGTTGCTCAGCACGTGGGCGAGGCCGACGTTGCCTTCAAGTCCGAGGCGCTTGGCCACGGACGGGTGGCGCAGGTCGGCGTCGATGAGCAATACGGAGGCTCCGTTTTCGGCAAGCGCGGCGGCCAGGTTGCACGACACCGTGGTCTTGCCTTCGGACGGCATGGACGAGGTGATGACGATCAGGCGGCCCTTGTCGCCGTCCTTGGAGGTGACGAACGAGAGGTTGGTGCGCATGCGGCGGAATTCCTCGGCGATGGCGCCGTCCGGCCTGGTGACGATGACAGGCTTGGTGCCGTTGAGGGCGTCGTCCTTGGGAATGACGCCGGCGATGCTGCCGTTGGGGTCGATGGACTGCAGATCCATGATGTCCTGCAGCTTGCGGGCCAGCAGGTCGCGCACGAGCGCGGCGAAGATACCGAGTACGATGCCCGCGACGACGGCCACGGCGATGTTGAGCTTGGTGTTCGGCGAGCTTTGCGCGGTGGGCGTCTTGGCCTTCTGCACCACGGACAGCTTCACCATGGACTTCTTGCCGGAGGCGTACAGTTCGGACGACACCACCCTCGACAGGGATTGCGATATCTCGTTGGCGAGCTGGGCGGAAAGCGCCGGGTCGGTCGCCTCGACGGCGACGTTGAGCATGTAGGTGTCGGTGGGGTTGGTGGCGGTCACCATCGCGGCGAGGTCATCGGTGGTGATGGTGCCGTTGTCCAAGTTGTCGACCACGGGCTGCAGCACGGCCTCGGTCTTGACCAGATCCGGGTAGCTCTTGAGCTGGGTGGCGATGTAGGTGCCCGCCGTGCTCTGGCTGCTGACGCTGCTGTCGAGCGCGTCGGCGGTGGTGTTGTTGTAGCTGGCGAACAGCTGGGCTGTGGCCGTGTACTTCTTCTGTGCGGTCAGCGTGTATGCGGTCACGCCGACGACGACAAGCACGAACACCAGCACCGCGGTGAACATATGCTTGCCGACGATGCGGATCAGATCCATCAGGGTCATGCCCTCGTCCGCGTCCGATTCCGACCGTTCCGCGAGAACCACGTTCTGCGGTGCCGCGTCGGTACGATTCTCGGGGATAAGAACGCTGTTCTGTTGAGCTTGTTCCTCAGCCACGCTTCTCTCCTGTCTGACTGTCTCAATCATTCGCAGTGTACGGCTAAGGGGGGATTAATATGGAGGACTTTAGAATTTTGAATCAACAAATTCACAAGGAGCACAACAAGGAGCATGGGCGGACATGCGGCGCAGGTCGGAACGTCCGCCCGGACCGGCGTCGCCGCCGCCACTCCCCCTCGTCGCCGCCATCGCCATTGCCCCGCCGTCAGACGGTGAGACGCAGGTAGGAGCGGTCGTCGAAGGAGTCGAGCCCCGGTTCGAAGCCCTTGGTCGAGGGGAAACGGCTCACGAGATGCGGGTCGCTGGCCTTGAGATCCGCGAGCGCCGTTTCGGATTGGCTGAGGGTGGGTTCGAGGAATGGGTAGCCGTCGCTGGCGAGTACGATGTCGTCGCCGGGGTCGACGTGCAGTACGCGTATGGGGTATTGGGGGTCGGTGTAGCCGTCGAAGACGAAGTAGCCGTATTCGCCGCGTTTGTTGGCGAAGGCCGATTGCATGCGGAGGAATGGCATGATGGCGTCGCGGCCGGGGTCGGTGCCGGGTTTGCCGCTGTTTGCCGTGGTGTGTTCGGTGTTGGCATGTTCGCTGTTGGCGTGTTCGAGTTCCTGTGCTTGCCAGACGAAGCTGCGTAGTGCGGAGAGCAGTTCGTCTGTTTTCTTTGTGGTGGGGATGCGTTGTCCGTTGATCATGGCTTGGCAGTCGCCGAAGAGCCAGATTTCGTGTGCCGCCGCGCTGTAGACCACGGCGTTGGCTTGGAGGCGTTCCAGGGGGTGTGTGGCGAAGAAGTCTGCGCTGCGGGTGGGGTGGGTGCGGTAGCGTGCGCGCAGTGCCTTGTCGATGCGGCGTTGCATGGCGCGCATGCCCCATGCCTCTTCGTTCGTGCCTGCCTGTTCGGGGTCTTCGTGCAGGAAGGTTTCCTCGCTGACGCCGGTGTCCGTTTCCACGTCCATGGCGGCGATCGTTTCGATGACCGTGTTCTTGGCGACGACTCCGGGCGATGGGTTCCAGGGGTTCATGCGGCTTTTGCTGGTCACGCCGTCGACCACCGCCGCGAAGGTGCGTCCTACGAAGATGCCATCCTCGTCGAGTGTTTCGTCGCCGCCGTGTTTGCCGTGCAGGTATCGTTCGTTGACCGTTATCGTCATCGTGTGCCTCCTTGCAGCCGACTGTTCCCCTTCCGGGTGTTTCTGCTGTTTCCGTTATATGCGTTGCACGTGACGGTTCGGTTTTGGCCTGACGGTCACTGTGTTGTCGTGGTTTTCGCGTGTTTGCGCACTTCCGGCAGCAGCGCTATGAACAGTATGATCGCGAGGATCGCGGTGAGCAGGTCGGCCATGGCCTGTGCGGCGATCACGCCGTGGTAGCCGGCGAGCGCGCGCCCGGCGAACAGGGTGATGGCGAGCATCACGCCTTGGCGGCTGATGGAGAGCAGCAGTGCGCCGACCGCTTTGCCTGCGGATTGGAAGGTGCAGGTGGTGACCAGGACGATCGCCACGCATACGGTGCTGAGCAGTTGGATGCGCAGCATGCCTGCGCCGAGTTCGACGATGTGCGCGTCGGTGCTGAAGAAGCCCATGAGCGGGTGTGCGAAGGCGATGAGGACGATGGTCATGGCGAGGGCGAGGACGGCGAGGAACGAGTAGGCGAATCCGAGCAGCGCCCTGAGTCGTTTCATGTTGCCGGCACCGTAGTTGTAGCCGGTAAGCGGCTGGCCGCCGAAGGCGAAGGCGACGAGGATCATGATGGCGATCATGACGATCTTGAGGGCGATGCCCATGGCCGCGACCGCGTCAGTACCGTATGGCAGGAGGAAGAGGTTGACCATGACGATGCCAAGGCTTTGCATGAGGTTGGTGACGGATGCGGGGATGCCGATGGCGAGGATGCCGCCGGCTTCGTGGCGGGTGATGTCGAGTCTATGGCCGCGGAGCATGAGGCGCGGGTCGATGGACAGGTTGCGACTGCGTTTGAGGAGGAACCAGATGTAGTAGGCGTCGGTGCAGATGTTGGCGATGACGGTGGCGCCCGCGGAGCCGGCCGCACCCCAGCCGAACACGTGGATGAACAGCGGGTTGAGGCAGATGTTGATGAGGGTGCCGGCGATCGAGCCGATGGCCGATGGCGTGGCGAATCCTTCGGTGCGCAGCAGGTTGGTCGGGGTCATCGACACGATGATGAACGGCGAGCCGATGATGATGAGCGTGTAGAACTGCGAGGCGTATTCCCAGGTGGATCCGTCCGCGCCGAGCATGGCGAGGATCGGGCCGCGGAAGGCGAGTCCCAGTATGATGACGATGATGCCGGTGAGCACGGCTCCCCAGAAGCAGAAGACGCTCAGACGCCTGCCGTCGTCGTAGCGCCCCTGCCCGTAGAGGCGGGAGATCACGGAACTGCCGCCGAGGCCGAAGATGTCGCCGAGTGCAATCATGACGGTGAACACGGGTGTGGCGATGGCCACGCCGGCCACCATGCTCGTGTTGCCGGTGTGGGCGATGAAATAGGTGTCGACCGTGTTGTAGACGAGAGTGACCATCATGCTGAGCACGACGGGGATGGCCAGGGTCATGTATGCGCGCGGGATGGGCGTCTTCTCGAACAGTTCGTTATCCATAACAGGCGTAGAGACTACAACTCCAGTCGGGACAAGCATGGTGGGCGGGCGCGTGGCGTGCATGTGCGGATGCGTTTTTGCCGGCAAACCCGTTCCCCGTTGTCCGTTACCATGCTGGTATGAGACTTCTTGGCAATATTCTGTGGCTGCTTCTGGGAGGCCTGATGCTTGCGATCGGCTGGACCGTGATCGGGCTGGTGCTGTGCGTCACCGTCGTCGGCATTCCGCTGGGCATACAGGCGTTCAAGATGGCGGGACTGACGCTCACCCCGTTCGGCAAGACAGTGGTGTATGGCGGCGGCGTGGGCTCGGTGCTGGCCAATATCGTGTGGTTCGCGCTGGCCGGTGTGTGGATGGCGCTCGGCTACGTGTGCGCGGGCCTGCTGAACTGCGTCACCATCGTCGGCATTCCGTTCGGCATCCAGTCGTTCAAAATGGCCAAACTGGCGTTGTGGCCGTTCGGCTCGCAGATCCACGCGGCGAACTAGCCCACTGCCCCCCAGCACGCCCTGTCCTCCCCCAGCGCCGTGAGCGACCTTGTTTCCCACAACCCTTGTGCTTCGGCGGTTTTCCTGTTATGTGTGGAGGTATGACCATCCCACAGAACCCCGGTATTACAGGCAAGGCACATGATCGGTCGAAGCCAGGCACCCCCACGACGGCATTAAGCGACTACCCGCGCGGCGCGCACGTCGTCATCGACGGCATCGACCTGGATGAGCGGCATCGTTTCCGCCTGTACGAGATCGGTTTGACACCGGGGACGCAACTGCGGATTATGCAACGGGGAGCCTTCGGAGGCCGTGTCGTCGCGCTCGGAGGGGAACGCGTCGCCCTGGACCACGGCACCGCGCAAGCCATCCGCGTACGACTCGCCCAGGACGAGACAACCAGAAAGACCAACGCATGATGAGCTTTCGATCACTACGAGGCGGCGACTGCCATCAGATGACCCCTGCCAGCTGCCGGAGGCACTGCGCATGCTGCCAGCCCGACCATTCAGCCGGATGCACTTCCAAACGCGTCGTGTTCGTCGGCAATCCGAATGTCGGCAAATCATCGATGTTCAACACCCTGCTGGGCGCGAGAACCCGCACGATGAACGCGCCGGGAACCACCGTATCCGTCACCTACGGGCAATACCACTACACAAGACCGGGAACCACGCAAACATGGCAGTTCGTGGATACGCCCGGCACATATTCGCTGCTGGCGATGAGCCCGGACGAGCAGGTAGCCGTCGACGCGGTCATGGGCGCATCCGGCATGCCGCGCCCGGATCTCATCGTCGTCGTGATGGACGCCACCGCGATATCCCGCTCGCTATACCTGCTGTCCATGGTGGTGGAGCTCGGCATGCCCACCGTCGTGGCGATCACCATGAACGATCTCGCAGCCCGCAACGGCTGTGCGATCGACCCGGCACGCCTGTCGCGCCTGCTGAACGGCATGCCGGTCGTCGCGCTCGACGGCCGCGACGGCACCGGGGAAGCCGCTTTGGCGGACGCCATCGCGCACAGCTTTACCGGCACGCCAATCCCGCAAGGTCTTGACGATCCGAACGATCCTGGAAACAGCGACCGCGAAAAGCCCGCCGCCGACGCCGCCAGCATGCGCGAATGGGTCGAGTCGCGCGCAGACAGACGTTTCGACTGGACCGCCCGCATACTACGCGATCTCGATGTGCAACCGAACCAATCCGCCACCCTCTCCGACCGCATCGACCGCATACTGCTGCATCCGGTGCTCGGCATCGTAGCGTTCCTGGCGATCCTGTTCCTCGTTTTCCAAGCCACCACAACGCTCGCCGCCCCCATACAGGACTGGTTCGATGTGTCCCTGCGCGCCTGGTGCACCGAAGGGCTCGACCGGCTGTTCGGCCTGTTCGGGCCGAACGCCACCGACAGCTGGCTGTACTCGCTGCTAACGGACGGCGTGCTGGACGGCGTGATCACCGTACTGACCTTCATCCCGACAATGGGCATCATGTTCCTGATGCTGTCGATTCTGGAAGACTCCGGATACATGGCACGCGCCGCGTTCGTCATGGACCGCGCCATGCGCGCACTGGGACTGGACGGCCGCGCGTTCCTGCCGATCATCATCGGTTTCGGCTGCAACCTCCCCGCCCTGGCAGCGACCCGCACACTGCAGGATTCACGCCAAAGAGTGCTCACCGGCATGCTCATCCCCTTCGCCGCATGCTCCGCCCGCCTCTCGGTGTTCCTGGTGCTCGCCCACGCGTTCTTCCCCAAGTACGCCGGCATCGTGGTGTTCCTCATGTACGTCGCATCGATCACGATCATCCTGCTGATCGGCGTGCTGCTGCGCCACACCATGTTTCGCGGGCTCAAACCCGAACCCCTGATGCTGGCCCTTCCCGCATACCAGTGCCCGCGCGCGTTGCAGCTGATACGCTCCGTACTGATCCGCCTGTGGCAGTTCATTCGCGGAGCCAGCGTGATCATCATTTCCATGATCATGGCGCTATGGCTGCTGCAGGGCATCCCCATGACCGCCAACGCCGGCGGTTTCGCGCATGTCGACGACGTGCACGACTCCGCATACGGCGTGCTTGCCGATACGATCTCCCCCGTGTTCGCACCGGCAGGCTTCGACGACTGGCACGCGTCCGCGGCATTGGTCACGGGATTCGTGGCCAAGGAAGTCGTGATCGGCTCCATGTCGCAGTCCTACCATGCCGACGAATCGGATGATGCGAACGTGCAACGCAACGGCGAAGGCATGCTGGGACAGAAGATGCGCGACTCGTTCGACCGGTCCTCGCACGGCCACGGCAAAGCGGCAGCCATCGCCTTCCTGCTGTTCACGCTCGCCTACACGCCATGTCTGGCCACGGTCGCCGAAATGAGACGACAGTTCGGAACGAAGATCGCCGCACGATCCGTCTGCCTAAGCCTATTGACGGCCTATGCGCTCGCTGTGGTCACGTTCCAGGTACTGCGGCTGGTATGGTGATCGGCTTGGCACGCATGGCGGAAATGTTCAAGCGGCATGGCTGGAGACTCACGCGCATACGGAGGACGGGGCAGACGGCCGATGAGCAGGGGGCCGCGAATGAGACTGGCGCAGATGGGCCTGGTGCAGGTGGGACCGGCGTGAGCCAGACCGGGATAGAGCAGACCGGAACAAGACAGTCTGGGACAGAGCACCCGAACGACATTGTGGCGTGCATCGCCGCCGATTGCCAAGCGGGTCTGACCATTCCGCAGATCGCCGCGCGATGGCGGGTTCCGGAGGACTTCGTGGGCATGGCCCTCGACCGCGCACGGGGACGTGGGCTGGACGTACGCGCGCACGCCGCCCCGCGTCCCGTTTGCAACGCGACGACCTGCCGTCCCGACCCCGCTTCCCTGCTGTGCGCCGGCTGCCCGTTCCGCACGGCTCCCCCGGCAAGGCTCCCCCGAGCCAAGACACGCTAAAGACGCGCAGTCGCCCCTAGCAAACGCTTAGAAAAGCAGCATATCGAAAGAAAGGCTCTCCTCATGAAGCACACACTCAAAGCAGCCGTCAGCGTGGCGGCAATCGCGGCCATGTCCATCGGCACGCTCGCTGCATGCGGTTCGGGTTCCGGTTCCGCCGGCAAGGGCAAGGTCTACTACCTGAACTTCAAGCCGGAAGCGGCCGACCAGTGG
>ERZ808246.891-NODE-891-length-23292-cov-20.563283_pt1 | contig 23292 bp, 19 predicted proteins | sample MGYA00521083_ERZ808246 | MGnify/ENA primary metagenome ERZ808246 (study PRJEB31516, sample SAMN03275577) | gut metagenome | biome: mammalia-associated habitat; material: feces | host: Papio cynocephalus | place: Kenya | collected 2012-07-07 ... | reverse complement strand
TTGTGCGTATACCCAGGCAGCATATGCACTGCCTCGATCTTCTCCCCGCTGACCTGACCGCATTTCTCGGTAATGTTTTAGCGGAAGACCTATTGCTTTTTCAACGATTTCGATGCTTGTTTTTATAACGAGATAGACAAACTGGTACAAACCGAAAAACCATTTCTTTCCGTAGCAACACTTTTAAAAATACTGCCTCTTTTCCTCATTTGACATTATCATAAGACTCTCTATTTTTTATCGTTATCAAACTAACTATTTTTACGAGCCAAAAAAGTTTTAATGTCTTTTCTTCCGGATGGGAAAAGTAGCAATGTTCCGAAATAAATGACTGCGGCCAAAATAATTGATGATATATTCCAAATAAATGTGCTACCGACGCTTCTGAGCAAATAACAGAAAGCCGTCATAACAAGTATTGCAATGAATACAGGCATTAATTTTCTTGCCTGGTTTTCTATTTCAATCCCAAGAACCTTTTTCATTATTATTATTTCGGGTATAATTAAATCCAGTTTTACTAAAGCTCTTGAATATACCAACGGCCAAAACCCATATTTTGCAGATATGATGCACACGGGAACGATTACCGCCAAATCCGCCAGTTGCAGTATTAAAGGTAATTTTACCTTAGCTTTAGCCCTGTATGCGTCACTGCAAATGCTTACAAAAACCGTTCTTACCGCCGTAGAGAGGCCGATTGCACCCACAACACCGGACGCTTCTGACCATGATTTTCCGAAAAGTATTTCAACTGCGAAATCACTGTAAATGAAAGCGCCTACTCCGAGCGGCATTAAAACCATAGCTACCGTTCGCTGTGTATCGCAGAACAAATCAGAAAACTTTTTGTCATTGTTTTGAAACTTTGACAAGCCCACAAAAAGCACGGGCATTATTGCAGATGTAACAATTGCAAAAAGACTGTTTATCGTGGAAAGCGAATTCTTATAAATACCTAAATAATGCGGAGTCATATAATGCGCAATCAATAATGAATCTACCCAAGCCGTAAGCCAAACCGCAATACCGTCAAGTATAGTCCACGAGCCGAACATAAACATTTCCTTTAAAAGCTTAAATGAAAAATAAAAGTTTGGTTTATACCTGCAAAGTATTGCCAAAACAACAGCCTGAGCCAAAACGCTTGCTATATTTCCTATTACCAAAGACCACGAGTTAAATCCCAATAAAGCCAACGGAATTGTAATAAAAAGAGGAATAAACGCCGTAATGATTCTCACAATAAACAGTTTTTTAAACTGAAATTTTCTTTGAAGTTTAGCGTTAAGTATTCCGGAAACCGAATACAGCGGCAACAATATTCCCGACAGCAGTATCGCCTTCCATATTTCCGGACTGCCGAGAAATGCGGCGATAGGCTTTGAAAATACCGCAATGATCAACCACAAAAATATTGATATTCCTAAGTTTGCCCAAAACGCCACATGAAACGCTTGATCGTATTCATCCTCGCTTTTAAAATCGTGCTGGATCAGATATTTCCTAAAGCCCTGTTCAACAAAAACCTCCGCAAAGGAAATTATCATTGTAATATTTGCCAGCGGAGCAAAGGCATCCGGTAATAATATTCTTGCCAGGACAGCATTGAGTATCGGAGTGATCAATTTGGCGAGCAATTCGGTCACCACCGACCATTTGAAGGATCTGTTTAATTCGTTCTTAATTTCCATTTTGTCAACCTTTTACATTTAGTTTAAATGTACTTGAAATAACTTTGCATATCAGCCATATCACTATACATCCGTAAAACCATTTTCTGAAACTCAGTTCAACTGAGCCACGGCATACTGTCATTAAGGTGACCATTGACGCAAGGCAAATAAACAGTCTGCTATAATTGACATTTTCTTTAATATTTATAAAACTGAGTTTTCCGACAAAAGCCCCCGTAATAAACATATAAAACGGATAAAATGATTCTCCGCCGTTTAAATACGCCTCTGCAACAGCCGTAAACCCAATTCCGTAATTCTTTAAATGCATATGTGTCTGAGATATCCAGTTGTCAAGATACCCATCGTAAAAGCCAAAAAGCAGCTTGATTCTCGGCAAAGGCATAGAAATTATACCTGATATGTATGTGTTTCCGCCTGTCCAGGTCTCGTGAATATTATCCTGAAGAATTATACCGAGAACTCTCGCCGACTGCCCCATTTCAAAAAACGGCTTAACAAAAATAAATCTCAAATCAGAAAAAACTTCATTCATATCATCGGCTGTAATTTTATCAAATCCAATATCCCTGAATTTTACAAAGACCGAAACGAAACTCAAAAATATTGCACCGGTTAATATTAATAAAAACAATTTTTTTCGCTTTTTTTTCCTCTTTTCAATATCAGACGCGTCCTTCTTGTAGAAAAAATTCCAATAACACCATATCCAAAGACATATAAAATAAACCCAGCTGCCCCTGTCGCCCATAATAACATTTAAAAGCATATATGGCAGAAATGCCAGAGATAGTACAACAAAAGATTTTCTTGAGCATTTAAAACCGACAAACACGGCAAAAATCGACGGCAAAAACATATATTCGAGATATTTAAATATCGGATTAGAACCGGCTGTTTCGCCGTAATAGAGGCTTGTATAACCGCTTTTTTCGGCTATACTGAAATTTTTAACCGCTTCATACATTGATGCTGCATATGATACAATGAAAAAGAATATCCCCACATACTTAAGCGCGGCACAAATTTTTTCATTTTCAAGAAAATCCTTTTTGGGGGACTCTTTCTTGTGTTCAATACTTGACAACATCAATGCTCCGGCATGAAATGCCGTAATTGCGGGAAGCGTAATAATTATTATTTTAAGAAGAGTCTCGCTGTCCATATAACGAACATGCGTGGCAACACCCAGTTCTTTAGAGTCGCGTGTAATATAGTGAACATTAAACGCCCACATTATGAATTGACCTGCATTAAATACAGTCAGAAAGAAGTAAAAGATCGTATACGGTGTAAAATATTTGCCCGTAACCCTTTTCCATGAAATGAAAACCAAAATAACAGTAAAAATAATTAACCATTCATAAATCTTCATGGTCTGCGTGTAATCTAATTCTTTAATTTTCCTGTTCAATGAATTCCCTACCAGCCATTCTATAAAAGAAATAACAGTAAAGAATATACCATAGGAGAATATATTATGGTTTATGTAAGTTTTTTCAAGCACTCTTTATTACCTCTTCGATATACTTCATCCACCCGTCGTATATCTTCATAAAATTGTTTGTCTGCCTGATTTTAACGGCATTAGATGAGAAAGCATTCCTTTTTTCTTCATCTTCCAATAACTCGATTATTCTCTCGGCAAGCATAGCTTTATCTCCGCACGGAACAAGAAAACCGTTGATTCCGTCTTTAATCATATCGCGCGGCCCGCCCACGGGACAATCCGACGAAACCGCGGGAACCCCGTAAGCTAAAGCCTCCATCAATGCATTGGGATAGCCTTCCCCGTGCGAAAACATAACGAATACTTCGCTTTTTGAAAGCACTTCTCCCACATTGTTTGACAGCCCTTCCGGAATAACCGTATTTTCAAGCCCCAATTCTTTTATTTGCCCGGTAAGCTTTTCTCTTTCGGTTCCTTCGCCGTAAATATGAAGTTTTGCATACGGTAACCGTTTGTGAACAAGCGCAAAAGCATCTATCATTTCAGGGTAATTCTTTTGTTCGGCAAGCCGTCCGAGCGCCGTAACAAACCCTCTTTCGGGTTTTCTTTCCGAAAAATCGGTAATCCAAAGAGGATTTGGTGATACTATATCCCTGCATTTAATACCGCAATTTTCTCTTAAATACTCCTGTGCCATTTTGGTTTGGTGAATAAATCCGTCAGCCAAGGGGTAGCATATTCTTCTTAAAATACGGTTCACCCTGCCGTCGTACATAAAAAAATGGTCTCTTTCCGCGCAGATGATCGGTATCTTGTGTATTTTACACGCCAAAATGCTGTAACAGTTTTGCCTTGTGTAAAAAGATATAACAATGTCGGAGCCTTTAATTGCCTTGTTGAGCCGTATAAAATTGATTATTCCGGCAAATTTTCTTCTGAACCAGTTTTTTCTGCCGGAAATCTTTTTGTCAAGCTCTACAATTTCCGTTTTTTCGTCAAGCGGGTAATAAAAATCGTCAAACTTTTCAAGGCAAACTATCCGCACATCGTGACCGTCCTTGATCATTTGATTGGAAATATTGGATATGACACGCTCCGCTCCGCCGTTGCCAAGCTTATTGCAAGTAAAAGTAATTTTCATACAAACACCTATATTATAATTTTAATTCCGAACATTTTAATTAATTGCAGCCAAGTCCTCAAGCTCATTCTGCACACTTCGTCTCTGCAGTAACGCTCTTTTAAATTTGTGCGGCTTATTCTTTTCCATTCGGTTGTTGTAAAACCGTGCTTAAACTTGTGCATCTCAAACGCCAGCTTTGACAGCGGTAAAACAAATATCGGATAGGTCATTTTTTTGATAATGTACTGATTAACAATGAAATTCAATTTCCTGTCATCGCCGTCGCAGCGGTTAATAACGCTCGGAAAGTGATTGACCGTTAAATCGGAAAATTCTTCCACGGTTTTTCCGTTCATCCAGGCAAGCGCAGAAGCATATAACTCCTCCGAGCCGAATTTAAGGTTCTGCGGATAAAGATTTTTGAATTTTCTGTAAAAATCGCCCCTTAAGATGTGGGCACATCCGCAAAAAGATAAAACATATGTGTCGCCGTTTACCGAAAATCTATGCTTGCTATTTAAAGACTTACCGGTTTCAGGCTCCTTTATATTGACTGTGGCAGCGGCAATATCGGGGTTTTCGTTCATTTTATTTATAATTTTATTAAAAAAGTCCTCGGTTTCAATTTTTGCGTCATCGTCAAGAAAAAACACATAATCGCCGTGGGTCAGCTCAAATGCCTTGTTTCTTCCGCCGGCAACACCTAAATTAGCCTCGGAATATTCATAAATCAGGTTTATCCTGCCATCTAATGCGGTTTTAATATATTCTTCGCATCCGTCATCGGAGGCATTATCAAGAATTATATATTCTGTATCCTCCGGCGCATAAGGCAGGCAGGAATTTATTGCGTTTAAAAGCTCTGTTTTACGGTTGTGGGTAATAAATGCTATCGATAATACCATTTTCTCACTCCTTCAGCTTTTTGTGCGGTATTTTAATTTTGAAATCAAGATTATCGGAGTGACAAAATTGATTTTGACAAACGGTAAAAGAAGTCTTACCCTTTTTTCGATGCTTTTTTTGTTACAGCGTCCGCTATATTTTTCCTTAACTTCCTTGATTTTTTTCTTTGCAAGCTTTACCGCGCTTATAAAGGAATAATTAACGGATATGCGGTAAACGGAAACAATCAGTGCCGTATAAGCAAAGCTGTTGATTTCCTTTTTGAAACCGCCGCTGAGATTTTCGGTTATATATTTATTCAATCCGTCAACAACGGGACCCCACGGGTCGTCTCCGCCTTTTTTGGACTGACTTTTTGGGTTATCTACATAGTGGTACACTGTTTTGCCCAAAAAGTCGATTTTATTTGCATAATAGAAAACCAAAAAGCTGAACAGCGCCTCTTCGCCTACTGTGTTTTCCGAATATTTTATTTTGTTGTTTTCTATAATGTCTTTTTTAATTATCTTTCTACATCCGCCCCACGGCATTTTACCGGTCATCTGCGTTGCAATCAGTTCGGGTTTTGTAAGACAATTAAATCTTGAAAGATTTTCTGTTCGTATTACTTTTCCGCTTTCGTCCTCATAATAATTGTCTATTACCACTACATCGGAATTTTTTTGGTTTATCAGTTTTATTACAGACTCCGCATAATCGGGCTCAATGTAATCGTCCGAGTCAAGAAAAGCTATGTATTCGCCGTCACAATACGGAAAAGCGTTGTTTCTTGCTGTTCCGGGTCCCGCATTTTTTTGTGTTAACGCCTTTATTCTGCTGTCTTTACATTCAAAGTCCTGTGCAATGCCGAATGTATTATCTGCCGAGCCGTCGTCCATAATAACGGCTTGCCAGTTTTCATCGGTTTGATTTAACAGACTGTTTATGCATTTGGTCAGTGTTTTTTCGGCGTTATATGCCGGAATTATAAAAGATATTTTCATTTCAGTTTACTTTCTTAAAAAATTCTTATAAACCCAATTCTGCATTGACACTGGCAGGATGAACATACCAGTCTGCGCCACAGCCACCTTTGCGTAATCAGCAAAACTGCTGTAGCCCATTTTCCAGAACTTCTTTACTGTATCTATGTAGCTTTTTGTGTTCTCCCAGCTTTTTCTTCTTGCTGCCAGTTCATCACTGCTCCTGAACCACAGCAGCGCTTCATCAATGTTTTCCGCCTTGTAACCCTTGAAAAGCATCCTCCCAAAGAGATCCACATCCTGATTTCTTTTCAAATCACTGTATCCGCCTTCAGCCATCACCGCACTTTTCCTATACATGACGGCCGGGTGGTTGAATGCGGAGCGCTTCTTAGCATAATTGAAAATCGCTTCCGAGTCCGTTGGTACCCTGCGTTGGCTGACCACATTGGATGGAGCCCCAACAAATTCATCAATATAGCTGCCGACAATCGCAAGCTCCGGCTTTTCTTCAAAGCGTTTCAGCTGCTTTTCACACCGATCCGGCTTGGATATATCATCCGTATCCATACGCGCAACAAATTCATTTTGACAAACCTTCAAGCCCGCATTGAGCGCTAATCCTAAACCCAGGTTCTTTTCATTCACTACCAGCTTCAGATGCTCCTTATAGGCATCTACAACCGCATATAGTTCATCCGTAAGTGGACCATCCTCTACCAGTACGATCTCATCGGGGCTGACCGTCTGATTAAGCATGGAATCAAGCGCGAGCCGGAGATATTCAGGATGTTCTTTTTTGTATAGAGACATTAGAACGCTATATTTTTGCATATTCACACCCCCAGCAGCTGCTTTGCTACCGCCTGCTTTTCCTGATATTCGTCCTCCGCGACCTTGCCCTCTTGTACAAGCCAATCGCCAAAGTCCATGTCCGACACGGTGCCTTCGCGGACGGTGTCGGCACGCTTGAGCACCTTGCCGACGGTCTTGAGCAAAATCTTTACATCACCGGCGAAGGTGATCCCCTCATCTATGTAGGCCAGGTCATACGCAAACTTCTGCTCCCAGGTAATGTTGTTCCGGCCGTTGACCTGTGCCAGCCCCGTCAGTCCGGGCCGGACATCGTGGCGCCGGCGCTGCTCCGCCGTCATGAACACCATATCGCGCACCAGCTGCGGCCGCGGACCGATAACCGCCAGATGCCCCAGAAGAATATTGACCAGGGACGGCAGCTCATCCAGCGAGGTCGATCGCAGCAGCGCACCGTATCGGCCAAGCCGCTGATCATCCGGAAGCAAATTCCCATCCTTATCCCTGGCGTTGCTCATTGTGCGGAACTTGATCAGCTTGAAAATTTTTTCTTCGCCATTCGCCTCTTTTTTTCCGGGGCGGGGCTGGACGAAAAACGGATTGCCCTTCATCGCGATCGCGCCAATGACCGTTAAGATCAAAAGCAGCGGCGACAAAACAAGAATGGCACACAACGAAAGAACAAAATCCAATGCTCGCTTGACCCAGTGTGCATACAATCCGCCCGAAGCCTTTACCCCCGCCCCGGTCGGTTTAAGCTGTGTTTCTGTCATTTCTCTTCCCCTCAAAAGCACGACCGGATGATTTCAATAACCTTATCCTGTTCCTCAACCGTCATCTTGTTATCACTCGGCAGACAACAGCCACGCTCAAATATATCCGCCCCCACATCGGTTACGCCGCCGGCGATATACGCATTTGTGCGGCAGCGGAGCGTACCTTCTCGACCGATCGCGTCGTGCATCCGGTACATCGGCTGCATGTGCATGGGCTTCCAGATCGGCCGGCCCTCGGCGTTAAGACTGGCAAGCGTCTCCAAAATCTCCGTCGGGCAGGACTTGCCCTTTTCCTTTATGTAAATTGCCTTGGAATCGTCCCGCACCTGCCGGCACATATAGTTCTTATCAATGATCAGCGCCGAAAGCCAATAATTTGGCACAGTGCCCTCCGTGATCGGGTTCATCTGCACCGGCAGATCCTTCAGTCCGTCGCGATACCTCTCGTAGACCGCCTTCTTCTGGGCAATATGCTCCTCCAGATGCGGGTACTGTCCACGGACGACACCGGCCACCACATTGCTCATGCGGTAGTTGTAGCCGACCTCCTCATGCTGATACCACGGGGCATTTTCCCGCGCCTGCGTTGACCACTTGCGCACCTTATTCGCCACTTCAATATCGTTCGTCAGCAGGCAGCCGCCGGACGAGCCGGTGATGATCTTATTGCCGTTGTAGCTGATGGCGGCATAATCGCCGAACGAGCCGCACTGCCGGCCGTTCAGCGTGGCACCCATCGCCTCGGCGGCATCCTCAACCAGCAGCGCGCCGTGCTCTTCGCAGATTTGCTTAATTAAATCAATGCGCCCCGGAAAGCCGTACAGCTCGGCGCACACAACCAGCTTTACATCGGGATACAGCGCAAACGCCTTTTCCAGCGCCACAGGATCCATGTTCCACGACGCCGCCTCAGTATCAATGAACACCGGAATACCGCCCTCGTAAACAACGGGATTGAGCGTCGCGTCAAAGGTCATATCGGAGCAGAACACCCGCTTGCCTTCCAATGCGCCATGGCTGATGGCAGGCTTGCCGTAAAGGCGTTCGCCGGCCGATTTCACACACAGATGGAGCGCCGCCGTGCAGGACGAAAGTGCCACCGCATACGACATCCCGCTCTTTTCTGCGGCGATCCGCTCCACCTCGTTGATATTCTCCCCCACCGTAGACATCCAGTTGGTTTCATATGCCTCGGTGATGTATTGCAGCTCTTCCCCATGCATGGTCGGCGTGGCCAGCCACACCTTTTTGTCAAACGCTTTGAATTCCATACTCTCCTCCATTGCCTTCCCTTACAAGTGCTCAGAAGTTAACCGCATTCAATTTGTCATACTCTCTCCCCTTGCGCCGTCATGGCGGTTGATTTCCGCAACCGTACCGGTGGTCGCACGGGGTGAAACCCACTCCATACCGATCTGGTCAAGCAGCCGTATCTGCGCATCGGAAAGTCGGTTCTCTCTCCTGTTCCTTCTCTGCGTCTGCAGCCAGCGCCCGACGCCCTTTCCGTTTACCCCAACATAGGTCTTGGGGATATGCAGGTGGCCATTTTCGGCATAGAAAGCCTTGGCCGCCGCATATTGCTCCTCCCAGGCAAGATCATTGTGGGAGGTGTTCTCCCGAATACCGATAGCGTGCAGCCGGCTGATCTGGCTATCCGTCAAGAGCTTGGCGCTTCTCGAACGGCCGGTAGGCTTTTTGTTCATCCGGGCGATCTGCTCGGAAAGCCATCGGCCAACCCAGATGCCATCAGCCACATAATTGCCGGGGATGTTGGCATCGCCATGTTCCTCGTAGTACTGCTTGGCCAATTGGTATTTCTCTTCCCATGGATCCGGCAAATCCCAAACAAAGCCCAAATCGGACAACATTTTTCTCTTTTCGTCCGAAAGGCTATCCTGGCAATTCCTTTGGCGGCGCACCCACGCCCCCAACGGAATACCGTCCTGCGTAGTAAAGGCGACGGGAACATCCAGATTTCCGTATTCTTTCTTGTAGCTAACCAATGCCGCAAAGCACTGTTTCCACAAAATGTTCTTCTTCGGCTCCCAAACAAAGCCCAGCTCATCCAGGCGTGACTTTTGCGCGTCGGTCAGCCTTGTCTTTTGGTGAGAGGAAGCATTCCGGGCGGCACACCGTATGCCGTTGATCCATGTACCGAGGCGTGTTCCGTCTTTCGCAACATATTTCAGCGGAACATCCAGATTTCCATGTTCCTGGTAGTATTCCAGACAATGCGCATAGTTTTTTTCAAAAATGTAATCCGGCACATCCCACACCATACCGATTGCATCCAACTGCTCAATTCTTTCCGGTGTTAAATACGACGGACATATTCCGCTTTTCCGGTAGGTACGGAGCTGCGCGATCCAACGGCTGAGCTTAACGCCTTTGTAGGAACGATCCGTTATGCTTGGCATCAGATCGCCATGCTCTGCGTAGTATTCTTTTGCTGCCTGATAATACTTGTCCCATGAGAGATCTTTCATGTTTTTCCATCGCATGCCGATCGACTCAAGCTTGGTTATTTGTTCTTCCGTTAAAACGCCGGCAACCTTTGCATTGTAGACCTTCCGCTGTGTGTCTATCCAATTCCCCAAATTGAAGCCGTCCGCGGTCGTAAACTTTTTAGGAACTTCAAGGTTGCCGTTTTTTTCATAAAACTGCCTGGCCTTTTCGTACATCCGCTCCCACGAAGCGGAAAGCGTCTCATTCAGCCTGGCAAAAAGCTCCTGACAATCGCGCACCTCGTCGATGATCCGGAAATGCTCATTGACGATCTGCCCTTCCTCGCCAAGCGAACGGTAGTAGGCCGTGGCGATCTGCATTTCCTCTTCCACTGCACCGATGCTGTACAGATTTTCAATGTTCAGCACCACATCAAAAATGACCGCATTGGCCTTTTGACCAGCGGCCAGTGCACGGCCGATCTGCTGCTTGTAAACAATGGGCGAAACCGTCGGGCGCAGCAGGATTACCCCGCTGACATTCTCCACATGCACACCTTCGTTGAGCATATCAATACAGTACAGCAGCTTTAAGTGTTCGCTACAATCGGCCTTGAACGACAAAAAGGCTTTACTCGTCTCCGGATCGTTAGAGTAAGCCACATAAATATGGGGTTGCGTATCCACTTTTGAAAACCAGCTTGCCGACAGGGCGATCATCTCGCGCATATGCTCGGCATTGGAGCAAAACACAATGTATTTTCCTGTGCGGTCCGGCATATGCCGGGCGAAGATTTCTTCCATCCCGTCAGCCTTTTCCAGCGCCCGGCGCAATGCCTCCAGGTATCTTTCCACCTGATCCCGCACGGCACGGTTTCTGGTCGCCGCAATCCGCTTCTGGTACTTTTCCAGATCCTTGCGGTAAGAAAAAACCGACAGGACATATTTCGGAGGAGCCAAAATCCCCCGCACGATCGCCTCACCCAGTGTCATTTCGGAGGCGACATTGCCGTCGAACAGCTCATCCGCCATATCCCTCTGATTATCGAGATACCGGATTGCCGTGGCCGACAGCCCAAGCACCGGCACGCCACCATGCAGACGCAGCAAGGTATTCACCCCCGCGCCCCACTGCTCGGCGCCGCAGCGGTGGAACTCATCCAGAATGATGTAATCCGGATGAATGGCTGCCATTTCCTCCCCGGTCATATTCATCAGCTTGGCGTAGGTATAGAAGCGGATGTTTTCCGGCACATACCCCGCAGCAGCCTTGGCCAGATTTTCCAGTTGGGTCTTGAAGATATACTCGGAGGGAGAAAGCCAACAGACCGTTTTATCCGGGTGATCCTCGCACAGCTTAAAGCCGATGAAGGATTTTCCGGTGCCGGTGGGGTGCACGATGGCAGCCTTGCCCTTTTCGGCCAGCATCTGTGTAGCGGCTATATACGCTTCTTCATTGTGCGCGAACAGATCAATGCCCATATAGCCGCCCCCTCTCTAAAATGTAATGAAGTTCTATACTTAATTTCTGTGCGCCAACCGCAAAGCAGCCACTCAACAGGTGATCATGGGGACATTATAATACAAAAGTACCGCTTAGTCAATGCTTTTAGACACCATTTTTTACCACATTTATGGAGTTAACCCCATCAATTAAACCGGTGCATACCACATACGCAGTCAACAGAGCAGTCAAACAAATAGGAGTGAAAAGCATGCCGAGAAAAGGCGAAAACATCTTCAAGAGAAAAGACGGGCGCTGGGAGGCCCGCTACATTCATCATTATGAAAACGGAGTAGCAAAATATCGCTACATTTACGGCGCTACATACACACAGGCAAAGCGCAAGCGCCTGGAGGATCAAGCCATCCCGCGCTGCAGCCAACCGGCGAAAAGGACTTCCGGCCAGTTGTCCTTTGCACAGATCTCGTCTGAATGGCTGGAACATATCCGCTATACTGTAAAGGAATCGACCTACGCCCGTTACCATCACACGGTGCAGCGGTATCTGCTTCCGTACTTTTCTGCACAGCCGACCTGCCGTGTGTGCGCTGCACAGGCCAATGTCATGGCAAAGGCTCTGCTGACAGAAGGCGGCTGCAAGGGAAAGCCCCTCGCACCAAAGACCGTTTCGGACATTCTCTGCGTCTTTGCTATGATCGGCAAATACGGCAACGAAAAAAGCCTATGGAATATTGATATAAAGGCAATACACCGCCCGCCGCAGCGAAAGAAGCCGATTGAAACGCTGGATGTAGCGACATGTCGGGCAATCGAGGGTCTTCTGCTGCAAACGCACGAACCGTTGTACCTGGGTATTCTGTTTGCTCTGTTCAGCGGTGTGCGCATCGGTGAGTTGTGCGGAATTCGCTGGGAGGACATTGATCTCAGCAAAGGCATTGTGACGATAAAACGCACCGTGGAAAGAATTCCCGATACCAGTGATGACCGGCAAGCTAAAACAAAAGTGATCATGAATACGCCAAAGACCGCCCGCTCCTATCGGATCATTCCGCTGCAGGGGTTTCTTGTCCGCATACTTTACCAGAGCATGCAGCCAGGCGATTGCTATTTGCTGACAGGAACGCCGAAATTCACAGAACCGCACCAGTATTATATGCGTTATAAAACCTTTCTGAAAAAGAATCATCTCGGTGATTTTACCTTTCACGCTCTCCGGCATACTTTTGCCACCCGGTGCATCGAGGCGGGCTTTGACGCCAAATCCCTTTCGGAAATACTGGGGCATTCCAGCGTAGCCACCACCATGTCCCTGTATGTACACCCATCTATAGAGCAAAAAAGAGCGCAAATGGAAAAAATTATTCCGAGTGTCGTTTTTTAGTCAATTTTCTTGTCAAAAGCCCCGCAAGCCCCTCAACCCCAGGGGATTGCGGGGCTTTTTTATGCAAGTATAGAACTTCATTACAGTAAAAAAGTCAAGAGCCGTCCGGTTTTCGGACGGCTCTTGCTATTGAAATGACAAAATCGGTGGGATAGACTGAATATAGTGGTATTTGCAGAATATTGATTTTAGTTTTTTGAGACCACCACAGTTGAGTACGATCATTACCGCGACAAATAGATAAACATATGCTAAAGAGCTGCCGTGACCGGTTTTTTCGTCACGGCAGCTCTTTTCGGTTTGCTCTTACGGAATAGGGATTGCTATGAAAATACGCATGAAAAGTGCGATAAAATAACGATTCCGAAGTATAACCGACTTCTTTGATAATAGCCGAAATCGGAAGCTCGCTATTGCACAGCAAATCCATTGCCCGGCTCATCCGTACACTGGCAATGTACTGAGAGAGCGTAACGCCTGCCAGCCGATGAAAAAGCACACTGAAATGGCTGGCAGAATAATGGAGGGACTCCGCCAATGCATCCCGATTGATCTTCTCGGCATAATGCTCATCCACATAGCTGAGAGCCGTGCGTACCAATTGCATCTGACAGTCGTTTGGCTCCCCATAATCATCGGCAAGATTTTCCGCCTCTGACGGACATTGCAGCAAAATCAGCTCCACAATGCGTTGCACGACCGCATCACGCTCCTGGCGGTTTGAAGCGAGAGCCTTTTCCAAGGCAGCAAACCAGTGCACTGTCTCCTCCGTCTGTGCAGTATTCAACGCAAAAAGCCACGGCAGGCGGGAACGGTCAAGCCAATTGCGCATTTTCGATGACAGCAGAGACTTTTGAAAGCAAAATGTATACAGACAAATAGCAGAGCCGACGGACCGGTAGCCGTGAAAGCTGCCGGAGGGCATAACGGTCAGGCTGCCCCGTTTGATCGTATAAGGGGCTCCGTTGATAGTTTCCACGGCTTCTCCGTCCAAAAGCAGCTCAACCTCATAAAAGCTATGCCAATGTATCGCGGAGTGGTGTATCGTGCGCTTGGATATCCAGCATAGCTCCTCGTCATTTTGATGATATTCAAACATTGCATACCTCCATGCACACCAGATTTCCAGTGTGTCCATTATACCTTTCCGCCCCACTAAAAGCAAGCGGATTTTCTTATGCTGTCAGCGGAAACGGATACAGTTCACCGCCCATTCAAATCGAACAAAAGTAAAGTTTTTTACCGCAGTGCGAATTGAAAGGCAACAGCGTCTGCGCTAAACTGAAAATGTGCAAGGTAATATTGCTTGACAGTTGAGCACTACCATTCAGCAAAACCGCACTTCATAACAAATATATCGAAGTAAGGGAGAAATCTTTTTATGAAAGAAAACTTAGGAATACAGCTTTTTTCCGTCAGAGATTGCCTGAAGACATATGAAGATGCCGAAAAGACGCTTTCGGCGCTGAAGGCAGCAGGATACGCCGAAGCGCAAACAGCCGGCTGTGACTTCGGTTATGACAAGCTGGGTGAGCTGGGGAGAAAAATCGGCATTAAAATGATCGGCACCCATTATGGTTTTGACGAGTTGCTTAATGATCTCGGAACCGTTATTGAGCAGAACCGCCTTATAGGCTCCGAAAACATCGGCTTGGGCGGAATGGTTTTTGACAGCGTCGAGGCTGTGGAGCTTTTTATCGCCCAGGCAAATGAGATCGCCAAAAAAGTAGCCGCCGCCGGAATGAAATTTACCTATCATAACCATAGCCACGAATTCGGGAAATGGGAAAACGGCAAAACAACCATGCAGATGCTGGCCGAAGGGCTGGATCAAGACAATATTTCATTTGTACTTGATACATATTGGGTACAATACGGCGGCGGAGACATTTGCAAATGGATCGAGAAACTTGCCGGAAGAATTGATATACTTCACTTGAAGGACATGAAAGTCGTTGATTTCAAAGGCTGGCAAAACAAGCCTGCGATAACCGAAATAGGCAACGGCAATATGGACTGGCAGCACATCGTAGATACGGCCAGAAAATGCGGTATCAAGCATTACATTGTGGAGCAGGACTGCAACTGGGAACCGGACTGTATAACAGCCGCCGTCAAAAGCGCCAACTATCTTATAAATACGATAAACTGAAAATGCACAAAGCACAAGGAGGTGCCAAACAGCATGAACACAGCTTTCACTACCGTTGAACACAAAACCGATCTATGCATTATTGGCGGAGGCCTGGCCGGGCTGTGTGCCGCCGTAGCTGCTGCGCGCCACGGAATCCAGGTGGTGCTGATGCAGGAGCGTCCCATGCTGGGCGGCAATGCATCCAGCGAGATCCGGATGTGGATCTGCGGCGCCGGCGGCGGGTTTGACAACATGCGCGAAACCGGCATTATCGAAGAGCTCCTGCTGGAAAACCAGTACAGAAACCCGGACAAGAACTATAGCATATGGGACGGCATTTTATATGGCATTGCCGCACGGCAGCCGGGCATAACGCTGTTGCTCAACTGCAGCTGCAATGCGTGCGATGCAGAAGAAAACCGCATTAAATCCGTCACCGGATGGCAGCTGACCACGCAGGAATACCACAAGGTATACGCAAGCATTTTCGCCGATTGCTCCGGCGACAGCGTTTTGGCTCCATTGACGGGGGCAAGGTATTTCCTTGGCAGGGAGTCCGCCGAAGCCTACAAAGAGATTGGCGGACAGGCACACGCCGATTTGAAAACAATGGGATTAAGCTGTCTGATGCAGGCGCGATATGAGCCTGTTCCTTCCGAATTTATCCCACCGGAATGGGCTAATCACTACACAAAAGAGGATCTGCCATACCGTCTCCCCGACCTTTCCAGCACAGGGGAAAACTTTTGGTTTATCGAAATCGGCGGTGACAAGGACAGCATCCGGGATACGGAATCCCTGCGCGATGAGCTTCTGCGTATATGCTACGGAGTATGGGACTTCTGCAAAAATGCACCTGAAAACAAGGAGAAAAACCGCCACTGGCGTTTGGATTGGATGGGCATTCTTCCCGGAAAAAGAGAAAGCCGTCGGTATGAAGGGGACTATGTGCTGACCCAAAACGACCTGGCCGACGGTGTGCTCTTTGATGATATCGTAGCCTACGGCGGATGGTCGATGGACGACCACAATCCAGTGGGATTTTACTCAAAGCTGCCGCCAAACAAGCATCACCGCACAAAGTGCCCTTACGGTATCCCCTACCGTTCACTCTATTCCGTCAATATTGAAAACCTGATGTTTGCCGGCCGCAATATCTCGGCCACACACATCGCCCTGTCCTCCACACGGGTTATGGCTACCTGTGCCGTTTTGGGGCAGGCTGTCGGCACCGCTGCAGCCATTGCAGTGAAAAGCGGGCTAACCCCCCGCAGTGCAGGGCAAATGAAGATCCGGGAAATTCAGCGCGCCCTGATGAACGATGATTGCTACCTTCCCTCCCTGATCCGAGAGGTTTCCAAACTAACGAAGGACGCCACGCTGCTGTGTCCCTCGCCACACGCGGAAAATCTCCGAAACGGAATTGACCGCCCGGTTGGCAGCAATAATAACGGCTGCCGTCTCCGGCCCGGAGAGGATATAACCTATTGCTTTGAGAAGCCGGTCTATGTACAACGGGCCAGAATTGTTTTTGACAGCGACTTAAACCGCGATTCTCTGCCCGATGGCTTTAAGCGACCCATGCTGGCCAATCGGCCGGAAAACTGTCCGGACAGCTATGTACCCACTTCCCTGGTAAGGAAGTATCGCCTCGAAGCTTTCTCCGAAAATGGAGAAAAGTCCATTTTCGAGGTCAGCAACAATTACCAGCGTCTAAACTGCGTGCCGATCAAGATGTCCGTAACAAAGCTCCGCCTGGTTCCGACAGAAACCTGGGGCGCACCGGATTTTTCGCTTTTTTCATTTGAATTAGAATAATAAAAGCAGGAGGAAATGCTATGAAAATGCTTTTTTTAGGTGACAGCATCACCGATTGGTTCCGCGACCACAATGACGAGGAAAGCCTCGGAAAAGGGTATGTATCGTTTGCCGCAAAGGCTCTGCACACAAAGTACCCCGCGCTAAAATTTCAAAATGCCGGTGTCAACGGATACTCCACGGAAAAGGTTGCTGAGCTGATCAGAGACCTTGAGCCGGCAGAGGCACCCTCCATTGTTTCCGTATTGGTCGGTGTCAACGATTTTTGCAGCATAAACAAACCGGATACCTGGGCGCCCTCCTTTGCGGCAACCACCGAAAACTACCGCCAGATCTTTCGCACCATCAGGCAGCGCTTTCATGCCGAAATTCTGGTGCTGCAGCCCTATCTGGCCGGAGAGTATCACCCGTACTTTACGCGTGAACACTTAACGGTGGTACACGAAAAGCTGGCTGCCGCCATGCGGGATGAGGGCGTGACCAACTGCGTGCCGCTGGACCTGCTGATCAATGATGCATTCCCCGGTGCACGGGCAAGGGTTTTCTCAAAAGACGGTGTTCACCCGCTGCCGGAGGGAGCTGCCTTCTTGGGCAAACTTGTGGCGGAATATGCCGCCCCGCTTATCGAAAAGGAGAATACAAAATGAAACTGCGCTATCCAAACAGCATCACCGTCTATCATGAAAACGGCAATACGGTTACCCCGACGGCAGCCGGGACCTTTGCAGATGTATCGGTCAGCATAGCGGATACTCACACCCAGGCACTCCGTGTGTCTCTGAAAGCAGAACAGACCCCGGTGTGCTATATCCGCCTGTACTGGGCATTCTCTGCATGCGAAAAGCGGGAGGAAACCGTCAGGGTTTACGGCGATGTGTGGGAACGGGGCTACGGCGATCTGGAATGGCGCGGCATCGTCCCTGAACGGATCATGCCGTGGGTCTGTGCTGTTTCCAACGGCACAGACCGGCACCAGGCCACCGAGGGGCGCCGGACGGAGTGCTTCGGCGTAAAGACCCAACCCGCTGCCATGTGCTTTTGGCAATATGATACAAGCGGTCTGCAGCTATGGCTGGATGTCCGCTGCGGCGGAAACGGCGTCATCCTCGGCGGAAGAGACCTGACCGTGTGCGACATCGTCTTTGCCGAGTATGCCGACACCACCGCCTTTCTTGCTCTGCGCAGGTTCTACCGCACCCTGTGCGATAAGCCTCTGACACCCGGCCACAAGGTCTACGGTGCAAACAATTGGTACTACGCCTACGGCCGCACATCAGAGACCGATATACAGCGGGATACCGAATTGCTCACCAGCCTGTGCAAAGGAAACGATACAGCGCCATACATGGTTTTGGATGACGGATGGGAGAAAAACGGCTGTGATGCGCCATGGACGGAGCTGAAAAGCGGAAAATTCCACGATATGTGCACCACAGCGAACAATATCCGTACACTTGGTGCCCGACCGGGCATCTGGGTACGGCCACTGAGCGACCGGCAATATGAGGTCTTTGGCAGGGACGCAGCAAACCGGTTATTGCGAGACCCGGAATATCTTGACCCCTCCCATCCGGACACACTCCGTTTTGTTTCGGAAACCATTTCCATGCTGTGTGACTGGGGATATGAGCTGATCAAGCACGATTTTACCACCTACGATGCCATAGGATACTGGGGCTTTGAACGCAAAGAAGCCCTCGCCGCCAAAGGCTGGCAATTCTGGAACCGCAGCAAAACAACGGCCGAGATCCTGCTCGATCTCTATCGCACAATCTATACTGCCACACGCGGAAGAGCGTTGATTTTAGGCTGCAATACCGTGGGGCATTTGGCAGCCGGCTTGGTTCATATCAATCGCACAGGTGATGACACCAGCGGCGTTGACTGGGAACGGGTACGGAAATATGGCGTAAATACACTGGCCTTTCGCCTGCTCCATCACGGCGCTTTTTACGAAAGTGATGCCGACTGCGTCGGTATTACCGATAGAATTGATTGGCAGCTAAACCGGGAATGGCTGACAGCCGTCGCCAGCAGCGGCACGCCACTGTTCGTTTCTGCAGACCCAACACAGACAGGTGAGGAAGAAAAAGCGGCGCTGAAGACCGCCTACCGCATCAACTCTGTACAAACGGACACCCTGATACCGCTGGACTGGATGGAAAACACCTGCCCGGAGGAGTGGCTGCACAATGGTAAAGCGATCCGATTCAATTGGTATCCCACTGCCGGCACAGATACATTCCGCCCATAAACTGCGACATAAAAAGGAGGAATATGAAACCATGATCACCTGCAAAAAATCCGACCACCGCGCCGATTATGCGGCGCCGCTGCTAAGCAATGGAGAGCTTAGCGTCACGCTGGATTATTCCGGCGTGCAGGAAGGCACCTATATTCCTGAAAGCACGGAAGACCGGGAAACCATGTATCCAGCGCCGGAAATTCTGCTCGCCGGCCGTCGTTATGAGGGAAACGAGTGGGGAAAAGGGCTGATATCCTACGGTTTTCTTTCCCAGGACGGCACGGGCGAAATCATTGATTGGTCACAGTCTCTCTCCTATGAAAACGCCAGCCTGCTAACGCAGACACAGTTTGAAAACGGTCTCTCCATCAAAACAGAAGCCTTCGTTTCGCAGGGCGCCAATGTGCTCGCCCTGCGGAAAACATTCTCCAAGGATTGCCGCTATACCTTGACCTATACGCTGGCCACGCCAAAAGAACCGGATGCTTTCCCATACGGTTTTACCACAGAGAGTGTTATTTCAGACAGCGGCCGGGAAATCCAAATCCACTATCAGGTGGATGGCAGAACCCATTTTGAAGGGACGATCCGCTTCATCTGCAGCCATCCGGCGTTGACCCCGGTGATCGAAGAAAATCGTTTTTCCTTTGTCGGGGACATCCCGCAGGGTGATACAGCGGAGTATTATCTGGTGTTCAGTGATAACATCACCCCGTGTGATATACAGCAGTGGACATGGGACGCACTATACCGGAAGCATTGCGATCTGGTATCCGCCTATAACAAGGAAGGCTTTGTCGAGCTGGACGATGAAGATATCAACCATGCCTACCATACAGCCTCCTACCACCTACGGTGTGTCTCTACCCCCTGGGGAATTCCTACCGGCATATTCCGCACCCACTGGAACAGTGTATACTTTACCTTTGATGAATTCTATATGCTGGATGCCCTGCTTTCTTCCAATCACTTAAACGGCGCTAAAAAAGCCGTGGATTTCCGGGCGCGCACATTGGGCATTGGCCTGCGCCGCGCCGCCTATATGGAACTCTTTCCGGAGAAAATGCAGGCCCGTTACCCATGGGTAGCGGATGAAGACGGAAAAGAGCTTTCCTCCCCCGGCTACTACAACGACCACATTTTCCACATGGCCAATGTAGCCATCGGTGCCTGGAATTACTACCAATGCACCGCAGACGAGCAATACTTCAAAGAAAAGCTTTACCCTGTTATCAAGGCCTGTGCAGGATTCTACCATCATAACATGGTATATCGCCTGAAAGAAGGCACGGTAATTGGGCATTGCACCGACCTGGAGCGCCTTGGCCCCTCTATCCAGAACGCCTATATGACCACCTGTTCTGCCATTGCCCTTTTCCGGATATTTGCCAACGCCGCAGATATACTCGGCACCGATCAAAAGCTGGCTGCAGATTGCTTGCAGGAGGCCGAAGAACTGTTTGAAAGCCTTCCGAACGATGGAAAAAAATATATTGCCTACCCCGGATATACCGGCGCAAGCGTAGCGGTGATGACCGGCACATATCCCTACCGCATTCATAAGGACTACTCGGAGCTGGAAGATAAGGCGGTAACCGATTATATTCAGCGGGAGCTGACCTTTGGCAATATGTATGCCAAAGGAAAAAGAATTTGCTCCTGGTACTCCCTGTGGAAAGCCATCTACTTTGCCAGGCGATACCGCAAAGAAGAAACCTATCAGGCCATCCGTCAATCCATTGAGCAGGCCGGAGCATTTTACGAAATGTTTGAAATCAACGAAGACAATGTCTCACTGCGCCCGTGGTTTGCTACGGCTTCTGCATTTCTTGTTACGGCCGTCAACGAATCATTGCTCCAAAACGGTCCGGATGGGCAGCTTATGCTGCTGCCCGGCTTACCCAGTAGCATTCACAGCCTCCATTTCAGGCTGAGCGCTGCCGGGGCAACAACGGTTCACCTGGAAATGAAAAACCGCATAATCGAGACCCTATCTGTAAGTGGTCCGAAGGAAAACTATATGATTGAACTGCCAAACGACTGCATTTTTAACGGGCATGTCGTCTCGCGCGATCAAGAAACGACCAAATACCTGGTTAAAACAGCCGAAAGGCGACAATAACAACGAAAAGCGCAGAGAATTTGGCAGCAATATAAGACAAATGGTCCCGTGTCGATAACGACACGGGACCGTTTGTCTATCGAGCGATTGCTCCTCTTCACGAACAGCTCTATGGCACTTTTTATATTTACTCCACGCAAAGTGCGGCGGTCTCTTTTTCTACGAACCACTCGTACATTTTCCGGATCGTCTGGTCGGACTTCATGCGCTCGAACACCTGCTGCCATACACCGTTGCGTTCACAATGCACCATGGCTACACCGCCTTCCAGGGCGAGCTTTACGGTGATCTTGGAATCGACAGATCGTTCCGGGGTCTTATCCCATAGGGCCAGCAAGCTCTTTTCCCTTTCTCCCGACGGAAACACCACCGTCAGGATTCGGCTCCAATCCTCCCAAGTGATCTCCAGACGCAAGACCCGGCCGTGGCTGTGCAGTATCAGCACCGGCACCTGACGAACCGGGCTTATCCCGCCTTTCAGTTGCCGGATTACCTCACCGTTTTCGCCATACCAAAGCACAGATACGCCCCTCACACACTTTTCCCGAAAAATCTGCATATCCGTCATCATTCTTCCCTCCTATCGTAACGAAAATCATCATTCATCTCCGGTAGAGCACCCGGCTTACCGGAATAGCTGAAACTGAAAAACCGTCGCCCGCATCGTTCACAGTGGTAATCCTTTCGTACAACACGGTACAAAGGGTATTCCACAGTCTGACACAGGCGTAAGCGATGCACACACTTACAAGACATTCTGTTTACACTCCTTCTTTGAAAATTAACACTGTAAAACGATGAAAACCATCGAACAGCAAAGATAGTATGGTGAAAAACAAAATATTGTCAAGCAAGCATCATGCGGTAAGCAATTTTTCCAACAGATCCAGCAGCGCAAAATCATCCAGCAAGCGGGCAAAGGAGAACAGCACGGCATTATTCAGATCCGTATGCACAAAATCCTGTCGATCCACAAAGTGGATGCGGATGCGGATACGGGTGTTCGTGTGCCCTCTTTTCTTGTTGGTTGCCAAGCGCATCATGGAAAATGCCGGATCCTGCTCACCGGGGAACAGGTTTGTACAAATGTGTTTCCAATCCAAGGTCGAAATGCTTTTGCGGTAAGAGCCTTTGGGCGTCTCAAGCTGTATATACGGTTCAGCAACTGCCGGAAACTTTCCCATAGCAAGCTGCACAAAGGGCTTTCCGTTTTCGCCCAGCAACGCAAGCGTCACATTCTGCACGGTTTTTTGCCACTGGGCAGCCGGCAGTTGGCTCAAGCTCAAAGCGGCAAAGCTTGCATCGGACAGTGTTGCGGTGCGGTTGCTTCTGGGATATGGAGATGGTTGCTTTTTGGCTTTCGGCTTGTTGCCGTTGATTTGTCCTTTATACCGGATACCGGATTTTTTGAGAGTCCTGGTGTTTTGCGTATGCAAATCGTGATCTGCACCGCTGATTGCTGCGTTTTTCTTTGTCATACTGTTTTATACCTCCAATCTGAAATAAATTGACTTCGGAATGTCCCATTTGTTTGCAGTCAAGAAACAAAGAATTGGCACCTAAAAAAGGGCGCAGTTGTGCCGTTGAAAACGAAACAACTGCTTCCCAAGCGCACCGAAGTGCGTGTTTTTTTCTGTATAAGTGCGGCAATTTCAAAAAACAAATTCGGGCACCGTGGCAGTCGTGCGCTAAAGCGCACGGACAGAGGTGTTTGTATTCCCTGATACAAACGGCGTTTCTTCGTCCCAACGCGAACTCTCTGCCTGTGACATCGAAGACCATCCGAGCTCTTTTTGTTAAACGGGTTTCCGCCTCGATACTCCCGTTATCGGGTTGCTCCCTACACGGTAATAAAAAGCAATCCGCTCCGCCTTGTTCAGCGGTCGGAGACCCGCTATCCTTTTTGACGATATGCCTGCGGCAGTACCGTGCTGTTCAGTTGTGCAGTGCCCGCCG
>ERZ808246.890-NODE-890-length-23321-cov-8.038468_pt1 | contig 23321 bp, 19 predicted proteins | sample MGYA00521083_ERZ808246 | MGnify/ENA primary metagenome ERZ808246 (study PRJEB31516, sample SAMN03275577) | gut metagenome | biome: mammalia-associated habitat; material: feces | host: Papio cynocephalus | place: Kenya | collected 2012-07-07 ... | reverse complement strand
GACGCCCGCTGGGGTGCCCGCATGGGCGACAAGAAGCTGGTGGACACCATGATCAAGGACGGCCTGTGGGACGCCTATAACAACTATCACATGGGCACCACTGCTGAGAATATCAACGACATCTGGGGCATCACCCGCCGCGAGCAGGACGAGTTCGCCGCCGCTTCCCAGCAGAAGACCGAGGCTGCCCAGGCTGCCGGCAAGTTCGACGACGAGATCGTCCCCGTGATGATCAAGGTCAAGAAGGAAATGGTCCCCTTCGCCAAGGATGAGTATCCCAAGGCTGGTGTCACCGCGGACAGCATTGCCAAGCTGAAGGGCGCGTTCCCCGTGGGTCCCGAGTCCCCCAACCCCGTGGTGGTCAACACCTTCGAGCCCACCGGCTGCCAGGATGCTCCCGATAAGGGCACCCAGCGCGTCACCGCCGCCAACGCCTCCGGCATCAACGACGGCGCTGCCGCCATCGTGCTGGCCTCCGGCGAGGCTGTGGCCAAGTACGGTCTGAAGCCCATGGCCAAGCTGATCGGCTGGGGCCAGGGCGGCGTGGATCCCAAGATCATGGGCGTCGGCCCTGTGGTCGCCTCCCGCAACGCGATGAAGAAGGCCGGCGTCACCATCGACGACATCGACCTGATCGAGGCCAACGAGGCCTTTGCCGCCCAGTCCATCGCCGTGGCCCGCGAGCTGCACTTTGACATGAGCAAGGTCAACGTCAACGGCGGCGCCATCGCTCTGGGCCACCCCGTGGGCGCCTCCGGCGCGCGTATCATCGTCACTCTGCTGCATGAGATGCAGAAGCGCCCCGAGGCCAAGAAGGGCCTGGCGACCCTGTGCATCGGCGGCGGCATGGGCACCGCAGTCGTGTTCGAGAAGTGCTGAACGGAATAAAAAAGAAGCGGCTCTTATGAGCCGCTTCTTTTTGTACACCGAAAAAACAGGGAGGCCGCGCAGCGGCCTCCCAAAATCTTTATTTCTTGATCTCGCCGTTGGCGGCGGCGGTCAGATACGCGTTGATGAACCCGTCGATATCGCCGTCCATCACCGCCTGGATGTTGCCCATCTCATAACCGGTGCGGGTATCCTTGGCCAGCGTGTAGGGCATGAACACGTAGGAACGGATCTGGCTGCCCCACTCGATCTTCATCTGCACACCCTTCAGGTCGCTGATCTTCTCCGCGTGCTGCTGCAGCTTCAGCTCCGCCAGCTTGGCCCGCAGCATCTTCATGGCGTTGTCCCGGTTCTGGAACTGGCTGCGCTCCGTCTGGCAGAATACCACGATGCCCGTGGGCAGGTGGGTCAGACGCACGGCGGAGGACGTCTTGTTGATGTGCTGACCGCCTGCGCCGGAGCTGCGGCAGGCCTGCATTTCGATGTCCTCCGGCCGGATCTCGATCTCGCTGTCGTCGTCCAGCTCCGGCATGACCTCCAGCGCGGCAAAGCTGGTCTGCCGCCGCGCGTTGGCGTCGAAGGGGCTCACGCGCACCAGCCGGTGCACGCCGTTCTCGCTCTTCAGATAGCCATAGGCGTTCTCGCCCTCGATGAGGATGGTGGCGGACTTGATGCCCGCCTCATCGCCGGCCTCATAGTCCATCAGCTGGTAGGTGTATCCGTGGCGCTCGGCCCAGCGGGTGTACATCCGGTACAGCATCTCCGTCCAGTCCTGGGCCTCGGTGCCGCCGGCGCCGGCGTGGAAGGTGAGAATGGCGTTGTTGGCGTCGTATTCACCGCTGAGCAGCGCCGCCAGCCGGCGCTCGCTGATTTCCTTCTCCAGCGTCTCGTATCCGCTGACGACCTCCTCCAGCTGGCTGGGGTCGTCTTCTTCCTGGGCCATTTCGCACAGGGTCAGGGTGTCCTCCCACTCGGAAACCAGCTTGTCGTGCTTTTTGATCTTGTTCTCCAGACGCTTCACCTGCCGGCTCACCTGTTGGCTGCGCTCCAGATCGTTCCAGAAGCCCTCCTGCTCCGTCTCCTTCTGCAGCTCGGCCAGCTCCTCCCGGGCCTTGGGGATGCCCAGGGCTTTCTCCAGTTCACCCAGGGTAGGCTCCAGCGCCTGCAGCTTCTGTTTATACTCGTCGTACTCGATAACGGCCATATATCGTCTCTCCTTGTGCCTGTAAATTTCCTTAGCCTTACTATTATACCAAAAAACAGCCGTTTGTAAAGGGGACAAAACAGGCGTGCGCGAAGCGCACGCCTGTTTTCACTTACTCAGCTTGAAATAGTCCCCCGAGCCCGCCAGGTTCGTGACCTCCGTCAGCACCAGAATATCGTCGGCCTCCGCCGCCAGCTCTGCCATGCTGCCCCGGTAGTACCGCAGGTCGATCATGGTGATGGTCTCATAGTCGCCGGTGAGGAACGGCACGAAGGAATTGGCGAAGGAGTCCTTCACCAGCAGCAGGCGTCTCCCGTTCTCCGTGCCGGTGGTGATGACGCACTGGCCGTAGTTGCCGCCCAGAAACAACTCATACTTATCCTTCTGCTCCAGGGCGGACAGGTCGTACAGCACGCCGTCCTTCCCGTCGCACACCACGCTCTCCACCGTGATCTCCGGCGCGTAGTACACGCTGTCGTATACGCTGTCCGGCAGCAGCACCTTGGAGTACAGCGTGCCGCGGAAGCTGTCCGTGGCCAGCGTCAGGTCATAGCTGCGGGCGGTGTGCCCCGTGGCCTGTGCCCACAGTGTATAGGCCGCCTGCGCGCCCATGGTGGTCCAGTGGTGGTCCGTGTGGTAGTAGGGGTCATCCACCGCCGATAGCGTTTCCCGGCTGTCCAGCAGCGTACTGCCCAGAATATCACTCAGCTGGCCGAAGGCATTGTCCTCGTCAAAGTACGGCGCGTTCTCCGGCAGCATATCCCGCAGGATACCGGCCGGGCTGGGCACGATCAGCGCCGTGCAGGGCTTGCCGCTGGCGGCAAAGAAGTCCCGGATATACCCCGCGTTCTTCTCCAGCCCCGCCCAGTCAAAGCTGTCGTCGGTCACCTTGGTAAAGTACCGCCCGTCCGCGCCCAGATAGGTGCCGCTGATGTCCTCCTTGCCCTCGGTCCGCTGCAACACGGACCGGGCGGCGGTCCAGAAGTCCCGGAAGACGATCTGGTCGCTGGTGTAGTCCTCCACGTCCTCAATGAAGTCGCCGGACATGATGCGGTCCCAGGTGAGCCTGGGCGTCAGCTGCAAATAGCGGTTCTCGTTCTCCGAGAATGCCCGGTCCGGCGTCAGGAAAAAGCTGCCGACAGACAGCGCCAACAGTATGCCGCCGATGGCGATCAGCGGCGCGATGCCGCTTCGTTTCTTCATAGCGCCGCCTCCTTAAAATCTGAAGTACAAAAACGGGTTGTAACTGTCGCCCACCAGGAACGCCATGCTCACCAGCAGTACGACGACTACCCACACCGTTCGCAGTCCGTCCGACAGGGCGGGGGAGAGGGACTGTTCCCGCTTTTCCCACAGCCGCTTGGGAAGGCTCGTGCAGCCGATGACGGCCAGGACCAGCAGCAGCCAGTCGCACCGCAGCAGATAGGCGGTGGTGCCGTCGGCAAAGGTTCCGGAGAACATATGCCCGAGATACGCGCCCAGAGCGCTGAAATCCGTGATGGCGAACAGCACCCAGCCCATGACGAAGCAGAAGCAGGTGTACACGTGCCCTACGAACCGGGGCGCCTTGTCCAGCCACTTCAGCAGGAATGTCTTTTCCAGCAGCAGCAGTACGGCGTAGTATACGCCCCACAGCACGAAATTCCAGCTGGCGCCGTGCCACAGGCCGGTCAGCAGCCAGACGATGGCGATGTTCAGGAGCTGCCGCCCCTTGCCCCTGCGGTTGCCGCCCAGGGGGATGTAGACGTACTCCCGGAACCAGGTGGACAGGCTGATGTGCCACCGCCGCCAGAACTCGGTGACGGAACGTGACTCATAGGGATAGTTGAAGTTCTCCAGGAAGTGGAACCCGAAGAAATGCCCCAGGCCGATGGCCATGTCCGAATAGCCGGAGAAGTCAAAATAGATCTGGAACGTGTACGCGATGGCGCCGATCCATGCCGTGACCGCTGTGGGGTCCGACATGGCGGCGATGTCCTCCCAGATGGCGCCCATCTGGTTGGCGATGAGCACCTTCTTGCCCAGACCGATCACCAGCCGCTGCAAACCCTCGCTGGCCTCGCTCACCGACTCCCGCCGGTGCTCCAGGTCATAGGCTACTGTCTTGTACTGCACGATAGGCCCCGCGATCAGCTGGGGGAACAGCGTCACATACGCGCCGAAGTCCACGATGTTCCGCTGGGGCGGCACCAGCCCCCGGTACACGTCGATGGTATAGCTCATGGTCTGGAAGGTGTAGAAGGAGATACCAATGGGCAGCAGCAGCCCCAGCGCCGGGATGGCCGTGCCCAGCAGACCGTTCAGGTTGCTGATGGCAAAATCCGTGTACTTGAAAAAGCCCAGGATCGCCAGGTTCCCCACCACGGAGATGACCAGCACCGCCTTGGCACCGCTTTCCCTTCCCCTGTTCCGGAAATGGCCGATGGCCAGGCCGTTGCAGTAGTCGAACACCGTGGAGAACAGCATGATCAGGATGTATTTCGGCTCGCCCCAGCCGTAAAACAGCAGACTGAAGACAAGCAGCAGCCCATTCCGCAGCTTCCGCGGGCAGATGTAGTATAAAATTGCCACCAGCGGCAAAAACGCCAGTAAAAATGTGGTGCTGCTGAATACCATGTGATGTGCTCTCCTTTGCGGGTAGTCAGAAAAAGGAACAGGGCGGGCTTGCCCGCCCTGTTCAAAACAGATGTCACTTTACGCCGGCCAGCTTACCCATCTGATAGCTGCCGCGTATGGCGGACAGGTTGTTGACGAACAGCACGTCCGTCACGCCCTTGGCCTTGGCCAGTGCGCTGACGCTGCCGCTGTAATACCGGTAGTCCACCACATACACCGTCTGGTAGTGGTCCACCAGGAACGGCACAAAGGCGTTGCCGAAGGACTCCTTCACCACGATGCAGCTCTGTCCGTTGCTGACCTCGGGGTTCTCGATCACGGTGAAGGGGTTGTCGCCCATGATGAACGCACCGTATTTCAGGCTGGCCGCGGCGGTGGACTCGTCAAAGATCACCTTGCCGCCGGTGAGTTCACTGTTCTCGCTGCTGCCGTACTTCATAGCGGCGGTGCTGCTGACGGGGTGATAGGCGTTCACCGTGTCCGGATCATCCGCCATGGCCTGAGGCTTGCCGCCGTCGTTGTAGAACGAGCCCAAAAAGCCCGTGTACTGGCTCACCTCATAGTCGCTGAGGTCGTGAGGCGTGATGCCCTTGGCGTTGCAGAACTGTACATAGGCGTAATAGGCGCCCAGCGCCGTCCAGTGGTGGTCGGTGCGGAAATAGATGTACTCCGTCCGGTGGGCGTTCAGCGCGTCATGCAGGGGTACCGTTTTTACATTCTGCCCCATTCCCGCCAGAATATCCTTTTCGGCCTGTGTCTGATCGCTGCCGGGTATGTCGCTGAGCAGGCTGTCCGGCAGGGTGATGCTGCTGGACAGGGGGATCGCCATGGCGTAGACATTGCTCACGCCGCTGAGGCTGTCCGCCACGGCGTTGACCGTGGACTGGTACTTCTCCGCCAGGGAGCCCACATAGTTGTACATCTCATATCCGGCATTGCCCACGATGTATACGCCGCCGGACTGATAGGGCGTGGCGTCGGTGGTGATCACATTGGAGGCTGCCGGTTTCGTGGTGATCACCGTGGGCTTATCGGTGCTCCCATCGCCGTTCCCGCTTTGACCATCCTTCTGATCGCCCTCCGTGTCCTTCGCGGTATTGTCCGCATCGCCGGTCCCGTCAGGCTCGCCGTCCGTGGGCTGGGTGATGGCAGGGCTGTCTGTATCCTTGTCCGGCGCCTTTTTGCCGCTGAACACATCGGTGAAGATGGCCAGCACCGCCACCACCAGCGCCGCGGCGGCGATCAGAAGCAGCAGCGCGCCGCCTCCGCCCCGCTGCCGCCGTTCATAGCGCGGACTCATCCCACATACTCCTTGATGACCGCGTTGGCGGTATCCGTGTCAGAGGTGACGCACAGCACCACGCAGGTGCCGTAGGTGCCGAAAATCGCGCTGCCCAGGCGCTCGGCCTCCTCGGGCTGGTAGCGTCCGGCCTCCTGCGTCTGGCTGTCCAGCAGCTCCTGCATGGCGATCTTCGCCGCCGATGCGTCCGTCTTATCCTTGCAGGACACTACAAAGATCTCCTCCATGGTGCTGCCGTCAGACATATAGGCGGCAGCGCTGCTGCCCTCAGGCAGCTCCAGATAGTCTCCGGCGTCGATAGCGCTCATGGTGCTGTCAAACTGTACGCGCTCGGCCAGCGCCTTGCCCAGCCCCTCGGCATCCACCGTGGCGGAGGACTTGTCGCCGCAGGCGGCCAGGGACAGGACCATCAGCATGGCCAGCAGCAGGGTCATAAAACGTTTCATAGAATTGCTCCTTATCATTCACTCAAGACTGTTTTGCCCGCCGGTACGCAAGATACCGGCTCAGTACCTCATTATAATACAAACCGCGCGGAAGTAAAAGGGGGTAAATACAAACAAGCCATTTATTTTCCGCCAAGGCTCTCACTACCTATGACGGAGTGCCTCCGCCGCGGGTTCCGAAAAAAAGAGACCGCAAAGCGGCCTCTTTTTCAAAAGTCGATGGTCCCGTTCAGCACCTTCAGGTCGTAGGGCTCGAACACCACATTGCGGTAGGCGTCCACGTCCATCTTCACGCCCGTCCAGTCGCTGTGTATCTCGCCGTTCTGCTTGATAAGGATGTCGTACAGAATGTCGTAGGTCACGCCGTCCGGCCCCTTCTCCTCGATGGTGGAGTAGGGCAGCGTCTTGTGGTACGTCATGTGCAGCCCCTTGTACTCGAAGTGGAAGCCGTTCCGCATCCGGCAGCCGTCCAGCCCCTTATAGGTGAACAGGCGCTTCAGGTCCTGCAATATCTTGTCGTGTTCCTCTTCGTACAGGTTCTCCGGCGTCGTCTCGGTGTAGTCATACCGGAACTGGATGGGGATGCGGTAGGGCAGGAAACGCTCCACATAGTCCACCAGCTTCGCCGCGGGATAGTTCTTGTACAGCACGCAGTTGATCCGCGTGGGGCAGGCGATCTTCCCCAGTACCTCGTCAGGGCTCTCCTCCACATAGTGCTGCAGGTGGCGGGAGATGTTCATGCAGGTGATCTTATCCTTGTTCCTCTCCGTAAAGGCCAGCATCTCCTCGAAGGAGGTGTGGGCCTGGGCGGGGAAGGTGGTGTTGATATAGATCTTGTGGGTGGCGGGGATGGCGTCCAGCATCTGCTGCAGGGCATTCAGGTCGGCCAGCGGCTCGCCGCCGGTGAACACAAAATCGCACCGGGGCGTGATTCCGTCCATCACCCGGATGCTCTCCAGTATCTTCTTCAGGCTGAAGCCGGAGCAGTCGGCGTATTCTTTTTTGTTGATGCAGAAGGGGCAGTTGTTCTGGCAGTCGTAGGGTACGAACACCGTCACGGTGGCGCCGCCTTCCCGCGTTTTATAGGGATGGGCCATGTTGTTGACAACCTCACATAAAAATGTACCAAAACATTGTAAAACAAATGGTGATGGAAAGCAAGGGAAATGTTCAAAAATCTATTGTTTTCTTCTTAACGAAGTGCCTGCGCTCCGGCGTCAATAGGCGCTGTCCGCCAGCTCGGCGCGGATGGCGGCAAAGGCGGCCTCCTCGCCCTGTTCCTTCAGCAGCAGGAGCCAGCGATCCAGCAGCGCCGCCGTCTCCGGATGCATGAAGCGGCTGGCGTCCGTCCGCCGCAGGTCCTTGCTCCGCTGGTAGTAGTCATAGGGGGAGGCATCCGTATATGCGTCGCCCTGATAGACCCGGCAGGCGGCGATCCGGTCGCAGAACATCTCCGCCACGTATTTTTTCGGCATTTTGCACCCGCCGATATAGATGGTCCCATCCTCCCGGCGGCAGTAGTCGATCCAGTATTCGAAGTGGTGGCGGTTCCGCCCCTTGTGGTGCAGCCACGCCAGACTCACGCCGTTTTCCAGGCGCTCCTGGTCGTTGGGACTGCGCCAGCCCTGGTAGTATTTCACACCCCGCCAGAACTCCGTGGGGCTGTATTTGCTCAGGTCGTGGGTCAGGCCCTGCCACACCAGACCCAGCTTGAAGCAATAGTGCCGCACCAGACGCCGGTGGCGGTTGACGGTATGTAAATGCGCGCGGAATGGCATGGCGGCACCTCCTGAAATAAGCTACCTGACAGTATAGCACACCCGGCGCGAAAAGGACAGGGGAAATTTCCGCCGGGGCATAAGACGGCGCAAAGCGCGGCAGACTATGCGGGAGGTGAGACGTTCATGGTCGATATGGCATTTTTCCGCGGCGGACTGGGGCGCTGGCTGCCGCCGTCCGTACCGCCGGTGGACGAGGCGGTGCTGCTGCGTCGGTGCTGGGGATTGCTGGTGCTGGACCGGCCCGGCGCGGCGCGGCTGGCGGCACTGGGCCGCGCGCCGCTGTGCCGCACGGTGCTGCTGCCCCAGGAGAGCACCGCCGCGCCTCTGCGGGCGCAGCAGGTGGTGGGCTGCGGCCTGTCGCCCCGGTGCAGCCTGACGCTGTCCGGCCTGACGCCCCGTCCGGTGCTGTGCGTGCAGCGGCGGCTGACGGCGGTGAACGGCGCGGCCATCGAGCCCCAGGAGATCCCCCTGCCCCTGCGCTGGGGACGGCTGCCGCCGGAGGATCTGCTGCTGGCCGCCGGCGCCTGGCTGCTGGCGGAGGGCCGTCTGCCGGACTGAAAACACGGGAAGCACCCTTGCGGGTGCTTCCCGTGTCGTATCCCCCTGTCGGTATCAGCATAAGGTATCCAGCTTTTCGGTGAACAGCTTGTCGTTGATCTGGAACAAGGTCATGCTGTGGCTCAGACCGTAGAGAATGATGGCGTCCCGCCGGTCGCGGGTGTACAGCGGCGCGTGCCGCGCCTGCCGCAGCAGGTCCTGGGCGTCCTCTACCGATGCGCCCAGGCCGAAGCATACGCACAGCAGGCGGTTGCGGGAGGGGAAGCGGCAGCCGGAGAACAGCTGGTGCAGATATACCTCGCTGATGCCGGACTGCTTGGCCAGCGCGGCCTTGGAGAGGCCGGTGGTGGTATAGAGCCGCTGCAGCGTCAGCTGTAACGGTGTGTCCCGGAAGTTTTCATTGTTCTCCGACAGAAAGCGGTCCAGATTGTTGCTGCTCATCAATTCCTGCTGGAGCTGGTCGGTGCTTTTTTCGGTCATTCTGCGTCTACCGCCTTTACATAGAGTGCTGATTTCTGTATTATAATAGAGAAAAATGAGACAAAAAACAATATGCTGGCTGCATACCTTTTCGAAAAGCTGCCGATAGAGGAGAGGACCGCCGTGTACGATGCATTTCTGCGCGATATAGAGACGTATTTTGAGCCGGTGCGGCTGCTGAAGCGCGGCGCCCGGGGCACCGTGACGCTGCTGCGCCACCGGGAGACGGGCAAGCGCTACATATTCCGCCGGTTCTCCGGCAGCGACGATGTCTACCGTCGCCTGCTGACGGTGGATTGCCCCCACCTGCCCCGTATCGAGGAGACGGTGGCCCGGGACGGCCAGGTGGCCGTGCTGGAGGAGTACGTCCAGGGGGATACGCTGACGTTTCTGCTGGAGGGCGGCGTGCTCTCCTGGCCGGAGGCCCGCCGGGTGACAGAAGATCTGTGCGCCGCGCTGTGGGTGCTCCACTCCCTGGGTGCGGTGCACCGGGATGTGAAGGACAGCAACGTGATCCTGCGGGGCGATCAGGCGGTGCTCATCGACTTTGACGCCAGCCGCATCATCAAGCCCGACGGCGCTGCCGACACGGTGGTGCTGGGCACCACCGGCTATGCTGCCCCGGAGCAGTTCGGCCTGTCCCAGACCGACGGCCGCGCCGACATCTATTCCCTGGGCGTGCTGCTGAATGTGATGCTCACCGGCCGGCACCCCTCCGCAAGGTTGGCGCCGGGCCATGCGGGCCACGTGGTACAGCGCTGCACCATGACCAACCCGGACCGGCGCTACCGGACGGTGCGCGAGCTGCGGGAGGCACTGTGATGGAGAAAAAGATTTGCCCGCACTGCGGCGCACCGCTGCCGGCGGAGGCCTCCTTCTGCCCCCGCTGCACCGCCACCCTGACAGAGCGCACCGCCATGACCATGCCCCGCGCCGGCAGGCGCCGCCTGCGCCTGCTGGCGGCGTGCCTTGCCGCGGCGCTGGCCGCCGGCTTGGCGGTCTGGCTATGGCCGGCCGCCGAAACGGAGCCGCAGCGCCCGGACAGCGTGGCCGATCCGGCCGCCGAGGCCGACCCGGCCCCGGACCCCTATCTGACTGCCTGCCAGACCTATTATACTGCCGAGGACGGGCGGGAGTACCATGTGTTCACGGCCAGGACGCCGTCCATCGGGGATCACACCGAGCCGGTGGGGTATCACTTGGAGCTGATCCCGGCGGGCGGAACGGTGGATTTCCCCGCCACCGTCATGGTGGAGGACGCCGTGACCCAGGATTACGCGGCGGAGGATTTCGCGGCGCTGCTGGACAGCTGGGACGTGACCGTCACCGCGCCGGAGGGTGTGAGCCGGGTGAAGCTGTGGGAGGCGGAGGAGGAAACGCCGGAGTCCCCGGCACTGCTGTACCGGCGGCTGCGGGCGTATTCCACCTGCACCCATAACGAGGTGGTCTGGACGCTGCGGATGAAGAACGGCGACGTGCTGACCCTGACCATGACCGTGGAATTCGAGGAGCAGCAGGTGATCCATATCACGCCGGAGGACGCGCCGATGGACACCGCGCAGGCGCTGCAGGTCCTGCTGGACCGGCTGGCGCAGGAGTACGACGCGGATACGTCCATCACGGTGGAACTGCCGGACGTGACCTATGACGCGCCGGTGTCGGTGGGCTGCGCGGTCACGCTGAAGGGCAGCGGCACCGCCTTTTCCGCGCCGGTGACGGTAAAGCCCCTGAGCGACACGGAGCGTGTTCACGCCTATGTCCGCTTTTCGGAGGTCAGCTTCGAGGGAGACGGGAAAGGCACCGGCGTGACCGCCGGAGCGCCCACCTATCTGGAGGACTGCCGCGTGACCGGCTGGAGCGTGGGGGCGCTGGCTGTGAACGGCGGCTGGGTCTATCTCCACGGCGGGTATGTCGGCGGCAACGATGTGGGTGTGCGGTACGACTCCGCGTACAGCAGCTCGTATACATATACCATCAGGCGCATCGAGTTTTTGAATAACACCACGGCGCTGGAGCTTCTGTGCTTACCGCCGAACTCCTATGCGGCGCTGGATGGCTGCCGCTTCTACGGCAACGGGACGGATGTACGCAACCCCGGCGGCTACCGCATCGAGGTGAACAACGGTACGGAAGTGGCGCTGTGACGCAGAAAGACCGGCATAAGCCGGTCTTTCTGTGTCATTGAAAAGTACCGTTTACAGGTTCTTCTCGTAGGACTCGATCATCTTCTTGACCATCTGGCCGCCCACAGAGCCGGCCTCGCGGCTGGTCAGGTGACCGTTGTAGCCGTTCTTCAGGTTCACGCCGACCTCAGAGGCGGCCTCCATCTTGAACTGATCCATAGCGGCCTTGGCCTCGGGGACATTCAGCTTGTTGCTGTTCTTAGTAGACATCGTTGTGTTCTCCTTTCATGTTGTGGGGCAAATGCCCTTGTTGGGTATCGCAACGATAGTTTTGCCGTCTGATGGCGCGATATGCATGAAAAACGGTGGCAAATGTTGGGTGCGCCGGCCAAAAAGGATAGACAAACGGGCGTATTCATGGTATACTAAATACACTTAACAGCGAGGGGGACCTTCTTTCAGGAAGGACCGAGCAGGGAGGAAGAGGAAAAGCGCGGCGTCAGCCGCGCTTTTTCGCGTTCTGCGCCCGGACAAAAGAGAGGGAGATGACAACGTCATCTCCCTCTCTGTCTTACAAAATGAGTCGGAGCAGACACAAAAGCCTGCTCCGACGTGGTCCGAGTGTCGAGATTCGAACTCGAGGCCTCTTGAACCCCATTCAAGCGCGATACCAAACTTCGCCACACCCGGATATTCTGTTGTGCCTCAAACAGCCCACTTAGAATACCACAGTTTTCGGCGGTTTGCAAGTCCTATTTTGAATTTTTTTCAAATTTCTTACGCGGCTTCTTGTTGACAAAGGCGGCGACGCATGGTAATATAATATTCGCGTTTGGCACGAGAGACGCTTTTGCACACGGAGAGATGGCTGAGTGGTCGAAAGCACCGGTCTTGAAAACCGGCGATGTGAAAGCATCCGTGGGTTCGAATCCCACTCTCTCCGCCAGAAAATGAATATGTATGCGGAAGTACCCAAGTGGCCGAAGGGGCTCCCCTGCTAAGGGAGTAGGCCGTCAAAAGCGGCGCGAGGGTTCAAATCCCTCCTTCCGCGCCAGCAAAAAGAGACATCCTTTCGGATGTCTCTTTTTGCTTCACGCGGCTGATTTTGCCCTTCCCCCGTGAAAACCACCCATTGACAAACCCGATCAAACGGTTTATACTTATTGCCATCAAAAAGGCAGTGACGAAGAAGAAGCTGTTTTTCCGCGGCCAAAGAGAGGGGTGCCCCAGGCTGAAAGCACCCCGCCGGGGACACGGCCTGTACCACTTCCGAGCCGCCTGCGACGAGCAGGACGGGGGTTGCCCGTTACAGCGATCACGAGCGACGGCGTATGCCGTAAGCAGGGTGGAACCGTGGAGTAATGCCTATTACCTCACCCCTGATACCATTCAGGGGTGGGGATTTTTATTTATCCCGCCCCGATCACAAGGAGGAACAGACTATGAGCGAAGTCAACAAGGAATTTACGTTTGAAAACGAGCAGTACCGCAAGACCTATTGGCACACCTGCTCCCACATCCTGGCCCAGGCCGTCAAGCGCCTGCATCCGGAGGTGAAGCTGGCCATCGGCCCCAGTATCGACAACGGCTTTTATTACGATCTGGACGCGCCCTTTGCCTTCACCCAGGACGACCTGGGCGAGATCGAGGCCGAAATGCGTAAGATCTGTAAGGAGAAGCTGAAGCTGGAGCGCTTCGAGCTGCCCCGCGCCGAGGCTATCAAGTACATGGAGGAGAAAGAGGAGCCCTACAAGGTGGAGCTGATCAACGACCTGCCCGAGGATGCCCACATCTCCTTCTACAAGCAGGGCGAGTTCGTGGACCTGTGCGCCGGCCCCCACGTGGACTCCACCGGCCGCATCAAGGGCAACGGCATCAAGCTGACCGCCTGCAACGCCGCCTACTGGCGCGGCGACTCCAACCGCCAGACCCTGCAGCGCATCTACGGCGTGGCCTTCCCCAGCAAGGACGAGCTGGACGCCTACCTGAAGGCGCGCGAGGATGCCCTGAAGCGCGACCACAACAAGCTGGGCCGCGAGCTGGAGTATTTCACCACCGTGGATACCATCGGCCAGGGCCTGCCCGTGCTGCTGCCCAAGGGCGCCCGCGTGGTGCAGCTGCTGCAGCGCTGGGTGGAGGATACCGAGCAGGAGGCCGGCTATCTGCTGACCAAGACGCCTCTGATGGCCAAGCGCGAGTTCTTCAAGATCTCCGGCCACTGGGACCACTATCTGGACGGTATGTTCGTCATTGGCGACCCGGACGACTACACCAAGGAGTGCTTCGCCCTGCGTCCCATGACCTGCCCGTTCCAGTATCAGGTCTACCTGAACCGCGGCCGCAGCTACCGCGACCTGCCCATGCGCCTGGGCGAGACGTCCACCCTGTTCCGCAACGAGGACTCCGGTGAGATGCACGGCCTCATCCGCGTCCGCCAGTTCACCATCTCCGAGGGCCACAACATGGTACGTCCCGACCAGCTGGAGGAGGAGTTCAAGAACTGCCTGGACCTGGCCAAGTACTTCCTCGGCACCGTGGGTATGCTGGATAAGTGCACCTTCCGCTTCTCCCAGTGGGACCCCGCCAACCCCAACAACAAGTACGAGGGCACCAAGGAGCAGTGGGACCACGCCCAGTCCGCCATGGAGCGCATCCTGAAGGACCTGAACGTGGACTACACCGTGGGCATCGACGAGGCCGCCTTCTACGGCCCCAAGCTGGACATCCAGTACAAGAACGTCTACGGCAAGGAGGACACCCTTGTCACCATCCAGATCGATATGCTGCTGGCCGAGCGCTTCGGTATGTACTATATCGACGAGAACGGCAACAAGGCCCTGCCCTATATCCTGCACCGCACGTCCCTGGGCTGCTATGAGCGTACCCTGGCCTATCTGATCGAGGAGTATGCCGGCGCGCTGCCCACCTGGATGATGCCCGAGCAGGTCCGCTTCCTGCCCATTACCGACCGCGCCGCCGACTACTGTGCCGACGCCGCCAAGGCGCTGCGTAAGCAGGGCTTCCGCGTGGAGGTGGATGAGCGCAACGAGAAGGTGGGCAAGAAGATCCGCGAGGCCACCCTCGAGAAGATCCCCTTCATGCTGGTGGTGGGCGACCGCGATATGGAGAACGGCACCGTCTCCGTCCGCACCCGTAAGGGCGAGGATCTGGGCGCTATGACGCTGGAGGACTTCTCCGCCAAGCTGCGCCGGATCGTGGATGACAAGGAGCGTATCTGAGCAGAATAACCGCAGGGCCCATGCCTCCGCATGGGCCCTGTGCGGCAGAAAGGAGCCGATCATGGGCATTTTGAGTAAATTGGAGCCGCGGGAGGTCTTTGCGTATTTCGAGGCGCTGTGCGCTGTCCCCCACGGCAGCGGCAATACCGCCGCGGCCAGCGATCTCTGCGTGGCCTTTGCCGCGGCGCACGGCCTGCGCTGCCGCCGGGAGCCCTGCGGCAACGTTATTATCTGGAAGCCCGCCTCTCCCGGCCATGAGCAGGCGCCGCCGGTCATGCTGCAGGGCCACCTGGACATGGTGTGCGCCAAGACCGACGACTGCCTCAAGGACATGGCGAAGGAGGGACTGGACCTGCGGACCGACGGGACGTGGGTCTGGGCGGATCAGACCTCCCTGGGCGGCGACGACGGCATCGCCGTGGCCATGATGCTGGCCATTCTGGCGGACGATACGCTGGTGCACCCGCCGCTGGAGGCGGTGTTCACCGTGGAGGAGGAGACGGGCATGGACGGCGCGGCGGCGCTGGACGTCTCCGACCTGAAGAGCCGCAGGCTGCTGAACCTGGACTCGGAGCAGGAGGGGGTCTTCACCGTCTCCTGCGCCGGCGGCCTGCGCTCTGAGTGCTTCCTTCCGGCGGAATTGACGCCGGCGGACGGCTTGGCGTGCTTTTCCCTGACCGTTTCGGGCCTCCGCGGCGGCCACTCCGGCGCGGATATTCACCGGGGCCGCGGCAGCGCCCTTCAGCTGATGGCCCGGGTGCTGTACGCCGCGGCGGAGCGCTTCCCCGGTCTGCGCCTGGCCGCGCTGGACGGCGGGCAGTTCGACAACGTGATCTGCTCCTGCTGCACGGCAGTGGCCGCCCTCCCGGCGGGGCAGGGCGCGGCCTTCACAGACTTCGTCAGCGCCTTTGCCGCGGAGATGCAAAACGAGTATGCCGTCACCGACCCCGGCGTGACGCTGACCTGTGCGCCCGCCGCCGCGGAGGCGGCGGTGGACCCGGATCGCACGCTGACGCTCCTGCGCGCGCTGACGGCCCTGCCCCAGGGCGTCGAGGCCATGGACACGGACTTCCCCGGTCTGGTGCAGACCTCCATGAACATCGGCGTGGCGCACCTGACGGCGGAGGGCCTCCGCGTCACCTGCTCGCTCCGTTCCTCGGTGTCCTCCCGCAAGGAGATGCTGGCCGCCCGCGTGCGGGCCATCGTCGCCCTGGCCGGCGGCACCGTCACGGAGCATGGCAGATACCCCGGCTGGCAGTACCGACGCCAGTCCGCCTTCCGTGACACAGTGGTCGCGGCCTATCAGGACGTTACCGGCCGCGAAGCGGTGGTGGAGGCCACCCACGGCGGCCTGGAGTGCGGCCTGCTCATCGACAAGCTGCCGGGGCTGGACGCCGTATCCCTCGGCCCCGACATTCCGGATATCCACTCCGTGCGGGAGAAGCTGAGCGTGGCCTCCACGGCCCGCGTCTATGCGGCGGTCCGCGAGGCGCTGCGCCGCAGCGTCTGACCCCGCCGCAGCGAGAAACACACCATAAAGAGCCGCCCCGGCCTGTGCCGGGGCGGCTCTTTTGCACGTTTTGCAGGATTGTACGGCAAAAAATGCAGTTCATGCGGGGCGTTCCTGCATAAAACGATTTAGCATTGTGAATAAGTTGCCGCGAAAAAGTGCTTCGATACAGACAAAACCATGGATTTGTCGAAAGAAATACCGGCCGAGAAAAGCGGAATATCCGCGCATGGTGAAAAAATCCCTCCACGGAAAATGAAATTTTCCGCATTTAGATATTGCAAAAAGTTTACGCCTGCGATATAATGGCACCGTTGAACGCCGCCTCGCCCGATCGGCGGGCGGAAAAAGCCGTTTTTCAGGAAGAGGAAAACAATTTATCAATAAGGAGAAAGAACATGAAAAAGTTTCTTGCACTGGTTCTGGCGCTGGTCATGGCGCTGAGCCTGGTCGCCTGCGGCGACAAGAAGGACGACAGCGGCGATGTGACCGCTGAGCATACCGACACCACCACCGTGGCCGTGGGCGCTGTGATCCTGGCCCGCGACGACGTGTCCAGCGACGACGTGTACAAGTTCGTGGCGGACATCTTCGACAACGCCGCCGATCTGGTCAGCAGCCACGCCAAGTACGGAGAGCTGAGCCTGGAGTACGGCGCTTCCATCACCTCCGTGCCCTATCACCCCGGCGCTGCCAAGTACTTCTCCGAAAAGGGCTATGAGGTCGCCTCCGTCAAGGAAGGCGCCGGCGAGACCGAGTCCCGCAATCTGCGCTTCGTCACCGGCGGCGAGTCCGGCACCTACTACGCCTTCGGCTCCGTGATCGCCCAGCACGCCACCAACAACGCCGGCGTCAACGTGGTCGGTCTGGTGGGCAACGGCTCTCAGGCCAACATTCAGGAGCTGGCTGACGGTACCGCCGACCTGGCCTTCTGCCAGTCCGACGTTATGGCTTACGCCTACAACGGCACCAACCTGTTCGAGACCAAGGTCGAGGGCTTCTCCACTGTGGCCGCCCTGTACATGGAGCAGGTGCAGATCGTTACCACTAACCCCAGCATCAAGACCGTGGAGGATCTGAAGGGTAAGGCTGTGTCCATCGGCGCTCCCGGCTCCGGCGTGTACTTCAATGCCATCGACGTCCTGGGCGCTTACGGTCTGACCGAGGACGACATCAAGCCCACCTACCAGTCCTTCAGCGACAGCGCTGACGCGCTGAAGAACGGCCAGATCGACGCCGCTTTCATCGTGGCCGGCGCCCCCACCACCGCTGTGACCGACCTGGCCACCACCAAGGATACCTACCTGGTCAGCCTGGACAGCGAGCACATCGCCAAGCTGCTGGAGACCTCTGACTACTACACCGAGACCGTCATCGCCAAGGACGTGTACTTCGGCGACTAAATCCTTAGCAGAAAATTGACGCTTTTCGAGGCTACGGCGGGGCTTCCCGCCGTAGTCCTCGCGCTATTCTGTAATCTTCAGGGAGAGAAACGACTATGAGCATCGACAAGAAAAAACCGGATACCAGCCCGGCCGACGGCGTCAATACCGCCGCGGACGAGGCCCCGGATCTGGACGCGGTCATGCGTAAATATGACCGTGAATCCGCCACCCGCCTGTGGGAGGGTACGCCCCAGCTGATCATCCGCATCCTCATGGCCGCGTTCGGCCTGTTCTGCATCGGCATGACCCTGCTTTCCAAGGCCATGCCCGAGATCCGGCTCACCATGTTCGTGGGCTGCATCATTATCATCGGCTTCCTGACCTACCCCGCCAGCAAGCACCACGTCAGGGTCAACTACCTGCCCTGGTACGATATCGTGCTGATGGTGGTGGGCGCGGCCTGCTTCTTCTACTTCGCGCTGAACGCCATGACGCTGGTGCGCCTGTCCACCCGTATCGAGACGGTCCACGTCATCATCGGCGTGGTGGGCATCCTGATCCTGATGGAGCTGTGCCGCCGCTGCGTGGGCCTGCCCATTCTGTGCGTGGCCGGCGTGCTGATCGTGTACGCGTTCATCAACCAGCTGAGCTACGCCGGCGCGGTGAACGGCGCCACCCTGTATGACGCCCTCAAGACCATCATCTACAAGCTGTTCTACACCACCTCCGGCGTTATCGGCACGCCCATCAACGTCTGCTATACCTATATCGTTCTGTTCATCATCTTCGGCGCGTTCCTGGAGCGCACCGGCATCGCCAACTTCTTCATCAGCTTCGCCAACCGCATCGCCGGCTGGTCCAGCGGCGGCCCGGCGAAGGTGGCGGTCATCTCCTCCGCCCTGTGCGGCATGGTGTCCGGCTCCTCTGTGGGCAACACCGTCACCACCGGCTCCTTTACCATCCCTATGATGAAGAAGACCGGCTACAAGCCCGAGTTCGCCGGCGCCGTCGAGGCCGCGGCCTCCACCGGCGGCCAGATCATGCCCCCCATCATGGGCGCGGCGGCCTTCCTCATGGCCGAGTACATGAAGCTGCCCTACGCCCAGGTGGCCGTCAAGGCTATCCTGCCAGCGCTGCTGTACTTCACCGGCATCTTCATCGCCGTCCATCTGGAGGCCAAGAAGCTGGGCCTGAAGGGCATCCCCCGCGAGGAGCTGCCCAAGTGGAAGCTGCTGCTGCGCGACTGCTACCTGATCATCCCCCTGGTCCTGCTGGTGTGGCTGGTGTCCTCCGGCAGCAAGACCATGTCCCACTCTGCGGCCTACTCCATCCTGGCCGCCATCGTCGTGGGCTTCGTCAACTTCTTCCTGCAGGGCAAGCGCGGTGAGGGCGACACCCAGCCCATGACCGCCGGAAAGGCCCTTGGCAGCGCCGGCAAGCGCTCCTTCTTCTCCGCGGTGGAGTCTCTGGAAGCCGGTTCCCGCGGCGCCATCACCGTGGCCGTGGCCTGCAGCATGGCGGGCATCATCGCCGGCTGCATCACCGTCACCGGCCTGGCCTCCATCCTCATCAACGCCATCGTCCAGCTGGCCGGCGACGCCACCATCATCGGCCTGGTGCTGACCATGCTGTGCTGCATCGTCCTGGGTATGGGCGTGCCCACCACCGCCAACTACTGCATCATGGCCTCCACCTGCGCGCCCATCCTGATCCAGCTGGGCTTCCCGCTGGTGGCCGCCCATTTCTTCGTGTTCTACTTCGGCATCGTGGCGGATATCACGCCCCCCGTTGCCCTGGCGGCCTATGCCGGCTCGGCCATCGCCAAGTCCGACCCCATGAAGACCGGTATCAACGCCACCAAGCTGGCGATCGCCGCCTTCATCGTGCCGTACATCTTCGCCTACAGTCCGGCCCTGCTGTTTGAGAACATCTCCGGCTGGTGGGAGGTGGCGCAGATCTGCGTCAGCGCGCTGCTGGGCATCTTTGCCATCGCGGCGTCCCTCAACGGCTTCCTGTACAGGAATATCCCCTGGGTGCTCCGCGTGATCCTCGTGATAGGCGGTCTGGGCATGATGATCCCCGGTACCTGGACGGATGTCATCGGCCTGGTGCTGGTGGCGGCGGTCATCGCCTACCAGAAGCTCAGCGCCAAGAAGCACGGCGGCCCCGTGACGATGGCCTGACCCCATTGGAAGCAAAAGCCATCCCCGCACATCGTGCGGGGATGCTTTTTTACACTGTGTTCATACATTTTTGCACATTTTGCCTAAAGTGCATAGTGCGGGCATCTTGCAAAAACTGTCTGAATTCGGTATGATACAGGCAGCAAGGCAGTTTTTGCACAAAGAGAGGAGCATGGGCATGGCACAGACCACAAAAAACGCCATTCGCAAGGGCTTTCTGGAGCTGCTGGAGCAGCGGCCGCTGGATAAGATCTCCGTGGTGGACATTGCGGACCACTGCGGCGTGAACCGGAACACGTTTTATTACTACTACTGCGACATCTACGCTCTGGTGCGCGAGGTGCTGGAAACGGAGCTGGACCGCGTTCTCAACGCGCCGCCCCTCTGCACCAGCTGGTACCAGCTGATGATGCGGGCGGCGGCGTTCATGCGCGCCAACCGCCGCGCGGTCTACCACCTGTACCAGTCCAGCCAGCGCGACCTGCTGGAGAACGAGTACTACCAGGTGGTCTATGGCGCGGTGGAGGGCCTGGTGCGCCGCACGGCGGAGGACCTGCCGGTGGCGGAGGCGGACGTGCAGTCCATCGCGGCGCTGTATACGGCCACGCTGGTGGGCGTGCTGCAAAGCTGGCTGCACTACGGCATGAAGCACGACGAGGAGCAGTTTGTGGAGCGCGTCACCCGTTTGACGGAGGGCACGCTGCGCCGCGCGCTGGAGCGCAGCTGCGGGGTGGAACAGGCGTGAGTGGTTTTTGGAAATGCGTCCTGTACGCGGCGGCGCTGGCCCTGCTGGCCCATCCGCTGGGCCAGGCGCTCCCCGGCCCCTTCGACCCGGAAAAGCGGCCCTTCCGCGGATGGAAATGGGAGCAGAACGGCCGTGTCTACACCAAATTGGCCATCGATAAGTGGAAGAAGCTGGTGCCGGATATGAGCCGCCTCCTGCCGGACATGGTGAAGAAGGAATTGCCCGGCAGCGGCGCCGTAACGGCAGACCAGGCCGCGGCGCTGGTGCAGGAGACGTGCCGCGCGGAGCTGGTCCACGGGGCCTCCTGCCTGCTGGGCCTTGCGTTTCTGTGGCTGTGGCCCGGCTGGGGCGGCGTGATCGTGCTGGCGGTGTGGGTGCTGCTGGCCAATCTGCCCTTTATTCTGATACAACGCTACAACCGCCCCCGGCTCGTGCGCCTGGCGGCGCTGCTGCGAAAGCGAGCGCAGCGGAAAGGAGAGCAAAATGCGCGTACTGATCCTGACCTGTAATACCGGCGGCGGGCACAACGCCGTGGCCGCCGCCCTGCGTGACAGCCTTCAGCGCCGCGGCGCGTCCTGCGACGTGATGGACGGCCTGGGCTTCATCTCCAAAAAGGCCTCCAAATTCGTCTCCAAGTGGCACACCCGGTTCTACCGCCGGTACCCCAAGCTCTACAAGGCGGGCTATATGTCCGCCGAGAGCGACAGCGAGATGGACCGGCGCGACGGCCCGGTGTACCGCTACATCGCCCGCGGTGCCCGCCGTCTGGGCCGCGTGCTGCAAAGCGGCGGCTACGACGCGGTGATCTGCGTCCATGTGATCCCCGCCATGATGATGACGGCGCTGAAGCAGGCGTGGAGCGCCTGCCCCGTGTTCTGCTTCGTGGCCACGGACTACACCTGCAGCCCCACGGTGGGCGCCTGCACCCCGGATATCTGCGTCATTCCGCATGAGGCGCTGGCCGATGAGTTCGTCAGCTGCGGCATCGCCCGCGACACCCTCCTGCCCGCCGGCATCCCTGTGCGTTCCGCCTTCCGCGAGCACGGTGACAGAGCCGCGGCCCGCAGAGCCCTGGGCCTGCCGGAGACCGGCCGCCACATCGTTCTCATGTCCGGCAGCATCGGCTGCGGCCCCATGGGCGACGTGGCCGAGGACCTGGATATGCGTATGGCCGACGGCGACTTCGCCACGGTGCTGTGCGGCAGCAACAAGCAGATGCGCTATGCCCTGGAGCTGCGCCGCCTGTACCGTGTGGAGGCCGTGGGCTTCACCACCCAGGTGCCGCTGTACATGGACAGCGCGGACGTGCTGGTCAGCAAGCCCGGCGGCATCAGCATCACCGAGGCCGGCACCCGCGGTGTGCCGCTGCTGCTGGCGGACATGGTGGGCGGCTGCGAGACGCGGAATGAGGCGTTCTTCACCGCCCGCGGCTGGGCAGCCTCCTGCCCGCCGGACGATATGGCCGCGTCGGCCCTGGCCTTTCTGGAGGACCAGCCGCGGCGTCAGGCCATCACCGCCGCCCAGAGCCGTGATTTCGACGGTCTGGCCGCCGACCGCGTGGCCGCCGCCGTCCTCGCCCGCTGCAAGAAATGACCCCAGCGCCCGCGGCCGCCGCCGTGGGCGCTTTCTTTGCGCTTTTTGCACGGCGACCCTCTTGCATTTCGCGCAAACTGTCGGTATACTTGTTAAAGAAATATCGATTTGTTCACAGGCAGGTCATATTCGTATAGTAGGATGAAACTGCGGCCCCGGACGTGGGCCGCGGCCGAAAGGAGGGCGTCTGCCCATGATGATCGAAAAAAGCGGCACCATCCGCCTGCGGGACATTCCCACCGCCGCGGGCCTTTCCCCGAAGGAGCAGGAGCTGGCGGCGGGCATGGTGCGGGTGACGCACCTGTACCGCAGCGCGCTGAAGGTGGCCGTAACGCAGATGGAGATCCTGGACGAGGAGTTCGCCCGTCTGTATGACCACTCGCCCATCCACCACATCGAGTACCGTATCAAGACCCTGGACAGCATCATCGACAAGCTGCGCCGCCGGGGCCTGGAGGTCAGCATCGACAACATCTATGCCCACATCCAGGACGTGGCCGGCATCCGCGTCATCTGCAACTATCTGGACGATATCTACTACCTGCGCTCGCTGCTCACCCGCAGCGAGTCCTACACCGTCCTCCGCGAGGTGGACTATATCAAGGAGCCCAAGGACACCGGCTACCGCAGCCTGCACCTGATCGTCAACGTACCCATCGTCATCAGCGAGGGCACCATGGTCCTGCCGGTGGAGATCCAGCTCCGCACCATCGCCATGGATATGTGGGCCAGCCTGGAGCATGAGCTGCGGTATAAATCCGATCGCAAGTTCACCCAGCAGGACGCGGCTCGCCTGCGCCTGTGCTCCGACGCCATCAGCGAGATCGACCGGGAGATGCAGGACATCTACCAGGGCAACGAGCCCCAATACCACGCCTGAACGCAAAAGACCGGCCCCGCCGGTCTTTTTTCGTCCCCGCCCGCAGGCGGTTGCCTTCCCCTCGAGGGGAAGGTGCCCCCGAAGGGGGCGGATGAGGTGTAGCCGCCCGCAGGCGGCGTGAAACACCCCTGTCCCGCCCGTAGGCGAAAAACGCCTTCCCCTTGTAGGGGGCGGCGTCCCCGACGCCCCGTACCCCGTTAGCCTCCCCCCTGGGGGGTCCGCGGTATTGAATGACACGCCGGTGGCGTGTCAGACCCGCGGACCGACCGACCCGCAGGGAGACAGGTGGCGCGTAGCGCCGGATGAGGGGTCCTTCGTCCCCGCCGCAGCGGGCTATTCCGCGCTCCGGCGCGAGCTACTTTTGCCCCCGGCGGCAAAAGTAGCCAAAAA
>ERZ808246.889-NODE-889-length-23337-cov-17.663474_pt1 | contig 23337 bp, 17 predicted proteins | sample MGYA00521083_ERZ808246 | MGnify/ENA primary metagenome ERZ808246 (study PRJEB31516, sample SAMN03275577) | gut metagenome | biome: mammalia-associated habitat; material: feces | host: Papio cynocephalus | place: Kenya | collected 2012-07-07 ... | reverse complement strand
AAGGACGCCATCCGCAACTTCAAGAACCCGATCACCGGTGAATATGTCATGGAGGTTTACGGCCTGAGTCCGTGCCGCGAGATCGGCATCCTCAAGGAATATGTCAAAGAGGCCATCCTGGACGGCCAGATCGGCAACAACTTCGAGGAGGCCAACGCTTTCATGCGCGTCAAGGCTGCCGAGATGGGGCTTGTTCCCGTTAAATTAAAATAGGGTGATTCATCCTTAAGTGTAGTCATTAGGGGTTTCTGTCTTATAAGGAACCCAGTCTCCAAGTCCATATTCAATCGATCCGTCAGAAGCCTCTCTTGTGGCGAGGAATCCAAGATAATCCCTGCATGCCTGGGCGGCTCTTTGAATGCCACGTATGTCTCCGGTGTAGTCATAGAGCTTCTCCGGAATGACGAACAGTACCGCATCCCATACCGGTCCTATTCCCAAACCCCATCCATGACTTGGAATGATGGCGCAGATTTCCCCATTTGGACGCTGGTTGTCAATGATGTCGTCAATCCATTTCAAATAAAGATTCGCGCTGTCAAAATTCAGCAACCCAATCTCACATGACACCCATCCGTCTGCGGTCCATCCGTTTTTCTCCCTCTGAGGACAATCCGTAGGAATGCCCATGCTGTTCGAGAGATAGGATTGGATCACCATCTCATGAATGCCGTTCAGAACAGTGTCCGAGGCCTCGAACTTTCCAGTGCGTTCCAGGTCAGTGTGGATGAATGACGCCTCGGCGGACTCCACTGAGAATGGACGGTCAGACCGAATTTCCGCATAACGGAATCCATCATAGGAGAACCTGTCGTAGAGGACATTTTCCCCATCATTCAAGATGAACACATCCGTTTGGAATTCATGTCCAGGCCTTGGACGGAAATGCTCGTCCATATGCCAGACATCAAGCCGGCCATCCTTTCCAAGACATTCTCCGTGCTGGATTTCGACCACACTCCCGGTCTCGCCCTTGACCGTGAAATTAGACAGACCAGACAAGTTTACACCGAAATCACAGAGAGCCACCGTGTCGCCGATCATGCGTATAGACCTCGCCGGTATTCTCCTTTCCACCACATTTTCACCCATGTATTGCGCACGTAGTGCCGCAGACGGAACTGAGACAGTCACTGCGGCCGTCCAAAGGTCATCCGGCGTCTTAGCCGACGGCCCAGGAGACGGGATGCGGCAATCGTAAGTGTCGCCGGAGTAGATGTTGTTCATTCTGTACGGATTATCCTTAGGCTCAGCAAGAGCCTTCCACGAGGAGTCGGTGCCCACAATATACTTCCTGCCGTCCGGATACTCCACATACAACTGCGCGATCATCTTCGCTCTGTCACGCCATCCCGCCTTGTCGAAATCCCACACCGCGACATAATCCACCACATTATAGAACCCGTTGCCAAGCACGGCATACATCTCGTTCTCTCCTCCTTTCAGAAAAGCCGTGACATCTTTGGCGATATAGAGATTCCGTTTCCCATAGTCAGTGTAAGCCGGATTGAGCGGAGACGAGAATACCGGGGTCCCGTTGATGAAAAAGTCTGAATATGCGGCCGCGGATATGTATAGTCGGGCCTTGCTGAAACCATCGGCGACCACAAGATTGCGTTTCAGCACCGGGGCGGTCTCCTCGTCTTTCAGTCTTCCATCGCTGATCCAAGAAGCCACCCAGTCTTCATCTGAGAACATAGCCGTCTCGAAGCGTGCCTCATCCGACACAACTGTTCTCCCGTCCGCGCTTTTAGCGGTGACTTTCCATCGATAGGCGGTCATCGGAAGAAGTCCCATGCCAGTGTCTCCCACATAGTTCATTTCTCCAGACTTGACCGGGCCGGAAGTCCAGACCTGCGAGCCTCCTTCTTCCATCACGGTAAGTTCAAAAGAATCTTGTGAGAACCGGCCGTTGTAGGTCCAGGAAAAACGTGGGGTCTGAGTATCGACACAAATCGGGGATTCACACCACTCCACTCTCATCCTTTCTATGACCGATGAACTGTCGCAGGACAATATGGCCCACGAGATGACAATATACGATAATATCTTTCGCATAATCACTATTCCATGAAAAAGAGTTGGCGAAGTGACGTGGAGACCGGCGATTCATCCTCATTCACCTCCATTATGTCACTCATGTAGTGCCACCACTTCCTGACCACCGGGTCCGCGCCAAGATCTTGTGACGTACGATCTCCCATGATTTCCTGATAGGCAAAAAGCGTCCTCGTGTCCTGATCGTAAAAAATGGAATAATTACCGACCGTGGATTTCTTAAGCACATCCTTCATTTCCGGCCACAGAGCGGAATGCCTTTTCTGATATTCCTCCTCGCAACCAGGTTTTAATCTCATCTTGAAAGCCAGTCTTCTTTTTCCGTCCATCGTGTTAGTGTTATTATCAATTTACCATTGGCCACACCAGTCTTGATGTGGTTCCACGATACTAAGTAACGAAAAAAAATCATCAATAAATCGATGCTGACAAGCAACAAATTATTATTGCCAGAAACCAAAGAAACGATCACTTGTTCGAGAAGAACGAACTTTGGCTTTTCTTTCGGTAGGCTGTCGGGGTCATGCCTGTCTTCGATTTGAACACGACATAGAAATAGTCAATGTTGTCAAAGCCTAAATTATAAGCTATTTCGTTGACCGTCATATATGTATTCGTCAGCAAGTCCTTTGCTTTCATGATTCTTATCTCCAGTATGTACTTGGCGGGAGGAAATCCTGTACACTCCTTGAATTTTTTTCTGAAAGTAGTGTAACCTAAATCCAGCTTGGCGGCCAGAAACTCTGGAGAGACGGTTCTCAGATTGTCAGAAATCAAAAGTTTCGCCTGATTAATCTTCTTTTCCATAAATGTGGAGGACATTGAGCCATTCTTGTCGAAGAAGCACGTGTAACCGATTATAAGATTAACCAAACTGAAAAGAAGCTGCTGGTAAAGGGGCTTTTGCTCCGACGCCACCGTCAGGGCGACATCATAAAGTCTGATTATCTCCTCACGCACGCCGGTGTGGAAAATCGGCTTTGTCGGAGATATGAATCCATTTTTCAAAAGATTCGAGGCCTCAGTACCGATAAAACCGATACCGTATTCTTTCCATCCTGTTTCCTTTTCGGGATAATAGGAGTGCCACTCACCAGGAAAAAGCATGAGCATGTCTCCGGCACAGACATGGGTCAGGCATCCGTCCTGAAATGATTTCGATCTGAACCATCCACTGCCTAAAGTTATGTAAACCAGTTGGAACTCATCCACCACACGACCGGTCTCCGGAGAGAAAAGGTAGCGTTTGGGATGGTCACCTGGAGGGTATGATTCCCCGGCTCCGACATCCTGTGTCTCGACAAAACTGACGACGCCTCCCCATGTCACGTCATCGTCTGTGAAAGTCAAATAATTAAGTATGTCCTTTTCCATAATGACTACACTTCCACATGTTTTTATTGGTACGAACTCCAGGCTATGGCCCGCTTCGAAAGATTGCTCGGCAACAGTCCTGAGCCTTGGCTGTCAAAAGCTGATGCGGTTCGTGAATTGATTAATTCCAAATGGTTTGACAGAGAGAGCGGCGTGTATTCAAACGGATCCCAGACAGCGCAGTCTCTCGCCCTTTACCTTGGAATCGTGCCTGATGGGTTCTGCGGAAAGGTTGCGGAAAGGCTGGTGGAGGCTGTGTGCGCCGCCGGCGACCATCTCGACTGCGGCATGATCGGCAGCAAGACGCTGCTTCGGATGCTGACTGAATATGGTCATGCGGATCTTGCCTATCAGGTGGCCACATCCGAGACAGAACCATCATGGGCGTACTGGAGAAAACTCGGCTACTCGACCATGCCCGAACATTGGGTGGCAAGGGAAGGAGACAGGCTGTCGATGAATCATGTGTTCCTCGGAGACATTGACGCATGGATGTACAACGACATCGCGGGAATAAACTGTGACCCGGAGAGACCTGGCTTCCGTCACATTGTGTTCAGGCCACATTTTGTGGATCGGCTTCAAAGCGTGTCGGCAAGTTGCATGACTGCCTCCGGCCTTGTCGGCTCATCGTGGAAAAGGACTGGAAACAAGGTTGTGCTTGAGGTCACTGTCCCGGCAAACACGGAGGCGACACTTCGCGTCGGGGGCCGTGAGGAGAAACTCTCTTCAGGGAAACATAGGTTTAAGTTTGACAGTTAATTACATACTAATCTTATAAATTATGAATGTGAATGTTTTATGCAGCGCCCGTAGGGTCGGTGTCATCGCGACGATTTTTACGTTGCTTATGACCCTGCCTATGGAACTCTGCCTCGCCCAGGGCGGTAGGTCGGTCAGCGGCAAGGTCACTGATCCTTCCGGTGTCCCTGTGGTCGGAGCGGGAGTGCTTGTTCTTGGAACAACTACCGGAACAACCACTGATCTTGACGGAAAATGGAATCTTTCCTTGAAAAATTCCTCATCCGTCACACTTGAAGTCTCAAGTTTGGGCTACAGGACTGTCACGGTCGATGTGCCCGTTTCTCAATCTGTCGTCAATGTGGTCCTTCCGGAGGACATGACGACCCTTGAGGATGTTGTCGTCGTCGCTTATGGCACGCAGAAAAGGGCATCGTTGACCGGTGCGATTTCCTCCGTCTCATCCAAGGCGATCAAGGAGACAAAGAACGAGAATGTCGTGAACATGCTCTCCGGCAAGATGGCCGGCGTGCGGGTGGTTCAGACTTCCGGTGAGCCGGGCTCTTTCTCGTCATCCATCAACATCCGTGGAATGGGGCGCCCTTTGGTTGTCATTGATGGTGTCCCTCGTGACAACATGGAACGTCTGGACGCCAACGAGATTGAAAGCATCTCCACGTTGAAGGACGCCTCCGCGGCGATCTACGGAATGAGAGCCTCGAACGGAGTAATACTCATCACCACAAAGCGTGGCCAAAGCGGGACGTCCAACATTGAATATGAAGGCTACGCTGGTTTCTCTATGCCGATCAACACTCCTGACGGACTCAATGCCTGGCAATTCATGGAGATCACCAACGAGAACAACATCATGAGGGGCTCCATGTCGCCTGGCAAGTTCATATATTCCTTGGAAGAGATCGAGAAGTACAGGAGCGGTACAAAAGTGGGGACGGAGTGGTGGAGGATAAACAACAACAATTACTCCCCTCAGACTTCCCACACGCTGTCCATCTCCGGTGGAACGGACAAAGTCCAGTATTTCACGAATATGGCTTACATGAAGCAGACAGGAGTCTATAGCACTGGTGATTTGAATTACAATAGATTCAATGTCAGAAGTAATATCGACGCTAAGGTCACGGACCACTTGAAGGCATCTCTGCTCATAAACGCGATGATGGACACGAAGAACTCGCCTTACTATGACACGGAAGTGTTCTACAGAACCGCATGGGTCGAACGTCCGGTGGATGCCGCCTACGCCAACTACACCAAGCCATACATGGCGAACATCTCACAGGGCTATAATCCGCTTGCGATCACGGACTCTGACATCGTCGGATACAAGCGTCACAACCAGAAGATGGCTCAACTCACCGGAAGTCTCACTTATGATTTCCCATGGGTGGAGGGACTTCAGGCAAAGGCTTCATATTCCTATGACTACACAAACTGGGAGAATAAGGAACTTAAAAAATCCTACACCCTTTACACTTACAACGTTGAGAACAACGAGTTTGTGCCATCTGTCTACGGAGGAAAGGATGACCAGCCGGAGTTGAATTCCATAAGGAGGAGCACTCGCTTCAGTCAGAACCAGCTGTTCCAAGGATCCTTGAGGTTTGACAGGACATTCGGCAAGCATCATGTCGCGGCTCTCGCGCTTTATGAGCAGCAGACCACGGACATGGACAACTTCTATGCTCAGAGGTACATCGAGATGACCTCTCTCGGCGAGCTGTCCAATGGCATCAGCGAAGGACAGATCGGCTCCATGGACTCCAGCTATTACAGCAGCGGAGTGCGGACCGCGGATCAGTCCGGACTCTGGCAGATTGCCAGCAAATCCCTTGTGGGCAGGGTTAACTATGACTATGCTGAAAGATATTTTGTGGAGGCCGCGTTCCGCTATGACGGGTCGTCGAAATTCTACAAAGGACATCAGTGGGGCTTCTTCCCGTCTGTCTCGGCGGGTTGGCGCATCTCCGAGGAACCGTTCCTCAAGAGTGCCGCGGCCTTGTCTTTCATCGACAACCTTAAGCTCAGGGCGTCCTATGGCGAGGCCGGAGACGACAGCACCGCGAACTTCCAGTACATAGAGGGTTATGAATATGGTTCCGGCTCATTTGACTGGTGGCCTCTCATCTGGGACGGCAAGGACGTGAACATCATCAAGCTGCTTGCCACTCCGAATGAGAACCTTACCTGGATAAGGACAAAGACTGCGGACATCGGTCTTGACGCTGATTTTTGGAACGGAAAATTCGGATTTGAATTTGACCTTTTCCAGCGTTTCAGAAGTGGAATCCCGGCTACGAGGAACGTGACGATCCCTGATTGGCTTGGGCAGAACCTGGCCCAGGAGAACCTGAACAGCGACAGGACCAGAGGTTTCGACCTGACATTGCGCCATAGGCACCATTTCGGCGGTTTTCGCTACGGGGTGACCGGCAACATCGCATTTTCCCGTACCATGAGGGTCTATGTCGAGCAGGAAGAATACGGCACTCAGTACCTGAACTGGAAGAATATGTCCAAGAACCGTTATAACGACATCTGGTGGGGTTATGATTACGCCGGGCAGTTCGGTAGCCTCGAGCAGGTGTGGTCTTCTCCGATCATGGATAACCGTGGCAATTCCGAACTCAAGCCAGGTGACTACTCTTACGAGGATTGGAACGGTGACGGTGTGATTGATGACAGCGACAAGCACCCGATAGCGTTCGGAGCCCAGTCCACACCTGTGATGTACTATGGATTCACTATCGACATGTCTTGGAAGGGAATCGACCTTACCGCCGTTTTCCAGGGTGGCGCGTTCAATAACGTAAAGTATGACTGGTATCTTTCGACACCTTTCATATATGACAAGAACGGTCCTTCGTATTTCTATGACCGCTGGCACATGGCTGATCCGTCCGCAGATCCGAAAGATCCCCGTACTGAATGGATTTCAGGATATCTTCCTACGACAAGCCAGGGAAGCGAGGCGATGTCCCTGAACACTTCTACCTCGAAGGCATCCCTTCACGACGCCTCCTATCTCCGTCTCAAGTCTCTGGAAATCGGTTACACCTTTCCTCAGAAATGGATGAGCAAGGTCAGCGTGAAGAATCTGCGTGTCTTTGCGAACGCCTACAACCTGTTCACGATCACCGGATTGAAATATCTTGACCCGGAGCACCCGTCATCAGGATACGGGACAACCTATCCTCTCATCTGTACAGTCAATTTCGGCGCGAACATTAAATTCTGATGGAAATGAAAAGAAAAATTATAGTAATCGCTCTTTCTGTGGCTATGGGCATGCAGGCTCTTTCATCCTGTGTGAGCCTTGACATAGACCCGACCAAGAATCTGCGCGAAGATCAGGTCTTTGACAATGAGGTCGGGGTCACGGCCGCTCTTGCTTCATTATATTCATTGATCCCTATCGCGGCGCATAACGCCAGCCTTTGGGGAGGGATCCAAGGGGACGCAGGCTCTCCATTCTCTATCTGGAACAATCCGGGGATGGTGACAGGCGAGACACAATGCACGCCTCTGCGTGTGGCTCTCACCCAAAAGACCTGCAACGGAAACATGCTGGCTTGGTGGGATTATTCCTCAGTCCGCTATGCCAACCTTGTCATACGTGGGCTTGAGGACAATGCCGGGGCTTTCGCCGACAGGGAGGAATTGTATAACCACTGGCTTGGTGAAGCCTATTTCTGCCGCGCCTTCATGTATTTCGCGATGGTCCGCAGTTTCGGGGGAGTACCGATTGTGACGACTCCGGAAAGTTATGTCGGGAAGGATGAGGAGGCTCTTTTCAAACCGAGGAACACTTGTGAGGAGTGTTATGATTTCATAGCCGAGGATTTGAACAAGGCTTATGAACTCATGGGGGACACGGAGCTGAATGGCGGACGTGCCAACAAGTACATCGCCGCCGGTATTCTTGCCCGTGCGATGCTGACTGCGGCTTCCGAGGCGAAGTACGGTACCGTACAGCTTGACGGCCTTGTAGGTATTCCGTCTTCTGAAGCGACCAGGTACTACAAACTGGCCTACGACGCCGCCTGCAAGGCGATGGACAACGGAGGAAAGTATGAGCTTTACAATGTCTATAATGATGGTACAGAGGAAGGTATGATAAAGAACTACTGGAACTTGTTCATTGATGAGTCCTCGGCCAACAAGGAGCGTATGCTCATCAAGGAGTACAATGCGTCCATCGCCAACAACCGTCCTGAGAACTGGACGGTGCAGCAGATGCCTTATCATTATTCCATGATAAACGACTCCGGAGAGCTTTCGGCTCCTGTGGAGTGGCTCGAACTCTTCGATGATGTCGATGGCAAGCCGTTCGAACTGAATGTCGGCACCGAGGATAATCCTGTAAGGTATGACAAGACACTGGATCTTTTTGCAAAGGCTCAACCGCGTCTAAAGGCATCGGTACTGGTGCCGGGCGCCAAGATTCCAGGACGCAAGAATGGTGATCAGGATGCCATATTTGAGGTCCGCAAGGGCATATATGACAGTTATCCTGACGGCAAGCTCTACGAGACGGCCTCGTTTGAGGAGAAACATCCTAACGGCATGACCATCCAGGGCTGGTGCGGTGTAGGCAGCTCCATGACGAACGGAAACGGATGTCTTGTCTGGAAATGGTGTAATCCGGATGCGACCGCCAACTGGTGGGCTGGCTCTGTCGATTGGATTGAGCTTCGCTATGCTGAAATTCTGCTCACGAAGGCGGAAGCGGCTGTAAACATCATCGGCGAGACCGTTGACGGGAAGACTGTCACAATGGCGGATGCCGTTGAGCCTGTCAATCTTATCCGCAAGAGGGCCGGGACAACGGAAGTGACCAGCGTCGACGAAGACCTCGTGAAGAGGGAACGCCGTTGTGAGCTCGCCTTTGAGAACAGGACATTCTGGGATCTCAAGAGATGGCACATGTACGAAGAGGTCATCCAGAACAAGACGTTCTCCGCCTTGTATCCTTATTATATTGTGGATGAGGGCAAATACATCTTCAAGATCCACGAGCGCAGTGAGATAAGGTACACCTACGAGAGCAAATCCTACTATGGCGAAATCTCCAAGAGTGTCATCGCCAAAAGTAATAAGGCTATCATCCAGAATCCTGGATATTAATAGATAACAAATGAATATGAAAAGGATTTTATTTATATCATGCATTCTTGCCGCACTTGCGACATCCTGCAAGATTGACACCTACAGCCTTCCCTCTGAGACTCTCACCGGAAAGGTGACATGCGCCGATGGTTCCCCGTTTATCACGGAACAGCCTAATGGTTTCAGAATCAGACTCGATGAGGTGGTGAACGGCAAGATTACCAACTTCCCTCAGTATTTCTGGGGGAAACCTGACGGTACTTTCCGCAACACGAAGATATTCAAAGGAACTTATGTCGTGCAGCCGGTTGAGGGTGCCTTCCTTGAGGTTGATCCTGTCGAGGTGGAGATTTCCGGAGAGACTGAACTGAATTTCGAGGTTGTCCCTAACATCACGATTAATGCCGTGATAACCACCAGCGGTCCGGATGTTATAGCCAAGTACCGTCTCGTCAAGGCTCCAGGGGCCGGAAAAATCACAACCGCACGCCTGCTTGTCTCAAAGTGGAATCCCAACGTCGGGATGAATCATCTTGATTGGGAAGCCGTACGCGATCTCAGTGGAGTGAAGGATGAGGTGATAGCGAAGTCTTCCTATACGGATTCAGTGCTTGATTGTCTCGAGCCAGGCGTGACCTATTATGTCAGGGTCGCGGCTCTTGCTTCGAACACGTCTGGACGTTACAACTTCTCCGAGGTTGTGAAGATTGAAATGTAGAGCGTTAAATGATTGAATATATGAATATTATGAATAAATTGGCGTTGGCGGCTTCGATTTTGGCCATTGTGTCCTGCAATGAGGCATACGATCCCATCGGCCCGAACAAGCCATCTCCGGTTCTGATTGTGGAACCATTGGAACTTGCCTACGATTCTGACGGAGGAGTGCTTACCTCCAAGATTTCCACTAATGCCGAGACTGTCCAGATCGGAGATCTTCCGGATTGGATCGAATATGCCAAGGTTGATGAGAAACTTGGCTCCATTGAAGTGAAAGTGAAATCCAACACCAGTGAGAAGAACGTTCGCCGTGGTGTTGTGAAAATGCTTTGCGCTTCGGGCGATAACACTGTAAGCCAGTCCCTGAAGATCTTTCAGGCCGGCGAGGGCTCATCCATCGCTTTTTCCTCTTTTACGGGAAAGAACCTGCCGTCGGGCTGGAAGGCGGATGACCCTGCCCGCCTTGCCGTCGGCAACGGTTACCTTGCCTTTACATCTGACGGACATCCAGGCTACCTTTACACGTGCCCGCAACAGTTCTCATCGAAGAACTCCAAGTACTATTTTTCTGTAGACATGAGGATGAACGGAGGTGAGGGCGGTGTCAAACTTTACGTCAATGATGATCCGAACCAGGATGTGAAGATTTACCTCAATTACAACTCTGTCCGTAACCGTGGCGGAATCTGGGTGCAGAACGGAAACACGTGGTGTGCGATGGATGACGGGACCATCGGTTCCGGTGAATGCCCGAATAAATGGGAGGATGTCTATGTGATTCCGGACGCTGCCGAAAGGGATGATTGGTGGAGACTTGAGGTCTATACCACGGAAACCTCTCCGAATGAGCCTGTGATCGCCGTCAAGTCTCTTAGGACGATCAATGGCGAGACGAATGTGCTCAAGGCGCATTATTCCCGAAAATTCACTTTCGTTGACGCGGATCCGGGTAAAGTCGCCCTTTGGTCTCGCACTAATGAGGTCCAGTTCAAGAATTTTGTTCTGTCATATCAAAAATAACATTTTAATAACCAGAAATTATGAAGAAGATTTCAGCATTTGTGGCTTTCGCGGCGATCATGTCCGTGTGCGCCTGCAACAAGAATGAGGGACCGGGATCGATCAATGAATTCTCGGCTTCAACCACCGCTTTCACATCGGGACCGAAAGTCTCATGGGGCGAAGGCGACAAGATCAGTGTTTTTTCAGATGGCGTGAACTCGGTGTTCACCACCCAGAGCGGTGGCTCGACAGCGACTTTCAGCGGCGAGATCGCCGCGGCTTCGCAGTATGTCGCGGTGTCTCCATATTCATCAGACGCGACCTTCTCCGGTGATGAGGTGGCCACGTCTGTCCCTACTCAGCAGAAAGCCGTGAAAGACGGAGTCTCGTCTGAAGCGGTTCTTGCGGTCGCCTCGTCTACAGACGAGAACCTCAAGTTCATCAACGCCACGGGTTTGCTCAAGTTCTCGCTTATTTCAGACTACAACATCCGTCAGGTGAAGATCGCCCCGAAAGGAAGCGAGAATCTTTCAGGAAAGGTCACTGTCTCCACGGATGGCAAGATCAAAGTCGTAAGCGGGACTCCTGAGGTGGTGGTCTCTTCCGATGGAGACATGGAGAAAGGCGTGTACTATGCGTCGGTCATCCCGGCGACTTATGTTGACGGCCTTTCTATAACTCTTACCGATGAATATGGTCGTGTCGCCACCGTCTACTCTCTTGACTTCATATCTGTCAAGGCGTCAGACGTTCTTGACCTCGGCGCCGTCGATTCTGAGGTTGAGTTCGCTGTTCCTGTTTTGAGTGCGGCTCCTTACGACCTTGCGGCTGTCGGAGACGGTGAGACAGTGACGACTACCTTGTCGGACGCATTCAAATCTACAACGTCAATCAACGCTCCGGCATGGGCGAAAGTCACGGTTGATGGAACCAAAGTCACGGCTGTGGTTTCCGCGACGGACAAGGCTGACGATGTCCGCTACGGCAAGATTCACATTGAAGGCATCACAGCCTCTGGGCCGGCCACGGCCGAGATTCTCATCGCCCAGGCGGCCAAAGGAGCCAAGATTGTCTTCGACAGTTTCTCTGGAGACAAACTGGACGAGAACTGGAAAGGCGCATTGACGAGAGCCGACGCCAAACTTGAGGACGGATGCCTCAAACTTATGGGTACCGGTTCCTATAACGACCCTGCCTCTACATATGTTATCTATCGTATGGACACTCCTGTCCAGCAGAGACTTCATGGAACGACCGGGGATTGCAACCAGTACATCTGCACGGTTGACATCAAGGCGGACGGCTCTGCGGGCGGTGTGAACGCGTTCAACGCTTTCGGCTACAAGGCCGACGGAACCTACGACTTCGCAAGCAAGCAGAACTACACCATATTCGCTTCCGCCACGGCCGGAGCTGAAGGCGGTGGATATTTCTGCTTCAACTGCGCTTCACCTAATGCGATGGACACATGGACCAAGCCGGAAGGGACTGCCATCACAGACTGGATCCGCATCGAGGTCAGCAATGTTGACAGAGCCGGTGACGGTGTGGGAGGAGACTGGGGGCTTAAGGCTGTCTGGTCGCTGGAGGAGGACGAGAACGGTGTCCTCCAGAAGAAGGATCTTCTTTTCCACGGAGGAATGTGGTGGTGGAATGACAATCCGCAGTTGGGCGATACCCCTGGATACTTCGGACTGTTCTCCAAGGAAGCCACGGTCGCTTCATTCAGAAACTTCACCCTTTCCTACACTGAGAAACAGAAATAAAATACAGACAATTCTTTTGAACAGGGGCGTCCCGGTCTTGTTTGGCAGGCCGGGATCCCCGTTCTTGATAAAAGGAGACATTATTTGAGATATGAGGAACACACTTCTTGCTCTAATTCCGGCGCTGGCTGTTTTTCTATTGCCGTCCTGTGGCAAGGACAGCCCTGATCCCGACAAACCTGACGGTTTCACAGTGACATTCGAGACTAACGGCGGGCTGCCTGTTCCGGAAGCGCAGGTCGTGAAGGATGGCGGATTCGTCGTGGAACCTGAGATAGTTCCTGAGAAGGACGGGACGACATTCAGCGGCTGGTATACTTCCACCGGGCTGAAATATAATTTTAAATCCACTCCGGTTTCAAAGGACATCACCCTTTACGCAAAGTATTGGTCAGGACCGAAGAAGTACATATTCATCAATGACTATGACTGGTCCTATCTTGAGGGAGCGATACGAAACACTTTCGGGAATTCTGTAGGCGGTGATGTCGCGGTCGGACAGGCTGTGCTTTTCTACATTTTCGAACGTCCGCTTGACAAGCACCTGACGACGCTGAAAAAACATTTGCTTGAGGCGGAGCGGCAGGATGTGCCGGTGCTGATCCAGCTTGATCCTGTCACCTTCTGGGATGGGGTTCCGGAATTGTGGAACTGGTTCGACAAGGGGATATCCGGCTACGATGAGTCAAACCGTGAGAATGTGGAGTGGACATCCTGGTCAAGTGCTGACGCCGTGAAACTCGGATGGCTGAACTGGGGCTCTCAGATCCGTCTGAAACCGATGGCGAACCTTTTCAGCGAGAAATATCAGAACGCCGTGAGGGAACGCATGACCACACTTCTCGGTACTCTCTCCAATTGGTATAAGTCATTGCCTGAAAATAAGAAATATCTTTTCGGCGGAGTGAAGATCACCGGTGAACTCTGCATGGGACTTAACAATTGGTATTACACAGGAGGCAACGAACTCTATGACAAGCCAAAGGAAAATGATCCGACCACTGGAATAAACATGTGGAACAAGCCAAGCCGCAGCCGTGCCGCGGCGGGACAGCCAGGCGCTGTGTCCACAATAGGATACGCGAGTGTGAAAAGCGCGGGAATCAAGACGGAGGGCACGCTCACCGGAGCGGACATTGAAGAGATGGACCGCCGTTTCACTTTGTTTGTGAGCGACATTGCCCTTGAATATGGCTTCCCTCGTGACAAGGTCTTCGCCCACGCCGGTGGCGCCGATGGCGACCTTGCCGCCTGTGTGAACGAGAAGGTGTGCCCGTCTTGGAGTCTGTATCACTCTGAGGCGATGAATCCGCAGTCCAATTCTCCCTATTGCATGAAACTCATCAGGCAGTCAGACGCGCCGGCATGGGGTGCCGCGGAATGGGCTGTGGACGGAAGCGCGCAGGATTGGACCACCGCCTTGCGCAACACTTTTGCCGTTGACCGATGCCGTTTCATATCCGTCTACACAAATGTTATAGGGAACAACAACGGAACCACCGTGAATGATGCCGCGGTCCAGGGCATAAAGACGGTACAGAAAGACAAGTATTAATCAAGGAAACTACTGGGACAGTTTCCTGAAAAGTTTTGACAACAATGAATATATTCGAGAAATCGCTTCTCTCACTATCGCTGTTGGCTTTGGCCTCATGCAGGCCGTACGAGCCGGAAAATTATTTTTTCCTTAATGACTATCACTGGAACTATGACTATGAGACGCTTCACGAGTATTTCGGGCCTCAAAAAGGCAACCGTCTCGCTGTGGGCAACGCTGTGCTGATGTACATCTTCTCGTATCCGATGGACGAGTTCGAGACCGTTCTAAAGAAGCATTTCGAGGAGTCGGAGAAATACGACATCCCGGTGCTTGTGGAACTTGACGCCATAACATTCTGGGATGATGTGCCTGAGTTGTGGAATTGGTGGGATCCGTCAATGCCTGGTTATGACCCGTCGAACCGTGAGAATGTTGAATGGTCAGGGTGGGGAAGTGAGAATGCCGTGAAGATCGGTTGGCTTAACTGGGGATCGCAGATCCGCCTGAAGCCGATGGCGAATCTCTTCAGCCCGGAATACCAGGCCGCCGTGCGCGAGAGGATGGACAAATTCATGACTTGGACGGCGGAGTGGTACAAGTCATTGCCTCGTGACAGAAAGTATCTTTTGGGAGGTGTGAAGATCACCGGCGAGCTTGGTTTTGGAGTGAACAATTGGTACTATCCCGATGGTAATGATCTGTATGATCTGCCGAAGGAGGATGACCCTACGACAGGAATCGACATGAAAGACATGCCTTCGAGGGGTGTCGGGCAGATCGGCTACGCTTCGCTTGCTTATTCCGGCCTGAAGACAGAGGGGGAGATTACCCCGGAAGACATCTATGCGATAGAATCGAAATATTCAGAGTTCATCGCCGACATCGTGCAAGGGTACGGGATTCCGCGTGAGAAGTTGTTCTCCCATTCGGGAGGTGCCGGTGAGGATCTTGCCGCCGCGATCCAAAAAAACACTTGCCCGACTTGGTCTTTCTATTGGGAAGAGGCCGCTGATCCGTCCAAGTGTGCGCAGGTGACTGAATATCTCAAGCGCTCCGACGCTCCGTACTGGGGATGCTCGGAGTGGAACATCGGCGACGGAAAGTCGAAGGAGGAATGGACTCAGGCCTTGGAGAATTGTTATTCAATCCCTGGATGCAGGTTCCTTACGCTTTTCAATTACGGGACAATCTTCGGAAAGGACAGTGAAGGGAAGTTGACCGTGAACGAAGGGGCTGTCGAGGCCATCAACAACAGACGATAACTCTTAAATTATGAATATGAAATTATTAAAAGTAGCATTAGTTTTATTTGCCGCCAGTCTCCTGTGCGTGTCCTGCTCCAAGAGTGAGGATTCGGGGGCGGTGTCGTACACCGTGACGTTCGACACTGACGGAGGGGCGCCGGCCCCGGATCCGGTGACTGTGGAGAAAGGGAAAACCGTCAATGAGCCCGAGGTCGTTCCCGTGAAGGAGGGCTTCACTTTCTCCGGCTGGTTTACCGAAAGCGGACTCAAGTTCAATTTCAAATCCACCCCTGTCACAAAAGACATCACGCTTGTCGCTCACTGGTGGGCTGGACCGAAGCAGTACGTTCTGATCAATGATTATTCGTGGAAGTACAACGAATCATCGATCGCCGCCACCTTCGGGACTCCGGCAGGGAAGGATGTCTGCGCTGGCGCGAGCGTGCTCATGTTCATGTTCGAGCGGGCCGAGGCGGAGTTCGATGACATAATCAGGCAGCACATCGCCAACGCTGAACAGTACGATTGCCCTGTCCTTTTCAATTTCGATCCGATCACGTTCTGGGACACGGCGACAGACATCTGGAATTGGTTTGATCCGTCTAAGCCAGACTACAATCCGGAGAACAGGGAGAATGTCGAGTGGTACGACTGGGGAAGCGAGCATGCCGTGAAGATAGGATGGCTGAACTGGGGAATGCAGTGCCGTCTCGCGCCTATGGCGAATCTCTACGGGCCGAAATATCAGGCTGCCGTGAAGAAGCGTTTCAAGCGCTATCTGACGATCATCGATGATTGGTACAAGTCCCTCCCGGAGGAGAAAAAGTACTTGCTTGTAGGTGTTAAGCTTGTCGGAGAATTGGCAGTGGGAGTCAACAATTGGTATTACCCGAATGGCAACGATCTTTATGACAAAGACATAAAGGATGACCCTCAGGGTGGCATCAACATGTATCTCAAGCCGAGCCGTGGAGTGCAGACAATCGGCTACGCCGCCCTGACATATTCAGGGATAAAGACTTCAGGAACGATTACCGGAGAGGACATCGCCAAACTTGAGGCGAAGTTCACCGATTGGCTGTGCGGGCTTACCGACGGCTTTTCCTTCCCTCGTGAAAAGATTTTCACGCATGCGGGCGGGTGCGACAACGATCTTGACGCCGCCCTGAATCCAAAGAGTTGTCCATCATGGAGTTTCTACCTTGCAGATGCCGCCGACGCGTCGAATTTTTCCTATGCCATGGGGCTTCTTGGCAAGTCGGACGCTCCTTATTGGGCGGTTTCGGAATGGGCTATCGGAGAGAATTCCGCTCCTGCCAACTGGACAAGCGGAATAAACAGCGCGCTCATGATTGACGGATGCCGTTATGTGAATGTATGTACGAATGTCATCGGGAACAACAACGGGACAAGCCCCAACCCGAAGGCTATTGAAGGAATTAAAGCTTTGATGAAATGAAAAGAACATTAAGATTATTTTTGCTTCTGCCGCTTCTGCTGTCAGCGAGTCTTGAGGCCAAGGTTGAATTACCTGCGATATTCGGAGACCACATGGTGATCCAGCGGAATTCCAAAACCGGTCTTTGGGGAACCGCAAAACCCTCCACGCAGGTCTCCGTGACGACATCCTGGGACGGGCAGGTTTATGACGTGATGTCTGACGCCGCCGGAAAATGGAAGACTGAGATTTCAACGCCTTCCGCCGGCGGCCCGTACACCATTACGATCAGTGATGGCAAGAAACTGACACTGAATGATGTCCTTGTCGGTGAGGTGTGGCTCTGCTCCGGTCAGTCAAACATGGAGTACCGCTTCTCTGACAAGCCTTATGGTTATGAGAAGGCCTTGGAGGATGCCGCCGGGCGCGGGAACATCCGTTTCCTTCACATCGACAACAGGACTTCCTTTGAGCCGGAGGCTGAAGCGGCGGTAAGATACGGTGGATGGGAGGTCTGTGACAAGGACGCCCTCTTCGATTTCTCATGCGTGGCCTATTATTTCGGACGGCATCTGGCGGATAGCCTTAATGTGCCTGTCGGGCTCATCGAGTCAGCATGGGGAGCGACCTTTGCCGAGAATTGGGTGAGCAAGGAGTCTCTCTCGACGCTTCCTGATTTCGGCAAGGCCCTTGAGGAGCAGGAAGCCTTGCCGAAATCCCGTCAGGAGAGGGACGCGATCTATGATGCCCGTGTTGCGGACTGGTGCCGCGCCATCAGTGAGGGTAACAGCATCGCTGACCTTACGGAGGACGGTTGGTCCGAGGTTGATGTTCCGGGGTATCTTGAATATCAAGGCATTAATGAAGACGGGATAATCTGGATGCGAAAGACCGTCGACATCCCCCGCAGTTGGGCCGGCAAGACCTTGAAGATGGATCTCGAGACCATTGACGACCACGATTTCACTTATTTCAACGGCGTGGAGATCGGACACACGGAAGGATGCTCCTCGATGCGTGACTATACCGTTCCCGCAAATCTTGTAAAGGCCGGCAAGGCCGTCATCAGTGTGCGGATCGTTGACATCGTTGGCTACTCCGGATTCAACGGGCGTCCGGACCGCATAAAACTGTCCTGCGGGAAGAAGAGCATACCTCTTTCCGGCAAGTGGCAGGTCAAGTGCACGAGAAAGTACAGTGAGATTCCGAAGTTCCCGGACAAGATTGACGGGAATCCGTTCATGCCTTGTGTGCTCTACAATGCAATGATCAATCCGCTTTTGGGGTATCGTATCAAAGGTGCGATATGGTATCAAGGCGAGTCGAACACAGCGATGCACGAGCAATATTCCTACCTTCTCCAACTCCTTATCCGTGACTGGAGAAAGCAGTGGGGCTACGACTTCCCTTTCTATGTCGCCCAATTGGCTTCGCTTTTCCCTGTGCAGAAAGTCGCAGAGGATTTTGACTGGGCCTATCTGCGTGAGTCCCAGGCCGATGCCCTCCATCTTGAGAATGTCGGTCTTGCCGTGCTGACGGATGTAGGAGACGAGTATGACATACATCCGAAAAATAAGTACGACGTGGGAAGGCGTCTTGCCCTCAATGCGCTTCACGGTGCCTATGGAATGAATATTCCTTACTCAGGGCCTGTGTTCAAGGATTATGTGACCTCTGGCTCGGAGATTCGTGTCCGTTTCGACTGTGCGGATGGAGGATTGGTCGCGATGGATGGCACCAACAGCGCCCCGGCCACTTCGGTGGTGGAGACACTGCGTGGATTCTGGATAGCCGGAGGAGACCGTGTCTTCCACAAGGCCGACGCCAGGATTGAGGGAGAGACCGTTGTTGTGACGAGCCCGGATGTGAGATATCCAGTGGCGGTCCGTTACGGATGGGCGAATTACCCGGACAGCAACCTTTACAATGGAGCCGGGCTTCCTGCTGTTCCGTTCCGCACCGACCGTTGGGCACAGACAACACCTGGCAATTTCTAAAGGTTTCATTTTAATATTCATAAATCATGAGATTCAAATTGATGTCCGCAACCCTTTCCCTGCTTGCCTCCGTCGTGATGGTGGCGGCAGAAAAGGATTACACGAAATATGTCGACCCTTTCATCGGAGCGGACGGCGGGGGATATGTCTTCTGCGGAGCCTGTGTTCCGTTCGGAATGGTAAAACTGGGACCTGACTGCAACAACCTCACGGAGAACGCTGGCTGGCAGGCAGGCACAGACATCGTGGGCTTCAGCCACACGCATCTTAATGGCTCGGGTGGAGGTTGCAAGTACGGAAACGTTCTCTTCATGGCGTCAACGGGTGATCTGGATCCCAATGACTATGCGTCCCCTTATTCGTCGGAAAAAGCCGAGGTGGGGATGTTCTCCGTCAACCTCGACCGCTGGAATGTCTCGGCAAGGCTCTCAGCGTCAGCGCATGCCGGTTTCCATGAATATACTTTCCCGGAATCAGACAATTCCAATATATTCGTGGATCTTGGTAAATTCCTTGCTTCCATTGAGATGCAGGAGTTTGTCGGTTCGGAGGTAACCATCCTTTCAGACCATGAGATCCAAGGTTACACCCGTGTGCGCAACGGTTGGAACTATTCCAAGGCTTACACTGTCTATTTCTATGCGGACTTTGACCGCGCGGCGGATTCTTTCGGAACATGGAAGGAAGGCAGGAAGGAACCCGGAAGGCGCTGCCAGTCCGACAACAACACCAAATCCGGCGCATGGTTCTCTTATAGGACGAATGCGGGGGACAAGATCCGCGTGAAAGTCGGAATCTCTTACATGGGGTACAACAAGGCGCGTGAGAATGCCATGGAACTTAAGACTTGGAACATTGAAGACACCAGAGCCCAGGCTGTCGGTGCCTGGAATGACATACTTTCACAAGTGGATGTCGAGAGCGGGGACGAAGACAGGAAGAAGATATTCTATTCCTCGATGTACCGCATATTCCTCCAGCCTTCCGATTACAACGGAGAGAATCCTGTGTGGAAGACGGATTCGCCGTATTATGGGGATTACCATGCCATTTGGGACACCTTCCGCGCGACGCATCCTTTCATTAACCTTATCCGGCCAACGACAGGAGGGGAGATGGTGCAGTCTCTGGTGGACATTTACGAGAATGACAAGTACATGCCAGACGCCAGGTCAAGCCACTCTACCGGAAGGACCCAGGGAGGATCGAATTGCGATATGCTTGTCGCGGACGCGTTCGTCAAAGGCATCCGGAATGTCGATTACGAGAAGGCCCTTGACGCGATGATAAAGGATGCCACCGTGCCGCCCGGAGATGACGAGAGGCAGTACGGACGTGGAGGACTGCCTGACTACAACAGGCTTGGATATGTATCCACCGATTATGAGCGAGGATGCAGCCGGACTTTTGAATATTCCGCCAATGACTATGCCATAGCGGTTCTGGCCAAGGGGCTTGGAAGAACTGATGTTTACAATGAATATGTCAGGAAAGCGTCAAATTGGAAGAATCTTTGGAATCCCGGCATAAGCAGTTTCGGATTCTCAGGCTTCGCATGGCCGAGGAACAGCGACGGCACGTGGCTTGACGATCCGGAATTCACTGTCTTCTCTTCGGGCTCCTTTGACCACCAGTTCTACGAGACGTTCTCGTGGGAGCTGTCTTTCTATGTCCCTCATGATGTCAACGCACTCATTGACAAGATGGGTGGAAGGGAGAAATTCATTGACAGGTTGGACACTTATTTCCGTGAGTCTTTCCCGGGCAAGAGAGACGAGCTTCTTTTCTACACAAAACTGGTGGGCCTGTGTCAGATTTCCAACGAACCGTGCTTCCTCGTCCCGTCCATGTATGCGTATGTGAACCAACCGTTCAAGACCGCCGAGATTGTCCGTAGGATACTCGACACCCAGTATACATCCGCAAGGGATGGCGTGCCGGGAAATGATGACTCGGGCTCGATGGGAGCCTGGTATGCCTTCCATTGCCTCGGGTTCTACCCTAACGCCGGACAGGATGTCTATCTTATCTCCAGCCCGGTCTTCCCGAAGACCGTGATAAGAATGGAGGACGGCAAGGAACTCACCATAGTCGCGAAGAATACCTCGGACAAGAACATCTATGTCCAGAGCGCGAAACTCAACGGAAAACCTCTTACCCGCTGCTGGCTTCGCCACAGTGAGATCACCGGCGGTGGAACCCTGGAATTCGTGATGGGCTCCAAACCGTCCTCCTGGGCTTCCGATGGAGAACTCCCGCCATCTATGTCAACAACCGACCTCCTGTAGCGGTTATAGCAAGAAATGAATATCACCGCAGCCTTTCCGGCATAGGCCCCACCTTGCCACTGAGACTGCGGTGTTTTTTAGCGTCCTGATGTAAAATTCTTTGACTATCGGCTATGAAATAGTATCTTTAGGATTTGAAACGTAATGGAATGGAATCAGACCTTGTATGCCCGGAAGCCCCAAAGGTAATGGGCTCTACAAGATTTTCATGCGATGAGGCGGGATGTGAGCCGGAAAGTGGAGATGTGCGCTTACATGTCGGCACGGACGAGGTTCAGAGGCTTATGGACAGGAATGCCCAGGGCGCAAGGTTGACTGGATATATTTATTTATTGATTGTAAGGTAGGTATATTGCCCAAGAAGAGGCAGGTGATTAATTTTTCAGACTACTATTTTTTGAATATGACAGAGTACGAGAAATGTTTGGCGGGAATGCCTTTCAACGGCGGTGAGAAACCGATGACTGACATGGCTGCCGCGGCGAGGCGGCTGATGAGGGCTTTCAATGCTGTCGGCTATGAGGATGCGGCGGGGAAGTACGCCATACTCAAGGAGTTGCTTGGAGGCGTCGGCCGCAATGTCTGGGTGGATGTTGATTTCCATTGTGAATATGGCAAAAACATCTTCATCGGGGACAACAGCATAGTCAACCAGAACTGCACGTTCATCGACAACAACCGCATCACAATCGGCCGCAATGTACTGATTGCCTCAAATGTGCAGATCTACACGGCCACCCATTCGGTAATTCCGGAGGAACGACGGTCGTCCGGGAGCGGAGATGCCTGCATCACCATCGCCAAGCCGGTTACGGTCAAGGACAACGCCTGGATCGGAGGCGGTGCGATCATCCTGCCGGGAGTGACGATAGGGGAAGGCACCACAATCGGGGCCGGAAGTGTTGTCACCAAGGATATTCCTGACCGCTGCGTCGCTGTCGGCAGCCCCTGCCGTGTGATCCGAACCCTTTGAAAACAGTGCTAGTCCAGACCTGTTGACGGAATTGGTACACCAAAACGTCCTCTGGTGTACCAAACGTGCCCCAAGCCTCATTTGGTACCTCATAAGGCCCTCTGGGGTACCAACCGCATCAAAAACGTCATTTGGTACACCAAAGTGCCTTATATGGTACGGTGGCTCAAGGAATATCAGACATTAAGCCCCATCTCGTAGGCCTCCCGCAGCTTAGGATTGCCCTCGATGTCGCGGGGCGATTCAACTCCGCCGCAGAAGACAGTGCCGGCAAGGCGGCTCTTAGGGTAGCAGTCTATCCAGCCGGTCAGGCCTGCCTCGGCACGCTTCGGGGCTTCGGGATCGTCCTCCGCTGCTGTCGAGAGCATATACACATCCCGGAATTTGTAGTCGAGAGGGTACATCGCGTTCATGCGGTCGATAAGCACCTTCATCTGGCCGCTCATCTCGTAGTAGTAGATCGGTGTCGCCCAGCAGACGGCATCGGCCTCCAACACCTTGGCCATGATTGTGTTGGCATCATCGTTTATGACGCACCGCCCCAACTTCTGACAGGCGAGGCATCCACGGCAGAATGCGATCTGTTTGTCTTTGAGGGAAATCTTCTCGACCTCGTTACCAGCTGCCTGGGCGCCTTCGATGAACTTGTCAGCGAGCGTGTCGCTGTTGGAACCAGCGCGAAGACTGGAGGATATTACAATTACCTTTTTCATAATGATTATGTTTCTGAATATGCCGTGTCGTGTCATTCCGTACCATCATATTCACCGGCGCATATTCACAACAAAATCAGTACCTCAGTCTGGCCTCCGGTTTAATCGTATTCCGGTTTTTATTACCCGGATTACTTTTTGAGGTCCCTACTCTACCAACGTAAGGTTGTACTCTCGGATGCAGGTGTTCCCTGCCTGATCCTCAACGGTGAATTTGAAGAGGTAGTCTCCGGGCTTTGTACCTTCAGGGAATTTAGGATGCTCGTGGAAGGTGGTGTTGCGTGTGCCTGCATAGGGGGACTTGTCCCAAGTCTGGTTCACCACTTCCGTCTTGCCGTCTTTGGAGGTAATCA
>ERZ808246.888-NODE-888-length-23347-cov-8.530998_pt1 | contig 23347 bp, 11 predicted proteins | sample MGYA00521083_ERZ808246 | MGnify/ENA primary metagenome ERZ808246 (study PRJEB31516, sample SAMN03275577) | gut metagenome | biome: mammalia-associated habitat; material: feces | host: Papio cynocephalus | place: Kenya | collected 2012-07-07 ... | reverse complement strand
ATGCCTCACGCCATCCGCTGCGGCTCGACGTCCGCGAGGTGGTCGCGAAGCGGACAACGGGGAAAGACCTCGTGAAATCGTTCCCTGCCGTGCGAGACAGCGTGACGGCGGTGTGGAGGGCGGATGCTGAGCTTCGAAAGCCGTATATGCCGATGGAGCAGGTGACAAGGACTCCGCGAAAGCCCGCTGACTATGAGGAACTATTGGTTACAGGAAATGAACTTTTTGCCGTAAAACATGGATATACAGACAATTACCAATTGATTCGAATTAAACTTCCGACGGATTCGGATATATCCGGAAACGATGCTGATGACGAGGAGTCCACGAAAAATGAATCGATGACAACGGATGCGGATAAAGGCATATCCACGAAAAATGAATCGACGACAACGGATATATTCCCGGAAAATTTTGTCACACATTTCGGAAGCCATGTCGGCACATTGGAATATTCCCCCGTGACGGACCGGATTTATTGGAGCGAATCGATGCCCGATGCACGCTGGACGCTGAAATATACTTCGAGGATACGCAGCGTCGCGAAGAACGGGCGGAAATCGAAGAGTCTGACTCATAGAGGATGGTTATATAATCCCGCGCCGTCGGAGAAATATGCGCACGCCGTGACGGTCGAAAGTCGCCCCGAGGGAGGGTTGCGGCTGACGATAATAAATCTGGATAACGGCGGAAAGGAGATGTCGTTCGATGCTCCGGACTCTCTGCAATTCGTTGAAACGGCATGGTGCGGAGATGAGGTTTATGTTTCGGGAATATCGGACGGAGGATTCGGGATATATCGCCTCGACGTCGCTTCCGACCACCGCCGCAATCTCGCCGGGGCATTCGGAAGTCCGCATGCCTTTCGCTATGAGGTGCCGGAGGGCGAATATGAGTGGATATGCGTGCTCAAGCCCCAACCGGTGCAGATGAAGAATTTCCACAGTTGGAAGTGTCCGTCACGCGCCGCCGAAAACGGAGCGCAGCCAGCGGAAGAAAATCAGGTGCTGCTCTTCACCTCGGACAGGACGGGAGTGAACGAATTGTATTGCCTCGACCCGGCGGACGGGGCTCTGAGGCAGCTGACATCGACGCGCTACGGAGCCTCTGACTATCAGTTCGATGCGGACGGCCGCTGGCTCTACTACTCTTCGCAGACAATCAAGGGAAAAATGGTTTTCCGCACGGCCGTTGATGAACTGTTCGACAAGAAAGTAGACTGGAACGAGCGCTACATCTGGCCCATAGCGGACAAGCTCTCGGAACAAGCAAGGCGCAGGGCGGAAAAGATTTACGGAAATGCGGAGCTGCTTGAGACCGAGGCCGCCCGTGCGGACACGATGACGCTGTCCTCGCCGCGCCGCTACCACAAAATCCCGCAGATGTTCCGTGTGCATTCCTGGGCGCCGTTCTATGCAAACATCCCCGTACTGATGAACGCCAATGACTTGGGGGACAACATATTCGACTATGTGAACCTCGGAGCGACGGCAGTGCTCCAGAACCAGCTCGGCACATTCTCCGGAATCGTGGGATATTCCGCGCACAAGGATCCTTACGACAAGGCACGCTGGAGGCATTCCGCGCATCTCAACCTCAAATACACGGGGCTATATCCCGTCTTTGAGTTAAGCCTCGACTTCAACGACAGGGCAGCGCGGCAGAGCAGCCTGATTCTCAGGGAGATGGACGGCGGCTATTATTCGATTGAAAACCGCTCCGAGGCGCATCCGTCGGTTCCCAACATCTCCGGAAGCGTCAGCGCATACATCCCGTTCAAGTTCTCCTCAGGAGGCTGGAGCAGAGGCTTCACCCCGCGCGTGAGCTACTACATCAGCAACGACCGCAGGGACGCGAACGCTTATATATTCAGGCGCATAGGGCTCAGTTCCGCAGAAGGGGGCACCGGCCGCGAAGAAACCGTAATTACTGACGGAGTCGCACAGCAATGGTGCTTCGAGCGCAAGATGAAGTCGTTCAAGAACCTGCCGGCACAAAACCTCACGGCCTCGGCAAGCCTCTACGGAGTTCTTCCGGTCAACAACTCGGCCGTGTTCCCGCGCTGGGGAGGCGGCATCCAGGCCGGTCTGAGCTACCCGCTCGGCATGACCCACTGGTACTCCCCCGCCGCCTTCGGCTACGCCTACGGCTACTTCCCCGGCTTCACCCCAGAACAGGGACTCAAGCTCACGGGGCTGTGGCAGGGGCAGATGCCGACCCGCGAGAAGGGCAGGCTCTACACCGGCGCACCATTCAGCACCTCGGCCACGGGCATCCTCCCGCGCGGCATCCAGGCGGCGTCGCTTCGCTCCGCCCTCGTCCAGCGCACCGACAACCTCGCCAAGTTCACGGCCGACTATGCCGTCCCGATTTATGTCGGTGACCGCTCTCTGCTCTGGAGCTGCATCTACATCCGCCGTCTGCTGCTCACCCCGCACTTCGACTGCACCCTCTTCAGCAACGCCGCCCTCGGCCTGGGCAATGGCACAGGCAGCCTGATGACCTACGGCTTCGACCTCGCGCTTGACATCCAGTGCATCCTCTGGCTCACAATCCCCTGCACCCTCGGCATCAGCGTCAACTTCAACGGTGCCCCCGACTGGAACGGTCTCGCCGCCGTCGGCAAGGCTCTGGGGATCTCGGACGTGCCGAAGTTCTACATCGGCCCCGTACTCAGCATAAACATGTTCTGAACGCAATATAACTCCACAAAAATGTATAATTAATCCATAAATTTCGAGTTAACTATATATTCTTGTACAATTGCGTAAAATTATATTTTATGCTAAATTATATTGAAGAGCAGGACGACAGGATAATGAACCTCTGCGAACTGAAATTCGCCGAAACGGAATATGTCATAGAGATACTTTTCCAGAGTCAGGACATCTTCACCGGAAGGATGAGGCCGTTTTCGTCAAATTCGAGACGGTCAATGCAGACTACGCGGTTGTCACCGTCTGTGGATCCGAGCGGATGGCGGTGGTAGATTATATAGTAGTCATCGCCATGCCTCACCACACTGTGATGTCCGGCGCCTGTTCCGTGCTCCGCATCGCTTTCAAGTATGGTTCCTACCCTTTCAAACGGGCCATACGGGGTGTCGGAAATGGAATATGCGACGCGGTAGTTGTCTTCACGCCATTTTCCCTCGCTCCACATAAAATAGAACTTTCCATCGCGCTGAATCATAAATGGTCCCTCGACATAACAATCGGGTGTGACCTCACGGAAAAGGCTTCCTTCCTTAAAAGGAATAAGGGAGGTGAAATCATCTGAAAGCCGGACGAGATTGCAGTGACCCCAGCCACCGTAGAACATCAGCCAGTCACCGGATGCCGGGTCCTGAAAGACGAACTGGTCGATTGGCTGGGCCCCATTGACGATGTCGTTTATCAACGGCTTGCCGAGCAGGTCGTGAAAAGGGCCTTCGGGCTTGTCCGACACGGCGACGCCGATTCCTCCCACTTCGCCCTCATGGACATCGTTGCAGGCGAAGAAGAGGAAGAACTTCCCGTCTTTATGCACGATTGCGGGTGCCCAGAGAGCTTTGTCCAGCCAGCTTATCTCCTTGTTTGTAATGATGTTGCTGTGCTTCGTCCACGTCTTGAGATCCTTGGAGGAGAAGACGTCCATATAGAGCTGCTGCTCAAAAGGATGCGATGCGGTGGGATATATCCATAGTTCATCGTCAATCATTATTCCCTCCGGATCGGCATACTGCCCCTCGAAAAGCGGGTTTGTCCATCCCGTCCACTCCGATGTCTTCGGAGCGCAGGAAAGGATGATCAGAAAGGCGACCGCAAGTGATGGAATCGTTCTTAATCTCATATATCTTAAAGTTTGCAAAAGTGGCTGATCCCATACGGTCTCAGCCACTCTGAGTTAATGTTCAAATGGTCTGTGACGGCCCCACAACCGGAATCAGTTTCCCTGATATGAGCCCGGCCAGTGTGACGAGGACGGGCGCCGGTTGCCGTAGCCGTCCTTGCCGAACGCGTCAATGGAGTCGAGCCAGCCGAGGAAGTCCTCTCCAATTTTTGCGAAGTCGTAGACCTCGGTGCTGCCGGCCAAGACCTTACCGCACTTGGTGTTGCTGCATGAACTGATTGCCGCACGTACCTGTTCTTCTGAAAGTTTCGTAAAGGATGTCGTGCCGTTCCAGAGATAGGCCAGCGAGGCCTCATTCCACGCGAGCGAAAGAGCGGAGGCGGAAGCTATGTCGGCAAACGTGTCATCGCTTGAAGACGGGCTGTACTGACCGTTGGCATTCACCGCACCCACAAGGACATTTCCCCCGAAGGATTTGAGAGACCTGCCCGAAGATGACATATCCACTGCCTTTTGCCCATTTTCCTGAACGAGAAGATTGTTTACGAGCCTGGAACCGCAGGCAGGATCCGATTCGCAGCGTATAACCGCACCGCTGTTTGCCGCCGAGAGTGTGCTGGAAGCCACAAGCATTCCTCCGCTGCCGTTCACAACTCCATTGGTACTTGCGCCCTGATCATTCCGGGCATAAGTCACGTTGTAGAGACAGGCCATACCGTCATTCAGATGGATCAGCTGGCCGAATCCTCCGCCGAAAGTGTTGTTCACAAAACGGCATGCATTCATATACACACGGCTTGTATTGTTCACCGCACGGATAAGTCCCCTTGCGTCGTTCCCAGCTCGGCAGCCGTCAAACAGGACGTTGTCCAACCTTACCATCCCCTTGTAAACAAGAAGAACCGGTATCTGCCCAGAAGCTTCAGAGACACAGTTCTTGAACTTGCAGTCTCTGAAAGTCACCCTTGCATCACCGGAGCCGCCTGCCGCGACCATGATGCAGCCTTCGCCGTCGGCCTTGCCGTTCGCGAAAGTGATGCCATCGAACACCGGTTCTGTCTGGTTGCCGAGGGTGAGGAAACGGTTGCTTCCGCTACCGTTAAAGACAGTCTCGTATTCGGAGATGTCGCGTCGAGTCACATCCGTATCTGTACTTGAAGGGTCATAACCGCCAAATACATTGAATTTGACCCTGCGAGGATATCCTGAAAACTCAATCTTACGTTCTGTAACCGCATAGTTTCCTCCGGCAAGATAGAAATTCCGTCCTTCCAATTTTATCGCATTGTTGTTGGAGTCTCCCTCGTCCTGTTTTATATAATCAAGGAACTGTGTGATACTGAACGCATTCTCCCAAGAGGAACCGTCCTTTGTCCCATCAGCATCCGCCTTGACGAAAATATTGCGTAAAGACTCTTCGAGTTCGAGTTTAATCTTTCTTACCCGTCCGGCATTGAATGCTATGTCCTTAAGATTCTTTGTCGTGGAGAGTTTCCCGTGATTTGTCGTGACCTCCACAGAGATTGTTCCAGTCACAGTCTGAGGAGCAACGGCAATAGCGTGCCAACCTGATCCGCCTGCATTTACCATCTCTTTGTGGCTGCCATTGTCATACTCGTTCTTGCACAAGAGTTCAACTTCGCTCTTTCCTGTGCCTTCCTTGAGTTCAAGCTTTCCCGTTTTTGCATTAAGGTAATACTCTCCGCCCAACGGAATGCAGTCGGAAGAGAATTTGACCTTCGTCACTTCCATCGGAGCCAAAGAAAGTTTATTGACTATCTCGACCTCTATTAAGGAAACTGCGTTGTGCATAGTAAGTTGCGGAATATTAAATCCGGTCGCCTCTGCCGTGCCATAAAGAGGCATAGTCTCAAGGTGCGCGCGGTTTCCGCTTCTTTTCTGCTCGGGAGTGTAAAGAGAATAGTCCTTTTTGACAGGTTTGCCGTCAACACTCTCATACAGCCAGCCAGAAGAATCCATGGTCAGTCCTGACTCGAACGGGAATACTGCAGTGTATTCATAAGTCCGCTCCTCTTCTGGAGTGAATTCTGTAGTGTAGAATGTGTCACCCTGCTTATTCCACTCAGCGCCCTCAATCGGGGCAAACTTGAATTCGTATGAATTTTCCGAAGATGCGAATACATTCAGAGCGTCGCCCGTGTACCAAACAAGTTGATTTCCGTCAAAAAGGGCTCTGGACTGAGGCTCACCATCGTTTTCTTCTGACGAAGACGCTACAATAGAGAATGTTGCGCTCTCAACAGGAGCGACATAATCGTTGCGGGAGACTCCGGATGAAGGCTCATCAATCTTTTCTGCACAAGAGGAAATTGAGGCCACCAAAATTGCAGCCATAATGTAATTGAACTTTTTCATCACCAATCCTCCATTATAAATCGTTGTCATATTTGTAGGAATCAATCCCTACACCATACTGTTGACGTGTGGATGTCGCAAAACCGCACTCGGCCGCGACATCAGTAACCATCATTTCTGGGGAATCATAATCCCCCCCCCGGTCGTTTTTGTGTAATATAGACATAGTTAATAGTTTTAATGGAGTATGCCCGCAAAAGCCGAAATGACCAATGTGAGCATACCCCGAAAGTTTTACTTAGTTTCCCTGATATGAGCCCGGCCAGTGTGACGAGGACGGGCGCCGGTTGCCGTAGCCGTCCTTGCCGAACGCGTCAATGGAGTCGAGCCAGCCGAGGAAGTCCTCTCCAATTTTTGCGAAGTCGTAGACCTCGGTGCTGCCGGCCAAGACCTTACCGCACTTGGTGTTGCTGCATGAACTGATTGCCGCACGTACCTGTTCTTCTGAAAGTTTCGTAAAGGATGTCGTGCCGTTCCAGAGATAGGCCAGCGAGGCCTCATTCCACGCGAGCGAAAGAGCGGAGGCGGAAGCTATGTCGGCAAACGTGTCATCGCTTGAAGACGGGCTGTACTGACCGTTGGCATTCACCGCACCCACAAGGACATTTCCCCCGAAGGATTTGAGAGACCTGCCCGAAGATGACATATCCACTGCCTTTTGCCCATTTTCCTGAACGAGAAGATTGTTTACGAGCCTGGAACCGCAGGCAGGATCCGATTCGCAGCGTATAACCGCACCGCTGTTTGCCGCCGAGAGTGTGCTGGAAGCCACAAGCATTCCTCCGCTGCCGTTCACAACTCCATTGGTACTTGCGCCCTGATCATTCCGGGCATAAGTCACGTTGTAGAGACAGGCCATACCGTCATTCAGATGGATCAGCTGGCCGAATCCTCCGCCGAAAGTGTTGTTCACAAAACGGCATGCATTCATATACACACGGCTTGTATTGTTCACCGCACGGATAAGTCCCCTTGCGTCGTTCCCAGCTCGGCAGCCGTCAAACAGGACGTTGTCCAACCTTACCATCCCCTTGTAAACAAGAAGAACCGGTATCTGCCCAGAAGCTTCAGAGACACAGTTCTTGAACTTGCAGTCTCTGAAAGTCACCCTTGCATCACCGGAGCCGCCTGCCGCGACCATGATGCAGCCTTCGCCGTCGGCCTTGCCGTTCGCGAAAGTGATGCCATCGAACACCGGTTCTGTCTGGTTGCCGAGGGTAAAGAAGCGGTTTCCGCCATTTCCGCCAAAGACAGTCTCGTATGCGGAAATGTCACGCTGAGTTACATCCGTGCCTGTGCTGGAAGGGTCATAACCGCCATGGACGCGGAATTCGACTCTTGAAGCATAACCATTGTATTCCACTTTTATATTTTCCGCGGAATACGTTCCACCTGTAAAGTAGAAGTCCCTGTCGTCCACGTTGTCGGCGTTTTCATCAGACTCTGCCTGACTTCCGTCCTTCTGCTTTATCATCTTGAGAAACTCAGCCATTCCCATTGCGTTCTCCCAGGAGAGGCCGTCTCCTGTTCCAGATGCCAGCGGCTTCACAAAGTAAGGAAGGAGAGGAACTTTATCCGCATCGCCTCCTGGAACGACTATTGTGCCTTCATCCCACGGAGCAACAGAAGGCGAGTCAATAGAAACGATTGTTCCCGAGACGTTTATATTCATGTCATATCTGAAGCCCTTTTTGAGTTCCGGCACACCGGTTAACGTTATATCCTTACCGTTGTAGTTGAACGTTACGAACACCTTTGAAGCGTCAGCCTCAGAAGGGACGATAATCGCGGTGAAGCTTGTCCCGTTCTGCCCGGAAGTGGAGCCTTCCGCAGTGACAATATAAGGACTGACGTACATCCTGTCCGAGTTCGGATGTCCCTCGGTAAATCCTGTCGAAGTCCACACCCGAAATCCTTGGACACGGGAGCCGTCTTCAATCCCGGACAAAGTAAAGCGGACCTTGGCCATCTGCCTTTCCATTTTCAGACGAAGGCTTCCGTCGCTCGTCCTGACCGCATCGGCAACTGTGCAAGTCATATAATCCGCTACAGCCAAACGTTCCTTCGTGCGCTGCGAAGACTGGAGTTCAAAGTTTCCGAAAGTCGTTGATGTCTCCTTGGCAGGATAGAATGCCGAATAACTGACTGGAGCGGAACCCCAACGCAAATAATAATAGTCAGTCGTCTGCCATCCTTTATCGGTCAGTTTGTATGTCACGTGACCGTCGTTGCAAAGAAGTGCAATCATATCACCCTCGTTAAACTCAGTTTCTTTTCCATCCGTAATCGGATTTGACTTCGTGAATGGAGAAGCTATTTCCGGGATTATGCGTATGGCATGGTCATCACTGTCAAACGAAAGCTGCACTTTTTCTTTCTCGCAAGAAAAAAACGCAAGTGTCGCTGCAAAGACGGCCATCAATTTTGATATTCCTGATTTCATAGTCATTTCCCTATTATTTTATGGTTATTGACATTTGGCCGGAAGAGACCGATTTTGTTGTAGAAATGTTGATTGTGAGCTCGGCTGTCTTTCCCGGGACGAGTTCTATGTCGGACGATGATGTCCATAAATACTGGCGTTTGTTAAAAGTTGCCTTAACCGAGAGTGAACCGGCAGAAACAGTCTGCGGCACAGTAATTAGTTCATAAGAGCTCTCTCCGACATTAGGGAACATATTGACAGGAGCACCATCGGCAACAACTGATGGTAAATCCGCGCCAAGGTCACATTTTCCCTCCGCCTTGAGTCCTCCGACAGAAAGAGATGCTATTTTCGACGTCACAACAGGAGCTCCGTCCAGAGTAAGTCTGACAATCAGCCTTGTATTGAGGTGGCCGAGTCTAAGTTGAATCTTGCCGTCAGAAAGGTCTGTTGATGGGTTCACGCTGCCTTTCCAAAGTACGAAATCAGCTGCAGTGAGTTCTGCTGTCGTTGCCTGGTTGCTTGGACACGACACTGCAACAGAGCCGTCAACCATATCGGCATAAGGGGCATACGCGGTGACCGTCACTGCCGTGCCCTTGCCGTCCCACAACATGGTTTCTCCGTCCTCGGCAATATATTCGTTTCCACGCCGAATCATTTTCTTGTTGTAAGAATAGATGCCTTCCGGGTTTGTGAGAATAAAACCGAACGATTCCGGACTGCTGAAAACATTTCCACCGGAAAAAGGAGTGGCAGACACGCTTAAACGCAGAGTCTTAGAAGCTTCGCCCTCAAGACAAGGGTCGTATGCTCCAGGAAGGAGCTTTGAAGGGTTGCGCGCCTCCCCTCTTTGGTCAACGGAGAAACCATCGCACCAGTCAGCGAACACTGCTCCGATGCCGGTGCAGATGTCCGGATTGAAGTTCCTCGCATAACCCTCAAGTTCTGAAGCCGTCGCATGGCCAGGCAAAGTGACCTCTGCCGGATTCCAGACATATACTCCGTCTGTAAGCTGGCCTGAAGGAGCTGATGTCACATCGGTGGAAGAGGATACGAAACCGGCTCCGCTGACGGAGTTGAATATGTTGTATCCACCGGAAACGGACTTGTTAGCATCGCCGTTCACGAGAAAGCCCGGCTTTGAGTTCGTGTTCACCGCTATGCTGTTGGCTATGACAGTGCCCCTTGCAGGAGCAGACTCGCAGCGTATTGCAGCCGTGTTGTCGTCCGATACTATCGTCGAATTGAGGACAAGCATAGCGCCGCCGCCGTTCAGAGCTCCGGCCATAGACTGGTTACCGGCCGCGTTGCCGACAATTGTTGAGTTATTGATGCAGACAATACCGCTGGAAAGCTGTATTCCGGAGCCCCAGTCGCTGCCCACACGGTTGTCGTGAATGCTGCAGCGGTCAAGGAAAATCACCGCGGTGTTGGCATTTCCCCTTATCGCTCCGCCCCTTGAAGTTCCGGAGCATCCGCTGAATTCACAAGCTTTGAAACGAGCCTGGCCGGAGACCACGTAAGCCGCGCCACCTCCGGCATAGCTATTAGTTGTGGCTGCACTCACGCAATCCTCAAAGCGGCAATTTACAAATTCGACCAAAGTTCCGGCATCACCATCAACAAAGACTCCGGCTCCGCTCTTCTGTGAGGAAGCAGTCTTTTCGCTGATGTAGCCGTTGCGGAATGTGATTCCGTCAAATGACGAGGTTCCTCCGAGAACGCAAAGAAGTCCGCAGTCTCCATCATCGGCTCTCTTGTTCTTGTTCACGTCGCCGCTGAACACTGTCTTGTGATTCTCCACATCCCGTGAACTTACGTCCGTACCTTTACTCAGAATGCTGTATCCGCCCATTACAGGACCTATTTTCTTCCTTAACTCAGGACCGAAAACGGAACCGCTTGACATGTAATAGTCACCTTCGGAAAGGTAGATCTTAGCCTTTGACAAATCCGTCTGGTCTGAAAGGAGGCTCAGGAATGTGTCCGCGTCGATGGCGTTATCCCACGATGAACCGTCCATTTCCCCTTCACCATACGGAGTGACGAAGATGACCTTGTCATCCTTGCCCCAGAAGTCCTCGTCATCGAGATCGTCCTTTTCCTCCACGAGCGGAGGCGGAACCATCTGATATGTCTTCTGACACGCGCCGGCGCCGAGGATGGACACGACGGCAAGCGTCACTGCTAATATTCTTCTCATATTCATATTTTCATTGATTACGAATCGTCTGATATAAAAATACCGTCTCTACCGGTTGATGTCCTGATAGCCCGGGTTCTGTTTGAGATACTTATTCTGTTCAAGAGCCTGGCGGGAAATAGGATAAATCTCATAGTGGGTGTCGGCATCCTTCGGCTTGTCCCACCATGCCTCCTGAAATCTTCCGAAACGGATCAGGTCTGTCCTGCGGCGTCCCTCCTGAATGAATTCGCGTCCCCATTCGTCGAGCATCTCGTCAAGGTCGAGCTTGACGCTGCCATCCGGCTGATAGGCTATTGATGAATTGAAGTCCACATAGTTCCTCTTCCGGACTTGGTTGAGAAGCTTACCCGCCTCGTCTGCCTGACCGGTGCGGAGAAGAGCCTCAGCCTCGGAGTAGTAGATTTCCGCATAGCGGATAACAGTGAGGTCAGACTCGATGTAATAGCCTCCGGTGAAAGAGTAGAACGGATACTTTACACAAAAGAGACCCGAGTTGAAGTCTCCGTTCCCGAGCTTGGAGTCCTTGCCAGAACCTGCTATGACCCCCTCTGCGGCCTTGTTGAGGAACTGCCCTACCTGGTCGCGGAGGTAGACGACATACTGGTTGTCCGGGTTCATCGCATAGCCGGAGGATGTCTTGGTGTTGGGAATCTTGCCCTCAAGGAAGAACATTCCCTCGCGGGAGTTCACGCTTGTGTTGCGGTACTGCGCCCAGCGCTTGTCTCCGGCATATTTTTGGAATTTCTGTGACGGCATTCCAAGCTTATAGTCAAAGAGTTGGCGCGGATTCTGGTTGTCATAGCTCGGAGACAGGGCATATTTCGGATTCCTCTCCCCGTTCCCGTCAACACCGAGATAGTTGGCGCACCCGTAAGGCAGTGTCCTTCCGTAGAAGGTTCGGGGCGAGTTCTGCATGTGCCAGCTTATCGTGGTGTATGATCCCGGGAAGCCGAAGATGACTTCGTTGCAGTTCTCGTTGTTCCAGTCGAACGGCTCCCACCAATTTTCTGCAAGGCTGTATTCCCCGAACTCACCGCCGCGGATCCTGCGGCACCAGCTGATGCAGTCATCATAACGGTCAACGCCAATCCACTTTTCGGCATTGAGGTAGAGCCTCACGAGGAGTGCGGCCGCAGCGCCCTTGGTGAACGAGCCTTGGGTCGCACCCGGGCCTGATGTGCCGACCTTGGCCGGAAGATTGGTTACGCCATTCTTGAGCTCTGACTCGATGAACCCAAACAGCGTTTCCGGGGCCACCTGTACCCTGTTCTCGGGAAGGTTATTCACGGACTCGTCGGATGTCGTGGTGAGGATGCAATTCCTGTAGGTATTGAGGAGACGCAGGTAGAGATAGGCTCTCATGGTGCGCAACTGTCCCTTGAAAGCCTCAAATTCGGCTTCAGTAAGGGCGAACTTTGACGGATTGAGTTTGGAAAGGTCGTCAAGGACAAGATTGCACTGCCCGATTCCGGTGTAGCATGCGTTCCACTCCGACGTCCAGTTCCAGCTGTCCTCGATGTTGGTCCAACTGTGCCTGTGGAGTATCTCCCACTTTCCACCGTCATACCACCACGTTCCCCTTGTCGGGGTGATGAAATGGTCCGCGGTCAGTTCCTCGTGCTCATAGAAGTCATACTCACAGCAGTAGACGTGCTCAAACGGGCGGAACACGGCCTGTATGACATCGGACTTCGTGTTGTAGTAGTTGTTGGTCATCACCTGGTCGTAGACCGTCTCGTTCAGATCCGTACAGGATGACGCCACGATAATTATGGCTGCAAGAGCCGAAAACCTTATGATATCTTTCATTTTTCCCTTTGTTTTAGAAGCCTATCTGAACTCCGAATATGAACTGGAACGCCGAAGGATAGTAGTTGTACGAGCCACCGAATGTGCCCGGGGTAAGTCCGTTCACCTCGTAAGTTGAAGGATCCACGCCCTCAAAGCGGGTCAGAGTATAGAGGTTCCTTGCCGTCCCGTAAACCCTGAAGCTGTCGATGAATTTCCGGTTGAGGCGGAGTGTGTAGCCGAGGGTTATGTAATCAAGTTTGAGATAGTCACCCTTCTCGATGAAGTAGTCGGTGATGACGTTCAGACCGGTCTTGATGTGCGCATTCTTCGAATATGCCTTTGTGAGTACATTCCCGCTCATTCCCTGAAGTCCGAAGTAGAAGTCGTGGACGTTGAATATGTCGAATCCGGCCGCTCCGGTGAAGGCAACTGCAAGATCGAAGTTGCGCCATGTGAAATTGTGCGTCATGCTTCCCGTAAATTTCGGAAGTCCGTTTCCGGTCACGCACTTATCGTCCTCGGAGCCTTCGGAAATCGGGATTATATTGTCTTTGTGGTCATATATGAGCCAGTTCCCGGCCTTATCGACTCCGGCATACCGCCAGGTGTAGTAGTTTCCTATGCGCTGCCCTTCCTCGATTCTCTGAAGATAGCCCGGGTTGTTCGGATTGGACATGGTGCAGACGTTGTAGTAGCTCTGACCCTGATAAGTGTCGTTCGAGAAACTCATGAAGCGGTTGTCGCTTGTGGCACCGACGAGAGATATGCTCCAATTGAACTTGTCGTTCCGGATGGCATCCACCGTTATGTCAAACTCGAATCCACGGTTGCGGAGAGTTCCGACGTTAGTGTATATCGTCTTGAAAAGGTGCGGTGGCACGGAAACCTCATATTCGCCCAGAAGGTCCGACTGCCTGCGGATGAAGTAATTGAGCGAGCCGCTGATACGATGGTTGAGCAGGGAAAAGTCAATACCGACATTCTGGTTGTGTCCCTTTTCCCAGCGAAGTTCCGTATTCACGTTTTTCGATGGGCCCCAGACGTGGAAGTCGGAGCCGTTATACTGGTAGTTCCCGAACGCGCGGTAGGTCGCCAGTGACATGTAGCTGCCGAAATCCTGGTTTCCGGTAACACCGTAATCATACCTGAACTTCAGGTCGTTGATCCATGACGACGCCCATGACATGAAAGGCTCGTCAGAGATTCGCCATCCGGCCGAAATGGCTGGAAAATTACCCCACTTGTGGTTCTGTCCGAACTTTGAGGAGCCCTCGTGGCGAAGCGAGACGGACAGGAGGTAGCGCTCCTTCCAATCATAGTTCAATCGTCCGTAGAAGGATATGAGCTTGCTGTCATTCTTGTAGGAGCCCATCAGCACCTGTCCCTCCTTGGAAGCCCATTCACCGGCACCGAGATTATTGTAGGTGAGCCCATCGGAAGTGAAGTCCTGATTACTTGCGGACATTCCGGAATTAACGACATAGAAATAGCTGTAGCCGGCCATTGCCCTGAGGCGATGTTCTCCGAACTGTGCGCTGAAATTGGTCACCCAGTCAAAGTTAATCTGGGATGATTTGTCAAACGATCTGGAGGCATCGCCCTTTATCTGGTCGTTCTGGTGCCATGAGATTGTCGACGGCGCAAAATACCCGCCGAACTTATCTACCTCATATCCGGAAACCGTAGCCTTTGAAGTAAGGCTGTAGTCAGGATGCTTCGGGGTGAAGAGCGGGAGAAGGTTTATCTGCGCACCCGCGTTCCATTCGAGGAGTTTAATTTCCGTGTCGCTTTTCACTTCCATCATGGATTCGACAACATTGGAATAGTTGGAGCCGGAAGGGAAATGATAGTAACCGTTAGACGTTGTCTCATCGTATACCGGTGCTGTCGGGTTTATTCCGAGGACGCTGGAGTATGAGCCCGTAGCCTTGTTGCGGTTGATGATTCGCGGTGTTATATTCGCCGTGAACGTGAAGAGACCGCCTTTTGTGGTATGGCTCACGCCTGCCCTCGCGCCGTATTCGCGGCGGTCCGAACTTAGGTCAATGCCGCGCGCATAGCGGTAATCGGCTGTCACCCTGTAGTTTGTCTTCGCATTGCCACCGGAAACGGTGAGGGTGTGCAGATGGCTGAAACCGAGCCTTGTCGTTTCCTTGAACCAGTCGGTGCTCGCTCCGAGGTCATCGAGAGGATTATTCACTGTCCTGTATGCCCTGTACTGCTCGGCTGTCATCATGTCAAGTTCGTTTTTCGGAGCGTTGAGAGTGACTGTTCCTCCGTAGGTTGTGTGGATGCTGCCGTCCTTGCTGCCTTTCTTGAGGTTCACGAGAATGACACCATTGCTTCCGCGCGTTCCGTAAATCGCTGATGCCGCACCGTCCTTCAGGACGTCTATGGACTCGATGTCAGCCGGGTTGATGTTGGTGAGGTCACCGCCCGGGACTCCGTCGACGACAACGAACGGGCCGTTGCCGGCACTCCTTGAAGAGACACCGCGAATCTGTATGCTTCCTGTGTTGTTCGGATCCGCAACCGCAGTGTTGGAGACGGTCACACCGGAAACCTTGCCCTGGATGAGCATCGATGCGTCAAGGCTGCTGACTGAACTGAAATCCTTGGCTCCGACATGCGAAATCGCCGAGGTCATTTCCTTCCTTTTCATCGAGCCATAGCCAACGACGACAACCTCGTCAAGGATTGTCTTTTCTTCCTCAAGCACGACACGGATGTCGCCTCCGCTGACATGAACCCTGGCAGTCTTGTAGCCTACCGAGGATATTTCCAAAGACGAGCCGACAGCCGCCTTTATCTCGAATTTGCCGTCAAGGTCAGTCACGACTCCAGTCTGCGTTCCCACCACGACAACACCAGCCTGAATGACAGGCTCACCATCGGAATCCACCACAACGCCCTTCACGAGAGAGTCGGACTGCGCGAAGAGAGCCGTGCTGGAGAGAAACGTCACTATGAGGACCAGAACTGGTGACAGTCTGAACTTTAACTTGTTCATAATGATAGTTTTTATGTTAATTATATGTTTATCTTTGACGGAACGCTGACTAACGGCGACCGCGTGAATTGAGCGAACTTATGAGAGCCTCCGGTGAGTCTGTCATTATCATCTTCACGTCCGGATAGATCTCGAGGAGTTCAGTGATCTGCTCCTCCTTGACCCCGTATTCAGGAATGTTGGCGCCCGAAAGGTAGATCACCGAGCAGAGCATGCCGTCGCTCACCGCAGAGCCGACTGGGGTATTGTCCGTGCTGGTGTAGGAATACTGCACGAAATACGGCCCGGCAAGTCCCTTGAGAGGAGCGTATAACGTTGCCCAGGTGTATGCGTGAGCATTCGGATTTATGGCGAGCACTTCCCGGATTTTCGCCTCGCTGTTGCAGTAGAACCACACCTGCTCCATCATTCCGAGCTTTGCGACAACCGACATCACTTCAGCGGTGGAGGCGGTGCGCGGAGAATAGTCGATGTCGACATAGATTCTTCCGCGGCAGGCCTTGAGGAACTCCTCAAGCGTCGGCATAGTCTCGTTTGTGACATTGCCGTTGCGGTCAAGCAACCTATAGGACTTGATTTCCGCAAGGGTCAGGCTAGTGATGTCGCCCGTCCCGTTTGTTGTCCTATTGATTGAAAGGTCGTGGCAGACAACGATTTCGCCATCCTTGGTGCGCTGGGTATCGCACTCTATGGCCTCTGCACCGGAGGCTATGGCAGCAGCCACCGAAGAAACTGAATTCTCGGGAATTGACGGGTCATTAGTATGGGCTCGGTGAGTCATCACCCAAATTTTCTTATAAGAAGGATCCCTGAAGTTCTGCTGTGCAGAAGACAAGGCTTCTAGAGGATAGCAGCGGAGCCGTTTGCTATAGTCCTCGATTGCGGAAGAGGTAAGCTTAATCTGATAGTCGGCACCTTCCGTATATTGATGTACGGCGGGTTCCGGAGTTACTGCCTCGACTATCGTCCCGTCACCGAAATCCACGGTGAACGCCGTGCCGGAGCTGACACCCTTAAGATAGACGTTTACATTTTCCTCGAGCATAACACGTGTCGGAGCCGACACGGAAGGATTGACAGGGATTTCGTCCTTTGGCGAACATCCCGAAATGAGAACGGCAACAAGTGCCGTGATTGCTGCTTGCATTGCTTTCGTGAATGACATAGTTTATTAGTTTTTTGTCAGGGAAACACCAGGGGAATACATGGAAATGCCCGGCATTTTCCTACAGTGCACATCGCAAAAGTAGGAATCAAATCAATACAATTCCCCCCCCATTTCACCAAAGGAAACCAAAAGCAGTGTAGGGAAACGTCATATTATTGAATATCAAAACATTCCCCAACTTAAACAAATCGAATTAGGGAAATGGATTTTTATAAATTTTCGGAGATACTACAGATCTTTCAGGATTTTCTCGAACTTTTCCTTAGGAATGGCGAGCTTCGCGTTTATGCCCGAACGCTTGTTATAGACGGTCTTTATTGAATAGTGCAGAAGTTCGGAAATCTTTGCGCTTTCCGTGACCCCAAGCCTTATCATCGCAAAGATTCTGAGTTCTGTGTTCAGTTTTCCGCTTTCCTTTGGGACTATGCTAAACTCCGGCTTCAGAAGGGCGTTGAAATCTTCGACAAAAGTCGGGAATATGTCGAGGAACGCGGAGTCGAAACTGTCGTACATGTGCCGTAGCTCATCGTTGGTTATGTCCCGCGAAGGGTTGGTAAGTTCTATCACATAATCCGTATTTCCACGTCTCAGGCTTGTGTTTATGCGCCCGCGAAAAGCGAGGAGACGATCGATGTAGGAAGAATATAGTTGGAAGAAACTGGCGATGTAGCCGTTGGAAATCTGATTCGAACGCTCAAGGCGGAGATTGAGGATTCGGCCTCTCCGTATAAGGGCAATCATATAGCATACGGCGCCCACAAGGAGCAATGACAAGACAGAAAGAAGCACAATGCTCATCGTAAGCTGCCGCTTCTGCTCAAGAATCTGCTGCCGAAGCAGTCTGTCCGTCTCCACAATAACATCCATTCCTAGAATCCTCCGTGTCCTGGAGCGGAATCTGAGCATGGTGACGTATGAATATTCGGAAAACTTGTCAAGAATCCTCGCATCCACGGAACCCTTCAACATGAGAGCAAGTCTCGTGAATGCAGCGACGTCCTGATTGGAATTTTCCAGATCGTCAATGGCCGATCTCAGCAGGCAATACAGGCGCTCCTCATCGTGGCCGTCCATTTTCTCATATATCAGGTTTCTCTCATAAAAGACGAATGACTCCGCAATGGAGCCTGGCGACGCAAGTTCCATTCTTTTGCGGTTGCACTGCATCGCACAGTCATAGTCCCTCTCTGCCAAGGCCTTCTTTTCCCTGGAGCGCAGGCCGTATTCTGAAATCGCCGGTGCGGTAAGGATGACGGAATCCGTATATGCGCGATATTCAGCCTCATACATATTCTGAAACCCGAGGCGTGAGCCGTCAACATGGAAAAGTTCGAAGCAGAGAAACTCGTGAGCCTCGAAATACTCGTAAAGGAGAGTTTGTGGAATAGACTTCCTGTCTATGGAATCAATCACGTCGCTGCTTTCCTTGTAATATCCGAGCGTCGTCAGAATCCGCGAAGTGCGGACTGCCGTTTTGATCTCCATATATTTGTCGGAATAGTCCGAGGCCATTTCCGCAACTCTCTCAAGGGTTGCTATGGTGGAGTCCGAGTCGAAATAACTATATTCGTATGCGACATCCAGCCAAGCGTCCATCCGCTCGCGTCCCTCAAGCCTCGCGCACGCAGCCTTCTTCGCCTGAATCCTCGCGAGTTTGCGGCTCTCGTAGACATCGAGACTGTCGAACCTCACAATCAGCGAATCCAGCAGCACACGGCAGCGCGGTGAAAGCGTCTGCGCAGCGGAACACCACAGACAGCAAAGATTTATTATCCAAACAAGGAAGGCACGTTTCATAATCGGAGAGGCATAAGACGCCCGGCTGCCAGAGCCAAAGCGCCAACACACTCAGAAATCCAGACCGTCTATCTGATCGACAATGAACTCGCGGAGGTCATCCCAGCGGTAGTAGGGGCCGGAGACGGCCTTGAGAGCGGGGATTGTGGTCTCGACCTCGTTGCGGAGAAGCTTCACGAGGACGTCGCCTTTCTTGTTGCGGTAGAAAATCATCTGGAGATTGGAGGCCATCGGCATATCGCGGAAACCGTACCACACGCCGTCTATGGCATCGGCCATCTTACGCTCTTTTTCCAAGCCCTTGACACGCAGCGTGCTGAAAGTCGGAGCGAGCCCGGTGTCGTGCCCGAAACGAAGGTCTGCGGCGTGATCGTTGCCTGCCACAGCGGCATCTGCCTTCTCTATGATGTCGCTGAGAATACGGGCTCCGACAAGATCTCGCGACCGCTTGTTCTCAACGGTCGCGTTCATGAAATTGTAGTAGCGGACATCGTTGTATGCCCAGAGGGCGTAAAGTTCGTCAAGGTTGAAATGACGGTAGACGTACGGATCCTCAATGTCAAGGCACTGGCCGATGCTGCCCGCCCAGAGAACGTCCACGAAGAATTTCTCCGGACCATGCTTCATGAACTTCACGGCCTCCTCCGGAGATGTTGTCCAGGCCGCCAGAAGCCTTGAAGGGTCGAGATTTGCGGTCAGGACGGAATCCATTACGAAGGCCTCACGCTTTCCGACACCCGGAACACCGTCTGTATTGCAGAGGTATCTCTTGAAGCGTTCTCCCGCATCCATAGTGAGGTGAAGCTCCGGATTCTCACGCGCAATCTGCACGCAGAAATTGGCCATGCTCTGAATACAGCGCTGGACGTCGGTCGACACGCAGTAAATTTCCTTCCTGTCCTTTTGGCAGAAGACTTCCGGGCAACGCTCGTAAAGGCGACGGGATATATCCTGATGCTGTGCGGCACCCTTGTGGGTGAGGTAGCCAAGCTGACCGTCATGAGCCTTGCGAAGAACAGTAAGGTCATTCAGGACAGAGTTTCCCTCATCGGTCAGAAGGTCATGCGCGTACAGAGAGTCCAGGACTGCAATCGGGCTGTCCATATAGCCGAAAGTGTAGTGGTAGCGGCTGCCGTGCCTGCCGTAATGGCTGATATAGAACGGCTTGTAGCCCTTGGGAGCCGGAGTGTCGACAATCTTAGACGGAGCCTCATAATTGTGGTGGAGGTTGACGCTTCTCGTAGGGTCTTCCTTCAAGAGTTCCATGACTTCCCGTCTGTGCTCCGGAGTCTGGGCCGAAGCAACGAGACAGCAGCCCGTCGTGAAAGCCGCGACAATCAGATATTTATATAAATTTCTCATTCTCAATAAATTATCATAAAGAAAATCACTCGAAGAAAAATAATCAGAAACAAACTATATAGGGAAAGGGGATGAAGAAAATGATGAGATGCAAGGTGCACTGGGGATTTCAACACCGGAGCAACCTCCCGGTTGTGAGGATTTGAAATTCACATGCAACGAAGCAGATCGCCTTTTCTTCGCCCCTCCGCCATTATTTTGTTCTGAAATCAACAGTCCCCCGCACATCATCCGACGCCGCTGCAAAATAAACAGTGAACTCATGCGCCGGATCAAGAATCCACTCGTGCTTTTCCTCGTTGAAATAAGCCAGATCAGAAGCCGGAATCTCGAACGACACGGTCTTGCTTTCGCCCGGAGCGAGGCTCACTTTGTCGAACGCCTTGAGTTCCTTCACAGGACGGTCAAGAACAGGGTTGTGCTCGCCAACATAGACCTGCACGACCTCCTTGCCCTCACGGGAGCCGACATTCTTAACCTTCACCGAAGCCTTCAGAGTCCCGTCAGCAGAAACGGTCGAACTTGCCTTGAACACGCTGTACTCGAATTCGGTGTAGCTCAACCCATGTCCGAACGCGAAGAGAGGCTTGATGTCGCGGTTCTCGAACCAGCGGTAGCCGACATAGATGCCCTCCTCATATTTCACGTCCGGGCCGCAGGTGTACACGCCGAGAGCGTGTGCCGGAGAATCCTCAATCTTCACAGGGAAAGTGAACGGAAGCTTTCCGCTCGGGTTCACAGCGCCGAATACGACGTCAGCGATGGAGTTTCCGGCCTGCGAGCCGCAGAACCAGCACTGGAGAATCGCCGGAACTTCCTCAACCCAAGGCATCGCAACAGCGTTTCCGTCCACGAGGCATACAGCAAGACGAGGGTTTGCCGCTGCAAGAGCCTCAATCACCTTGTCCTGAGCATATGGGAGATTGTACTGCCGGCGGTCAGTGCCCTCGCAGTCCTGATGCCCGTCCTTGTTGAGACCACCGAAAAAGAGAACGACATCCGCATCGGCTGCGGCCTTCACAGCATCCTCAATAAGCTGCTCCTCAGAGCGAGACTCTGACAAATCCTGTCCTGTAGTCACACCGTTATATTCGTTGGACGCGCTTCCCACATATCCCCTCTCATAAACGACTTCAGCGGCATCGCCGACAGCAGACAAGATTCCCTCAAGCGGAGAAACCTCATGCTGCACCTTCAGCGAGGACGAACCGCCGCCGACTGTCATCATCTTCAGGGCATTCTCTCCGACAACGAGTATCTTCTGGGTCGAAGCAAGCTCCACCGGAAGCACTTTCACTCCACCGGCAGGCGCGGTGTTCTTGAGAAGCACGATTCCGTCGGCACCAATCTGACGCGCAGCCGCATGATGCTCCGGAGAATTGAGCGAGCCGAATGGCTTGTCCGTGTTCATCGCCGTGCGGAAGATGAGCTTCAGCACACGTCCCGCCTTGTCGTCGAGAGTCTCAAGAGATGCCCTTCCGTCACGAAGGCGCTCAAGGTAAGGGTCTGCAAGCATATAACTGTCATAGCTCTTCTTGCCCTTGCTTGAAAGTCCGTCGGTCCATGTGCCGTATTCGAGGTCGAGCCCGTAGGCCGCAGCCTGGTCCGGGTTGCACGCGCCGCCCCAGTCGCTGATGACGGCTCCGTCAAACTTCCACTCTCCCTTAAGGACATCGTCGAGAAGATATTTGTTGTGGCAGAGGTGCTGTCCCTTGTAGAGATTGTAGGCTGCCATCACAGACCATGCGCCGCCCTTTTCCACGCCGGCCTTGAATGCCGGAAGGTAAATCTCATAGAGCGCCCTGTCAGAGACTTCCACATCGGCCGTGTGGCGGTTGCACTCCTGGTTGTTCAGGCAATAGTGCTTCAGGCAGACGGCCACTCCGTTCTTCTGCACCTCTTTTATATAAGGCACGCACATTTCCCCGGCAAGGAACGGATCCTCACCCATATACTCGAAGTTACGTCCGTTGTAAGGCGTCCTGTAGATGTTCACGCCCGGGCCGAGCAGCACGTCCTTCTCGCGGTAGCGTGCCTCCTCTCCGATGCTCTTTCCGTATAGCGCGGCGGCCTCCCTGTCCCAAGTCGCGGCAAGGCAGGTCAGAGCAGGATAGGCCGTGCAGGAGTCGTTCGTCCATCCTGCCTGATCCCATTCGTCCCATTTCACTTCGGGGCGTATTCCGTGAGGACCGTCGGTGCACCAGAGTTCGGGTATTCCGAGACGAGGCACGCCCGGTGACGAAAACTTGCTCTGGGCATGGAGAATCGCCACCTTTTCCTCCATTGTCATGCGCGAAAGCGCGTCTGCGACACGTTCGTCAAGGTCGCGGCTTTCGTCCATATAAACCGGAACATTCTGTCTCTCGGAACACGAAGACAGCGCAAGAAGCACAAGGGCTGAGAGCGAAAGAAGAATCTTTTTCATCGTATATTATCAGTTTTATAATTATTTTCACTGTGGGACGGGTATACACAGACAGGCAATGCTCCGATGAACCCGAATCCTGCAAAATTAAGGAATATGACACACCGATACAAATTTAAAATCAGTTTTCAACATTTTTCTACCATTTTTTTGTAATGTCGTTATATTTTTATTTGTCCGTTATACCTATCTTTGCAGCGCTGCTGACAACAACAAAAAATCACAATAATGAAAAGAACACTTTTATTGATGGCCGCCGGCGCGCTTATGGCGGTCGGATGCACAGAGAAGAAAGACGCCGACGAGGTGAGGGCGGAGAAACTTATGGCGAAGATGACGCTCTCCGAGAAAATAGGACAGCTGAGCCAATTCGTGCCGAAAAACTCGGTTGTCACCGGGCCTGACGGAAGCCCGGTCGACGTGAAGAACGTGATTAAGGCGGGTGGATGCGGTTCCATGCTCAATGTCTGGAAACCCAAAGAAATTATTGAATATCAAAAACTTGCAGTTGACAGCTCGCGTCTCGGGATTCCGATTCTCTTCGGGCACGACATCATCCACGGGGCAAGGACTACATTCCCGGAGAACATAGGAATTTCCTGCTCGTGGGATCCGGAGATGACGGAGGAAGTGGCGAGAATTTCGGCTGCCGAGGCCACCGCATTCGGGATTGCATGGACGTTCTCACCTATGTGTGACGTGGCCATTGATCCGCGTTGGGGACGTGTTTCCGAGGGTTCTGGCGAAGACCCTTATCTTTCAGGTGAACTTTCGGCAGCTATGGTTCGCGGCTATCAGGGAGACGATCTCTCCGCAGGTAACACCATCCTCGCATGCGTGAAGCATTTCGCGGCATACGGCGCGGCCGAGGCAGGAAGGGACTACAACACCGTGGATATGTCCGAGATGATGTTCCGCGAGCGTCACCTGCCTTCCTACAAGGCGGCTCTCGA